>Ga0209515_10010859_pt1 | contig 10035 bp, 8 predicted proteins | sample Subgroupgradi54m_FD_187454 | JGI IMG/M metagenome (GOLD analysis project Ga0209515, IMG submission 187454) | Subsurface groundwater microbial communities from S. Glens Falls, New York, USA - GMW60B uncontaminated upgradient, 5.4 m (SPAdes)... ...
TGCCGCCATCCTCTCAGTCTTCATCTACTCGCAAGTGACGGCAGCACTCTTGAAGCGATTGCGCGGGGCGCGGTTCATTGCCACGCGCTCGACCGGCTTCGACCACATCGACCTGAAGGCTTGCGCGCAGCAGAAGGTGCTCGTCGCCAACGTGCCCGCCTACGGCGAGAACACCGTGGCCGAGCATACCTTCGCGCTGATCCTCTCGCTCTCCCGGAACCTCCACCGCGCATATGTCCGGACGGTACGCGGCGATTTCTCGCTGACCGGCCTCCAAGGTTTCGACCTCAAGGGCAAGACGCTGGGCATCGTCGGCGCCGGCCGCATCGGCATGCACGTGATCAAGATGGCCAAGGGCTTCGGCATGCGCGTGCTCGCATACGATACGCGCCAAGACCCCTTCCTGAGTGAAGTCTTGGACTTCCGGTATGCGCCGCTGGAGCAGCTGCTCGCGGAATCGGACATCGTGAGCCTGCACACGCCGTATAGCCCAAGCACGCACCACCTGATCAACCGCGAGATGTTCGGCCGCATGAAGCGTGGCGCGTTGCTGATCAACACCGCGCGCGGCGGGCTGGTGGATACGAACGCCCTGGTGTGGGCACTGGATGAGGGCATCGTCAGCGGCGCCGGGCTCGACGTCCTCGAAGGCGAAGAGATCGTCAAGGAAGAACGACAGCTCCTCGACGAGGGGCTGTCGAAGGAGCGGCTCGTGACGGCCCTGAAGAACAACATCCTGCTGCACCGCGAAAACGTCGTCATCACGCCGCACATCGCCTTCGACAGCCGGGAGGCGTTGCAGCGGATTCTCGATACGACCGTGGCGAACATCACCGGCTTCCTCCACGACGCCCCGATCAATCTGGTCGGCAGCGCGAAAGGTGCGTGAGCGCTCGTCGATGCCCGTACTGAAGCCAAAGTTGTTCACCACGCTCCAGGGCTACACCAGGCGACAATTCGCGGCCGATGCCATGGCCGGAACCATCGTCGGCATCGTGGCGCTGCCGCTGGCCATCGCGTTCGCGATTGCCTCGGGCGTCTCGCCGGAGCGCGGTCTGTACACGGCGATCGTCGCCGGATTGTTGATTTCCGCACTCGGCGGCAGTCGCGTGCAGATTGGCGGCCCAACCGGCGCCTTCGTCGTCATCGTCTACGGCATCGTGCACCAATTCGGCCTCGATGGCCTGCGCGTGGCGACGCTGCTCGCTGGCGTGATGCTCATCGCAATGGGGCTGGCGCGTTTCGGGTCGCTGGTCAAGTTCATGGCCTACCCGGTCATCGTCGGCTTCACGAGCGGCATCGCGCTCATCATCTTCTCCTCGGAGATGAAGGACTTCTTCGGCTTGCAGATGGGGTCGGTCCCTGCGGAGTTCCTCGGCAAGTGGAGCGCCTACCTCGCGCATCTCGACGCGATCAACCCAGTTGCGCTCGCCCTCAGCCTGGCATGTCTGGCCATCATGCTGGGCTGGAAGCGAATCTCGCAGCGCATTCCTGGCTCGTTGGTCGCGCTGGTTCTGTCGACGGTCGTGGTGCAGTTGTTCCATCTGCCCGTGGAAACGATCGGCAGCCGATTCGGAGCGATTCCGACTATGCTGCCGGCTCCGTCGCTGCCACCGATCACGCTGGGGCTGGTGCGCGAGGTGTTTCCCTCGGCGGTGACGATCGCGCTGTTGGCCGGGATCGAATCGTTACTGTCGGCGACCGTGGCCGACGGGATGATCGGCGGCCGCCACCGGTCGAACATGGAGCTCATCGCACAGGGCGTTGCGAATCTGGCCTCGCCGATCTTCGGCGGCATTCCGGCCACGGGGGCCATCGCGCGCACCGCCACAAACATCAAGAACGGCGGCCGGACGCCGGTCGCGGGCATCATCCACGCGCTGGTGCTGCTGCTCATTATGCTGTGTTTGGGCCGCTGGGCGGCGCTCATTCCCATGGCGTGCTTGGCGGCGATCCTGGTCATCGTGGCGTACAACATGAGCGAGTGGCACTCGTTCCGGATGGTCTTGCGCTGCCCGCGTAGCGACGTGATCGTGCTGCTGACGACCTTTGCGCTGACCGTGCTGGTCGACCTCACGGCCGCGATCCAAGTGGGCATGGTGCTCTCGATCTTCCTCTTTATGCGGCGTGTCTCTGAGGTGACCAACATCAGCGTCCTCAGCGGCGAGTTGGCCCAGCAGGATGATGACCGGGAAGAGGACGGGACCGAGACGCTCACTCGGGAGGTGTTGCCGCGCGGCGTCGAACTCTACGAGATCAACGGGCTGTTCTTCTTCGGAGCAGCGTACAAGTTCCGGGAAGCGATGCACGTCGTCAACGGCGCCCCGAAGGTGCGGATCATCCAGATGCGCCACGTACTGGCGATCGATGCGACCGGCATCCACGTTCTGAAAGACGGCCTGCAGAACGCCAGGCGGCACGGCATCGGCTTCATCCTGGTCGGCGTACAGGCCCAGCCCCGTGCGGCGTTGGAGCGCGCCGGGCTGGTCAGCGACATCGGCGAGGAGAACTTCACCAAGACCCTGGACGACGCCCTGCTGCGCGCCCGAGCCTACTTGGGGGCGTCGTAGGAGATGACAGTGCCGGAAGCCGAAGCATCAAAGCCGCTGTCCGTGGACAACGTAAGACACCGTCGCCATTTTGTGAGGCGTGTTTCCCTGAACTGGAACTCGTCGTACAAGACGTTTTGATCAGAGTCCTCTTCGGGGAGTTCCGGCCCGCCAAAGGTAACGCTTTAGCGGGCCGTCTCGTTTTGGAATCAGAAATTGGTAGTCTGTCCCTAGATTTCGTTCCTGCTTACAACTTCTTCGCAGGCCCTCCACCTTCCATGCTGGTCTTGCGGGCTTGCAGTTTCGCCAGATGCTCTTGAGCCGAGGCCAGCTGCTGCTGGGCCTTGGTGACGTGCTGCTCCGCTGCGGTGACGTTCTCTTGGTCCCACTCAACTTGGTGTTGGGCCACGTCGATCATGAGATCGCACTGTTGCTCCTCGAGGCTATGCAGCTGTGTGCGAAGGGTGGTTTCTGCTGCCGGATCGGTTGTGCTTTTTAGCTGGCTCCGCAGCGTTTGGAGTTGCGTCTGGAGCTGCTGAATCTGCGCTTGCTTCTCTTGGCGGTACACCTGCTGGGGATTAGGAGGTGCCGGTGGACTCCCATGGCAAGCATCTTCCGCAGAGACCAGTACTCCGCTCCTCCCGAGCAGCCCGCACACCACGCCTAGCATGAGCCATGCCCGTGCCCGTCGATTCATCAGCCACCTCCTGCTCTACTCTATTTGACGCGGCAACCTGCAGGAAGTTTACAGGCAGGCTGCCGCCGTGCCGACTCCTACGTTCGAAGCTCGTCTCGCCGCCTTGGAGGGATCGCGGAGGCTAAGCGAACATCGCATGCGGTGGGCTGTATGGCCCCTTTCGTCTTGCGGGCCCGATACGAACTCGTAGCCTAAAAGTTCTTGTTATTGGATAACTCGGGGAGTTTCTTTTTACCCGACTCGAACCTGCCCAAGGTTGGGCAGGACGAATAGGCGAAGCCCCTTTCTGCTAACACACGTGCGGAAAGGGGCTTTTGTGTATCCAACCAAGTGGATTGCTTATCCCGCGACTGACCAATTGCTATAATCAAGTGCACCAGTTCTGGCCATTAAGTAGCTTCTTTCAGTAGGATAAGCCATGACTCGACGCAGAAGTCCGATACGGTGTCCCAAGTGCGAGGGAAAACGGACCATAGGGTTCGCGTGGGATATCCCAGAACACCGGGGCTATGTTCAGGCCCTTGCGCTGCTGGCTCCATTGAAGTTCGGCAAGCTCTATGCTTGCCAGACATGTAGGGCGCAGTGGTACCTTGACGAGAAGCAATCACTGGCGAATTTGGTCGCGCCCGACCAGGAACAGAGAGTTCGGGAATGGGGCAGCCGCAGGTTGCGTCCTAGCTCGGAGCTGTCGGAGGTCTTGAAGACGATTGGTGGCGTGCCCACAAAGGAAGCGCATGAGGCTTTGGGGGTCTCCATCCCTTGCAAGTGTGTCATGAAAGATGGTGAAATCGTAGACTTTGGCCTCGTCGAGTTTGGACGCGACCCCGGTTTGAGATGTAAGCGGGTGCGTTTCATTGACGAGATAGCTTCCATCCAAGCTTCCCGCTACGCCCTACCCCCCGACGTGCGTATTGCCAGCTACAATGCGTCTGAAATTAGTATGAGTTTTGCGCCGACACTTGTAGTCGGACCTCACGATCAGAAATTCGTTCTCAATTGGGCCACCGCCTTCTTCGACGCCGAAGGAGTAAAAGGTGAGGAGCTGCGGTTAGGCAGGGAGCCGATCGATCGTCACCATTTGCCGCCTGTCTACAGCAATGACTGGAACAAGATCGTAGCTATTCTGTGCGATTGCGAGTCAGGGGACAGCGAGCTGCGATTGTCAGAACGTCAGTTGAACTAGCCGACTCGTACTACAGCAAGCCCTAGCCAGGTTCACTGCGACCCTCGCCCGGGGAGCGTTTGACTGGACGAGAGTCCGAGTGAACCTGAAACCCCTCTCTGCTTAGATCCGCGCAGAGAGGGGTTTCTATTTGCTTGGCCGTCGTCAAGCAAGACCTCTCATGAGGCCATTGCGGCCCCCTGCGTCTGATGCGTTGCCGATTTCCTTTGAATGAAAATGTGCGTGGCATGTTCGCCGCGGACTGTCTTGGACGGCGCGAATCCCAGCGCGTGCCAATTGACGCCGCTGAACAGATGTTCTCCCTCTCCCATGAGGACGGGCGAGAGCGCGAGATGCAGCTCATCGATGTGGCCGGCGGCGAGATACTGACGGATGGTGGAGACGCCTCCGCCGATTCGCACATCTTTGCCTTTGGCGGCCTCTTTGGCTTGCCGCAATGCGGACTCGATGCCGTCCGTGACGAAGTAAAACGTCGTGCCGCCCTTCATCGCCAGCGGCGCGCGGGTGTGATGCGTGAGCACGAATACCGGCACGTGATAGGGCGGCGTGTCGCCCCACCAGCCCTTCCAGGAGTCATCCTTCCAAGGACCACGGATCGGCCCGAACATGTTTCGGCCGAGAATCCACGCGCCGACATTCTCGAACGATTGCCGCGCCATGTCGTTGTCGATGCCTTTGGCGCCGCCGTCTTGGCCGTGCATCGTCTTGAACGCTTCCGTCTGAAAGAACCACTCAAAGAGTTCCGGTCCCCGAACGCCGAGCGGATGTTGCAGATCCTGCCGAGGTCCGGCGCCGTAGCCGTCGACGGACACTGAGAACGCCGCGACTCTGACCTTGCCCATGCTGCGCTAGTCCGGGATCTCGGGTTCGACGAGCTTGGCCAGTAGAATCAGCGATTCCTGCCAGCCGAGATAGCAGGCTTCCGCGGGAATGACGCTTGGCACGCCGTCCTGCTGAATGGTGAGATCGGTCCCCACGGACACTTTCTTGAGCGTGATGGTGACCTGCATCTCTCCGGGCAAATTCGGGTCATCGAACGAGTCGGTATACTGGATGCGTTCATGCGGGACGAGTTCGAGGTATTTTCCGCCGAATGAGTGGCTCTTGCCCGTGCTGAAATTGGTAAACGACATGCGATGCGCGCCGCCGACCTTGGCGTCCATCTGGTGCACCGTGCCCGTGAACCCGTTGGGCGGCAGCCACTTTACCAGCGCCGCCGGGTCCAGGAACGCTCGGTACACCCGTTCCGGCGCCGCGTGAAGAACTCGGTGCAGCTTAATGCTATTCGTCGTCATGGCGGTCCTCCATGGTTATGAGTTGATGTCTCCTTCATTATATTAGCGAAGGATCCGCGGTTTGCTATCAGGCAAGTGCCACAGGAAACTTTCTCTGATACGATTCAACCAATGAAAGCGCCTTCATGGCACTGATCAGTATCCAGGACGTCTCGTTGACTCTCGGCGGCCAGCGCATGTTTGACAACATCAGCCTGCAAGTGGCCGCCGGCGAGCGCGTCGCGTTGCTGGGACGGAACGGCGTGGGAAAAACGACGCTCATGAAAGTTGTCGCGCACCAGATCAGAGTCGACAGCGGAGAGATCAGCTACCAGAAGGGGATTCGCGTCACGCATCTGCCGCAGGAAGTGCCTGCGGACATGACGGGCAACGTCTTTGATATTGTGCTCTCTGGCCTTCCGGAACGCGTGAAACTGCTCAGCGATTTACATCATCTGAATCAGCGGCTGCAAACGGAAGACACTCCGCAACTGATGGCGCAGCTGGATCGATTGCAGACGGAGATGAATCGCACGCATGGGTGGGAGACGCAGCGCCAGATCGAAGACGTCCTCTCGCATGTGCATGTGGATCCTGAGAGCAGCTTCGAGCAGTTATCCGGCGGAGCGAAGCGAAAAGTGCTGCTGGCCAAAGCGCTGGTCCTGAAACCGGACGTGCTGTTGTTGGACGAGCCGACGAACCATCTGGATATCCGGTCAATCGAATGGCTCGAAGGCTTTCTTAAGGACTATCCCGGGACCATTGTCTTCGTGACGCACGACCGGCTGTTCATGACACGCTTGGCGACCAAGATCGTGGAGCTCGACCGCGGGAAACTCTATAGCTGGTCGTGCGACTATCCGACGTTTCTGGAGCGCAAGGCCGCAATGCTCCAAGCCGAGGCTGCGCTGTGGGAGCAATTTGACAAGAAGCTCGCGCAGGAAGAGGTGTGGATCCGTCAGGGCATCAAAGCGCGCAGAACCCGCAACGAGGGCCGCGTCCGGGCGCTTGAGCAGCTCCGGAAAGAGAAGAGCGCGCAGCGCCAGATCCTTGGGACGGTCCGAATGACAGCGCAAGAGGCGGAACGCTCGGGCCAGGTCGTGACCACAGCCGAGCACATCACGTTTTCGTTCGGAGAGAAATGCATCATCAAGGATTTTTCGGTGCGGATCATGCGCGGCGATAAGATTGGCGTGGTTGGGCCAAATGGCTGCGGCAAGACGACGCTGTTGCGGGTGCTTCTCGGCACGCTTCCGCCGCAATCGGGCGCGGTGACCGTGGGAACCAATCTGGCCATTTCTTACTATGACCAGCTGCGTGAGCAGCTGGATGAAGAGAAGTCCGTGGCGGAAAATGTCTCCGGCACCGCCGACACGGTGGTCGTCAACGGCAAGCCTCGCCACATCATGGGCTATTTGCAGGACTTTCTGTTTTCTCCCGACCGCGCTCGCACGAAAATCAAACTGCTCTCAGGCGGCGAGCGGAATCGCGTCCTGCTCGCGCGGCTGTTCACCAAGACGTCAAATGTCCTGATCATGGATGAGCCGACCAACGATTTGGACGTGGAGACGCTGGAGCTGCTCGAAGAGCTGCTCATCGGCTATTCCGGTACGCTCATCTTGGTGAGTCACGATCGCGCGTTTCTCAACAACATCGTGACATCGACGATTGTGCTCGAGGGAGATGGCGTGATCTACGAGTATCCCGGCGGCTATGATGACTGGCTCAGCCACCGCCAGGGCCAAGTTGAAGAGCGGCAGCCGCCGGCAGCGAAGAAAGCGACACGCGACATCGCGCCGGCAGCACAGCCCACGAAGCCGAAGAAGCTGACGCTGAAAGAACAGAAAGAGCTCGACGGCCTCCACGCGAGCATCGAGCAGCTGGATGCCGAGCACGCACAACTGATTGAACGAATGGGCAGCCCCGACTTTTACCAGAAGGAGTCGAGCAACATCACCGACGTCACATCCCGCCTCACGGCCATCACGGCGGAACTCACGAAACTCTATGACCGCTGGGAATATCTGGAACAGCGAAGGGGCCAGGCCTCGTAGAAATGAAGGCGTTTTGAATGAAAAGGAAGCGTCCAAAAGAACAAGGTCTGCATCATCGGCCATTGGAAAGACGGCGTGATGGATGAGGAGTATCTCCTCTGGGATAACCAGGCTTACATGAAACGGATCGGGCTGGCCTAAGGAAGTAAGTCGGGTCGGTTCACTCCGACCCTCGGAGTTCGCATCATGATTTCAACGGTGGCTTGCTGACGGTCTAGCGAGCCACCGTTGTTATTCCGGCGTACAATAACTCGGTTACGACGGCGATCAGAAAACCAAAAGGAGCAATCAGCATGCCCAGCACGATCCGGCTTCACCGCGTGCTTCACGCGACGCCTGAGCGAGTCTATCGGGCGTTCCTCGATGCCGACGCCATGGCCAAATGGCTTCCGCCAAACGGATTTACCGGCAAGGTGCATCGCTTGGATGCCAAGGTCGGCGGCACCCACAAGATGTCGTTCACCAATTTCACCACAGGGCAGAGCCACTCCTTTGGTGGAAAGTATCTCGAACTGGTACCGCACGAACGCATCCGCTACACGGACGCGTTCGACGACCCGAACCTGCCAGGGGAACTGCAGGTGACGATCGCCTTGAAGAAGGTCTCCGTCTGGACGGAGCTGAACATCGTGCAAGAAGGGGTGCCCGATGTCATTCCTCCCGAGGCGTGCTATCTCGGCTGGCAGGAATCGCTCATCCTGCTCGCGAAGCTTGTTGAGGCCGAGATTCCGGATTAGTGCGGTTGTATGGAGCCTCCGGGCGACCCTCGCCCGGGGAGCGATTTGTTCCAGTATGCGAACCCTCGAGGTTTGGTAACCCACTCGAAACCTCGAGGGTTCGCTGCTTCTGTATGAGCACCTCCCGCCAAACGTCATTTCAAATTAACTCCGTCGACATCTCCCTGTAACACTGGGCGCCTATCCTTTGGTTAGTTCTTCGAATCGGAGGCTCCAGTGCTTAACCGAATGCATCGAATAACTCGATTGATGCTGCCGCTGCAGGGCGCGCTCGTCGCCGTATACCTGTTCGGCTCGGCGCCGTGGCGCCCGGTTGTGCCTATCGCTCAGTCCGGTAGGGGGAGCATCTCGGCCCGTAACGCGCACTCCGTCGTATTCGATCTCAAGGTTGTGGATCGCACGGGACAGTCCGAATACCAGATCGCCAACAAGGCAACCAAGGGGAATTATTACTCGAAACATTCGTCAGCAGGCGCCTCCTTGGCGGTGTCCGCACCCACCGGGCAGCAGTCGCCATTCTTCCTCGCGCACCACGCGTTCCCGTCCGCATTGGTCGATTACACATTCTCCCCCAGGGGTCCTCCGTCGGTGTCTCTCCAAGCTCGTCCCTGAGCGCTTCGGCGCTTGCCGTACCTATCTCCAACAGATCGCCAGATCGCGCGCCGCTCTAGGAGCTTGCCTCCGGATTCGAGCGTCTGCGTCCGTGGCATGCGGGGACCCCTAACCACGCAAACCAGAAGGATTGCCATCATGATGGGATTCATCAAAGAGTTTTTTCAAAAGATGCGGGACCCAGTGAGGCAAAAATTCTTCTACGCCGTTCTCGGCGGAAAGATGCTCGGGGTCGCGTTGGTGCTCGCGCTGGTCTACGCGATCCCGACGTTTTTGTTCGGCTCGAAGGTCTGGGCGGCGGATGAGCTGGCCCCGTACATCAACCCGATCAACACCGGCTGGGTTCTGCTCGGCGCGTTCCTCGTGTTCGGCATGCAGGCGGGTTTCACCATGCTTGAAGCCGGCTTCTGTCGAGAACGGGAAACCGTCAACGTGCTGGTCGAATGCTTGTTCGACACGTGCGTCTGCGGACTTCTGCACTGGGGATGGGGCTTCGCGTTCATGTTCGGCGGGGGCAACGCCTTCGTCGGCTGGCATCTGCCGGGCGAGCCCACCAAGAGCCTGATTTTCATGAAGGGCGTCGATGTTATGTCGACGTACGGCTCCACGGGAATCCCCATCATGGCGCACTATCTCTTCCAGTTTGCCTTCGCAGACTGCGCTTCGACGATCTGCTCGGGCGCGATGGTCGGGCGGACCCGGTTCGTGGGCGACGTCCTTTATTCCATCGGCGTATCAGGGTTTATCTACCCGATCTTTGGCCACTGGTGCTGGGGTCCCGATGGCTTCCTCGCCACCATGGGCTCGCAGGGCGGGTTTTTGTCGAGTCTCGGCATGAATTTCCATGACTTCGCAGGTTCAACCGTGGTGCACTCGATCGGCGGATGGGTGGCGATCGCCGGTGCCATCGCGCTGGCGTCCAGGCTGGG
>Ga0209515_10010861_pt1 | contig 10034 bp, 9 predicted proteins | sample Subgroupgradi54m_FD_187454 | JGI IMG/M metagenome (GOLD analysis project Ga0209515, IMG submission 187454) | Subsurface groundwater microbial communities from S. Glens Falls, New York, USA - GMW60B uncontaminated upgradient, 5.4 m (SPAdes)... ...
TGTCCGAACAGCGTCCACAGTTCGCAGCCTGGTAGCGGTTAGTGGTACAATCCTCCCCATGGCCACAGACAGAGGCAAATTTACGCCTGAAAGCGCACTGCAACAATCTGAACAATTAAAATGGAAAGAGCCAACAACAGCACAGGCAATATTTGCTTGTAATGAACCCAATGAGCCAGTTGGGCTTGCAAGCGCTCCTTTTCATATAGGCAGTAAAAGAATAGACAACTCAACTATAGAATATGTTGTAGCTATTGATCGACCACTTGATGGGAATAAATTTCTCTGGTTTCTTTCTGAGACCGCTCCTTATCCCAGATTTAATGACTCACCAAAAGATGTAATTGCTGATTGGAAATTGTATGATGATCCAACTCAAATAGACAGGCAGAAACGGCATGATAAATTAGGTCCTCCGATGGCAACTTTTAAATACTACCGAAGAATATTTATGCAGAGTATACAAAACTACCAAAACCTAGACTTATACGAGCGAAACAAAAACTTCAAATATGTAAAAGGTAAGACTATTAATGAGGTAGAACATTCCTTGCAATTTGCAACTTATTGGCCGAATGAGCTGACCGTCTATTCAAAGGAATTTGTAGAAAAGTTTGGAGAGTTTTTAAAATCGGGACCATATGCTCATCTTGACTTTGATCACCCTTTCGGAAACATGGGCGATGAGGGTCGCATTATGGCTTTCAAAACAAACAAGCATGGTGATTTTTTTGAGACTGAACGTGTCAAAAATGAAATATTGAGAGCATTCTTTGATAGTCTTATTGATAAGGAACTACGGAACCTACTTTTAACTTTAGATGCAAATTTTGGTTTAGGCATCATTGCCCCAGTTATTCATTGGCAAAAGACAACAAAATCCGATGGTACAACTTTGCGTCAAGTCAATCTTGCTCCTCTCAATGTAGCAGACAAAGAAAACATTGATACCAAAGTGGCAAATTCTGCCCATCAGCTCCAGGGATTACTACACTATAACCCACTGGTTGGTCTTTTGGCGGTAAAATATCTCCTTCCCAAAGTGGGACAACTTTGGCAAGAAAAAATGCCCATACCCGAAGACGAATCGTTGGCTACAAATATCATGGCAGAACAGGCAGTTTTGGTTCTGTCAGCCATGATGGTAGACCAAACACTGCAATCTGACTTTTTTCCCATGGTTGAAGAACTCGGAGATAAGGGAAAAGCAAATTGAGTCTGCTGAGGGAATCCAAGCTATGCAGCCAAAACGTAATTCTGAAGTCATTTTCTGGTAAAATTGCATAATGAGACAGATACTTGTTTTTGGAGACAGTATTACTTGTGGATATTGGGACCCCGAGGGTGGTTGGGTGCAAAGACTGCGAAAAGAGATAGATACAAAATCTCTTGCTTCTAATGTGAACCAATATATCGAGGTTTACAATTTAGGAGTCGACGGAGATAATTCTACGTGGCTTTTAGACCGATTTGAAAATGAAATTAAACAAAGAGTTTCAGAAAAAGAGGGGGTTTTGATTTTAGTTGAGATTGGCAGCAATGATTGTGAGTGGATTTCAAAGAAAAAAGAAACGGTTACTTCCAAAGAGCAATTTGAAGACAATATTAAAAAGCTAGCGGAAATTGGTCAGAAATACGGCGAAAAAGTGGTCTTTGTCGGGTTCACACCCATCGACCAAAGCAAGGTTGACCCTATCCCCTGGAACCATGACCGCTCCTATAGAAATGACTTAAACACTGAGTTTAATGACATAGTCAAAAGAGTTTGTGAGCAAAACAAATTGCCATTTATTAATCTTCTGGAAAAGTTAGGAGAAAATTTTCAGGCAAAGCTCGTCGATGGAGTTCACCCCAATTCCGCCGGCCACGAGCAAATATACCAAATAGTTCGGGAATTAGTGTTTGGCTAAATTGATATAATTGGTGCATGGCAGAGAATTTATCTTCGGGGCACGATAAGACCACAAAAAAAGACCTGGTAGTTATTAATAAGTCGGCAATATTGGCTAGGGAGTTGGGTTTTGTGAGAAACCCCCAAGAAAAGCCCACCACTTGGTATCGGACGTTTGAAAAACCAATATCAACAATTCCCTTATTGAAAAACGGGACAACAGAAAATTTAATTGGGTATGCGACATTGGCTTTTGCTGATGTCGGCAAATTTGAGCCAAATAAAGGAGAAAATATTGTAATCGGGGTGCGAATTGGAGCCGATACAAGTTTTTGGTCCAAGGATTTTACCAAGGTATACGACCATATGTTATTACCAAAAGGGCCACTAGGATCACTTGATAAAAAGGGGCTGAAGCAAGGTGGTTATCAAAAACTTGCTCCGCTGTTACGCGATATTGAAGTCAGTGGCTTTTATCAGTCGGCATTAAATGTAATGGCAGAAAAAATGCAATATGGGCAACGTTTAATCGAAACGATGATTGTGCCAGTCGTGGCGGAACACTTCCCGACATACCAAGAATTTTTCGACCAATATACAACATTGGGAGTTATATATTTCTATAAAATCGGCCAAGGACTCAGGGTGGCGGTCACTCCAAATTCTTTTAGTATTGAACAGGGTAAAGTGAGGCTGACAACGAGTGGCAAAATTGATATTGAATATTTTCAAAGAAGTGCAGTGATTATTTCTCCCCCCCTAGATTCGCTGCCCAAGGGTCGGGCTTATAGCAACTGGCCATATATTGAAAGGGACAAAGACAATGCCAAAATTGTTTTTGACCAAGCGCTGAAGGAAGTAAGACACAAATAACTTACCGAATCCAAGCGCCGAGGTATTGGAATAGAGGCGATTGAGAAGTTTTAACAACTTTCCCGTTTTGAGCGGAAAGTTTGACTTCTACTGGAGAACTAACGTTAATCAACCCCAACAATTTGCCTTTTTGTTCCCCTTTGGCAGTGTAGTTAACCCCAGCTTGATCTTGAGAAAGGCTGATTTTAGCACTGTCAATATTGCTACTATTTATTACTCCGGAGTTAAGAATTCCCTGAATTGCTTCGGTGGGAAGAACAGAAACACGAGAAGTTTCCGCCGGTGAAGAGGTAACACTGATGGCGTGAGAAACGGTGTTGATTTGTAATGGCAAGAGGGTGGAAACCTGGGTGTTTCCTTGGCTTATTGTCAACTCGTTAGCCTTTTGGGAGGTAATGCTAATAACCGGCTTGCCGTTACTGCCTTGCTCGACTACTTGGTCGACTGTTTTAGTTTGGACATCTGATGGCTTATCTGTTTTGGACGGGGTGGTGGAGGTGACAGAAGTGGACGCTGGAGGAGTTTTGGTGTCAACCGGAGGAGTAGATTTTGTTGTAATAGTGACCTGAATTTTTTTGTCGTTGTTGACGGGAGGAGTGATTTTGACAGTACTTTCAGAGTGGGCCGGAGTCAGAGAGACAGTCTTGGTAGATGTTTTCGGTGGAGGAGTTTTCTCTGGTTCCTTTGTTGTGGTGGCAGCAAGAACACTATTGTCATTGGTAATCATTAAAACCACTTCGCCATTATCATGGATGACCAACTCGTCAGCGTTGGTAGCAATAACTTTGGCAGCAAAGAAACAAGTTAATAGAATCAGAAGAACGAAAATGATTAACTTAAAATTTTTCAATAATTAAATCTTACTATCTTTGGATGCGCCTTGCAAGATTGTCCAAACTGAACCGACTGTCAACCATGATTCTGGGGGCGAGATATAAATTGTCTTTGCTTTGATTGGCACCATAGATCGTGGATGATGCTCCCTTGAAACCGGCATTTTGAACTGTCTTAATAATAAAATCGCTGTAACTGCCATAGGGGTAGGCAAACCAATTGATCGTCTTATGCAAGTGTTGTTCTAGATCTGTCTTACTTCCCTGCACTTCATCGACTATCATTGCGGCTGGTAAATCGGGAAGATTGGGATGATGTCTGGTATGGCCACCGAATTGAACCAAACCCGACCTATCCATTTCTAGAATCTGATCCCAAGTGAGATATGGCGTCAGACCGATAACTTGCGTGATCACAAACTGGATTGATTGGAAATTATATTTTTTAAGAAGAGGAAAAGCATTGTCATAGAAATTTCGATAGCTATCGTCGAATGTGAGAATGATCGGGTTAGTAGGTAGGGAGATTTTGCCATCGAGAGCATCGAAAAGTTGATCAAAAGTGATGGTATGGAAGTTGTGCGAAGCCAAATAGGCAAATTGATCATCAAGTTGTTGGGGACTGACATTTAGCGCCGCCCAAACAGGATCGTTTGGCCGAGGATTAATTCTGATATGGTGATACATCAATATTGGAACAAAGATTTCATTGGGAGATAGTTTTGTAGGGGCTAAGTTGTCAATCGATGGAGCTTGTTGAAATTCGGCAAAAACCTCAGCGATCTCTTCATAGTCACTATCTGACTGCCGGACCAGTTTGGCTCCTTCGATATCAGCATTAATATCCAGCCGGAGGGGAAATGCTTGTTTTGCTTTTTGGTAAAGCCCAATGGCCTCAGCCGACTTTCCAAGCTTCACCAAACCATCGGCTTGTTTCATATAGAGACTACTTTGTTGATATTGAAATAGGGCAAACAGACCAATTAGGAACGCTCCAAGTAAAAGAAAAAGTTTCCACATAATCGTGTAAAATAAGTTCAATTAATATTAGCATATGGATAATCACTACAATGGAGTCATTTGGACTAATCATGCGCTGGAGAGAATGGCGCAGCGGGGCATTTCTCAGGGAGATGCCTGGGCGACATTTCAAAACCCGCAGGAATCTCGACCGGGGCAAACTGCTGGAAGTTGGATCTACTATCGCACTTATGGGCAGTGGAAAATTGAAGTGGTCGGGACACAAAATGAGAAAAAAGAGTGGGTGATTCTCTCGGTCTGGTCCCGACCGGTTAATTCAAATAGCCCAAGTAATGTTAAAGTGAAATCTCTCTGGCAGACAATTAAAGATCAAATTTGGGGTTAGGAGGCGGTCACTGGGAGTTCGAGGCGGGCAAACTGGGATGATTTTTGTTCTCCGGAAATCATTTTTGTCTTTGGTTGGGGGGCAGAAACCAAAGCAATCTCTAAAACCTCATCCATACTAGATACAAATTTAAAGTCTAAATCCTTAAGGATATATTTAGGGAGATCTTCCAGGTCTTTTTTATTATCCTTTGGCAAAACGATAGTTTTTATACCAGCCAAGTGAGCCCCGATTACTTTTTCTTTGATGCCGCCGATTTCTAGGGCTCGACCACGCAGGGTCACTTCTCCGGTCATCCCGACATACTTTTTTACCGGAATTTTGGTCACGGCAGAAGCTAAAGCGGTGGTAATGGCAATGCCGGCGGAAGGTCCATCTTTGGGAATCGCCCCCTCGGGAACGTGGATATGAATGTCTACTTTTTGGAATAATTTTTCATCTAGGCCTAGTTCTTTGTAACGGCTGCGGACATAAGAGTGCGCTGCTTTAGCTGATTCTTGCATGACGTCGCCCAGTTGACCGGTCAAGACTAAGTTTCCCTTACCAGGCATCACCGCGACTTCAATAAGGAGTATCCCTCCCCCGGCTTGGGTCCAAAATAGTCCAGTAGAGAGACCAATTTCATCTTTGCGTTCAGCCAAGGTAGAGGTAAATTTGAATGGACCAAGGTATTTGTGCAAACCGGCAGGGCGAACGACAGTTTTATCCTTGGCTTTCCCCTCGGCGATTTTCTTAGCAATTTTACGTAGGACAGTGGCTAATTCGCGCTCTAAGTTTCTGACTCCGGCTTCTTTGGTATAGCGAGTAGTGATGGTTCGTAGGGCGGGGTCTGAGATTGATACTTGGTCGGCTTTGAGACCATTGACTTCGAGTTGTTTGGGTACTAAATATTTTTGGGCAATGTGAAATTTTTCTTCGCTAGTGTAACCAGGAAAGTGAATAATTTCTAAGCGATCCAAAAGGGCGGGAGGAATGGTTTCCAAAATGTTAGCCGTGGTAATAAAAATCACTTCGGAAAGGTCAAAGGGCATCTCGAGATAGTGATCGGAAAAAGCAAAATTTTGTTCTGGGTCAAGAGCTTCGAGCAGGGCAGACGAAGGATCACCGCGAAAATCAGCCCCGAGCTTGTCGATCTCGTCAAGCATAAACACTGGGTTGCTAGTACCAGCCTGTTTGACTCCCTGGATTATTCTTCCCGGCAAAGCCCCCACATAAGTGCGCCGGTGGCCACGAATTTCGGCTTCATCACGAACCCCACCCAATGACACCCGGACAAATTTGCGACCCAGTGCCTTGGCAATAGATTTACCAATGCTGGTCTTGCCGACCCCAGGTGGTCCGACAAAACAAAGTATTGTGGGAGTGCTAGCCTTTTTCTTTTTTGCTCCTTCATCGGGGAGATTGGGGGCAGGTGGTTCCGAGTTACCTTCTGTCGGCTCAGACAATTTGGCGTGTTTTAATTTTAACACCGCGAGATATTCAACGATTCTTTCCTTGACCTTTTCCAGGCCAAAATGATCTTCGTCGAGAATTTTTTCGGCTGCTTTAATGTCGGAGTTATTGGGAGATTTGGTATTCCAAGGCATATCCAACAGCCAATCAACGTAGGCCCGAATATAACCGGCTTCAGGGTTCATGTTACTCATTTGTTCTAGTCTTTTGATTTCTTTCAGGGTCTTTTTTAACACTTCTTCTGGCATCCCAGCCTTTTGGGCCCGGGTTTTCAATTCGTTGATTTCCCCGGCATCGTCGTCGATTTCACCCAATTCCATTTCGATGGCCCGCTTTCTTTCTTTGAGAATATTTTCTTTGGTACTTTTTTCGAACTTGGCTTGACTTTGGGTGATGATTTTTCGCTCTAGCTCGATAATTTTGATCTCTTTAGCCAGTTGTTCAGCAATTTTTTTCAAGCGTAGCTTGACATCGACCTCTTCAAGAAGTTTTTGTTTCTCGAATGGAGAAAAGTCGAGCACTTGTGATAGTTGATTGGCCAGTTCTGACGGCCCTAATCCTTGGGTGACTTTTAAAAGAACAAAAAAATCAAAACTCCGTCCCAAACGGATAGCATTTTGAAACTCAGAGATGACATGGGTCATTAATGCTTTGGTTTCTTGATCATTGGGATCAACATTGTCGGGAATCTCTTCTACTTCGCCCACCAAAAAATCATTTAGATTTTGGAAGCGAATAACTTTGGCTCGCAACACCCCATGGACCAAAACATTAATTTCTGATTCATTTTGATAAATATGTTCGATACGACAAATTGTGCCGACGGTTTCCAGGTTTTCGGAATCACTCTCGACTAAACCAGGGTCCTTTTGGGCCACAACAAAAACCAACCGGTTGGCATCGGCAGCACTTTTTAATGCGGCGACACTTTTGCTACGACCAAAAACTAGAGGAACGTCAGTGTGGGGATAAACCGGCCCATCGCGAAGAGGAGCAATTGGTAATACAGTGATTTTTTCCATCTTTTAGCAGTCTAAACTTTTGTTTGCTAATTGTCAAGATACCAATGGCAAGGTAAAATATACCGTTGTCCCTTCACTAGGTCGAGACTCGAGAAAAATTTGGCCACCATGAGACTCAACAATACCTTTGGCAATCACCAGTCCCAATCCTGACCCTTTTTGGCCATCAATTTGATGCAATTGCTTATATTTTGAGAATAGATCAGACATTTTTCCTGGATCAATCCCTTCTCCGGTATCGGAAACACCGACCAGAAAAGCGGGTAAGTTGTTGACCACAAACTGGCCGGGCGGAGTAAAGCGCAAACTCACGTCTTGGTTAGTATTTATTGGCCTAGCGGAGATAATTATCCGGCCACCTTCTTTAGTAAATTTGATCGCGTTAGAAAGAAGGTTGTTAAACACTTGAGAAATTCGTTCCCGATCAAAATTTCCGGGCAAATTATGGTCATCGATCTGGACGGAAATAGTGATTCCTTTAGAGGCAGCCAATTGATTAAAAAAGACCGCTCGATCGTGGATAACGTCAGCCAAACTGCCTTTGGTTTTGATGATTTGAAACCTGCCCGCTTCAATTTTGTAAACATCAAGCAGGTCATTGACCATAGAGAGCATATCCTCAGAAGAGTGGCGCATGGTCGCGAGCAACTCTTTGCCTTGATCTTTGGCTACCAGGGTGGAGTCTTGGAGAAACATGTCGGTGGCGCCGCGAATTACCGTCAGTGGAGCCCGCAGTTCGTGGACTAATTTAGCCGTAAAGTCATCGTGGACCAGCTCCATTTTTTTTTGAGCTTCATTAAGTTTTTTTTCTCGATGCAAAAGATAAGCCGCCGGTATTAGGGCAAGAATGATAAGTAAAATAAAATAAGCGACTTGAATGGGCAGATCCATACGTCAATTATCAATTACCAATTTACAATTTACAATTAGGGAGACGGAGTGGTGAGGACTTGGCCGACTTTTTCTGCCATCTCGGCCGGAGTCACCTTATATTTCAAAAGATAATCGGTCGCGCCAGAAGAAAAAGCCTGTTGGACCAAGTTTTCCTGACCAAAATTAGTCAACATTACCACGGGAATAGACTTGGTCTCGGGATCCTGCTTGAGACGGGTTAAAGTCGCCACACCATCAAGTTTGGGCATCATGATGTCAAGAAGAACCAGATCGGGTTTTTCGGCTTTAACTTTGGCCAATCCTTGTTCGCCATCAGGCGCCTCGATCACCGTATAGTGTTTACTGGACAATTCGACAGCGTAAAGTTCTCGTAGGGCGTTGTCGTCGTCAACCAAAAGGATTTTAGCCATATTACTATATTAATGATTTACAAAGGTTTGACAAGGGGGTCTTCTTTAATTGTCCCCAAGAGTGACCGTTCTTTGATAATCAGCTCCTCCAAAAGGTTTTTAACTTTCATGGGATATTGGATTTTAAATAAGTCGGTTTCGATTGGGGTCGGTCCGGCGGTATGGATGGTAATGTCGCCGATTTGGTAGCTGATTCTTTTGAGAAAGTCTTCCTTAACGGTGAGATGGGTAATTTTATCATAGGGAGCTGACGTCAGTTTGACTGACAAAACGCCGTCTTTGACCAGAACTCGGCGATCAGTAAATATGTAGGTCATTTTGTGTTTGAGATGGATGAGTTTAATAATATAGGGAAAACCAATCACGCCGACCAAGATGGCCGGGAGATAAAAAAATATGTTTACTGTCAAATCAAGTATTCGGGAAAGGATTAGGGGATAAATAGCTAAAACTATGACTAGGGCGAGATAGGAGACCAAAGTGAGCCAAAAATAGCGGTTGCCGATGCCAAAAACAGCAATTATTTCTTCGCCTTCGGCCAGATAATGGGCAAATTTTATTTTATCTTTTTCGGAGGCGCGAGGAATTTGTTTACTTCCCACAATATCCTATTATGGCTCTTTTCGTCGCTGACATCAAACCAAAGTGGCTGCAGATATTTTTGCAAATATAACATCTGCCGTTTGGAATAAGAAAATTCTTTTGGAATCAGGTCGGGGCGATTTTCCCGGCGAGTAACAATTTTTTTGTAAAGAATCTCTCTTGGGGCAGTTAAACCAATAACCAAAGTGTCATATTGAGGATATTTAATTTTTATTTTTCTTTTGGCAGATTGAACTTCTATCACCCGAATCAGCCGACGAGGATTTTGCCAGTCAGAAGAATTCATTTTTCCGCACGCTTCCGGATTGACCAATTTTTGTAACTGGCTGACAGAATATTTTGCTAGCCTCGTTCTTAATTTTTGATTAGGAGTAATATTTAGAGTCTCAGATGGGTTTAATAATTCTTTTATATATTGCCCGCTACCGCCAACCACAATGGGCAATTTTTTTCGTTTGGTGATGTCGGCGATGACCCGGTGGGCATAGGAAACGAAGGCAGAAACATTAAAATCGGTCCCAGGGTTGGCAATGTCAATGCCCCACTGGAAATAACTCTTGTCTTTGCCGGTTTCGATGTCGTTGCCAGTATAAACTTGTTGGCTGTCAGCGGAGAGAATCTCCCCGTTAAATTTTTTGGCTAATTCAATCCCTAAGGCAGTTTTTCCCGTCGCCGTCGGGCCGGTAATAA
>Ga0209515_10010863_pt1 | contig 10033 bp, 11 predicted proteins | sample Subgroupgradi54m_FD_187454 | JGI IMG/M metagenome (GOLD analysis project Ga0209515, IMG submission 187454) | Subsurface groundwater microbial communities from S. Glens Falls, New York, USA - GMW60B uncontaminated upgradient, 5.4 m (SPAdes)... ...
ACAAATATCCGACAGCAACCGATTGGTGCACAGCCCTTTTGGAAAAAGAAAACGTCGCTGTCGTCCCAGGAGAAGCATTTCTCTACCCAGGCTACTTCCGCCTCAGTTTCGCCGCGTCAATGGCCGACTTGCAACAGGCGATAGAAAAGATTAAAATCTTTATATGTCACTAGCATTTCCAATCACCATCAAAATCATATACGAAGCAGAAGCAACAGATGCTCCTTATGTTGCATATATCCCTGAGTTTGATATTGCTTCATGTGGTAAAACTGAAGAAGAAGCAAAAAAGAACGCACGAGAAGTACTTGAAATTACCCTTGCAGAAGTTAAAAAGAAACATAAACTTGAAGAATTCTTAACAGAGGCAGGAGTCTCTGCTAAAAAACCTGGTTTATTTCCTAAAATAAGTTTCGAACCTTTTGTTTTTTCTGCATAATGCCTGCGATAACACCTATTCATTACAAGAAGCTCATAAAAGTTTTTGAAGAACTTGGATGGCAATACGATCGAACGAAAGGAGATCACTTAATTTTTGTTAAAGAAGGCTGCATCCGCCCAGTCGTCATCCCAGCTTATAAAACAGTTCCTGTTTTTATTATAAAAAATAATCTTAGAACAGCTAAAGTTAGTAATGATGAGTATTGGGAAATTTTGAAAAAGGTATAAACTTACTTCAAATATTTCACAAAATATTTAAATATGCCAAGGCAGGTATTCCACGGAGCTTCGGCAAGTACCATAAGCAGTAAAATCTGGGGGCTGAAAAAGGTAGCGGCCAAACCAATAGCCAATCCAATATTGGAATATGTCTTGGTTACCGATAATGCAATCTTGTCTTCTTTCTTCATACGAAACGCCATAAAATAGCCAAAAATATGTACAAAGATAAAGAGAACATATAACCAAAAAATATTGATAAACATACTGCTAATTGATTGTGTCATAATTTCATGAGCCTGATTTGATACAGCAAGATACACAAGAACAAAAAGAAGACACAGACTGATTACTCCAAAGTAACTCTGTGTTTTTGTGACGAGTGGTTTTGCCATCTTTCTTACTACTTGCGCCGCGAAAAGCGGAAGAAAATTAACAAGCATCAACGTTTGCATCATACCCCAAAGATCGAGTTGAACGGACTGGTTGGTGAACATGAAAAAGAGCAGTGAAACACTAAAAGGAGCAAAGAGATAAGCAAGAAGCGATACCGCAATACTTAACGATGTATTACCTTTCACCAAGTCGGTAAAAAGTGGTGCTCCCGTTCCAGGAGGAACCGAAACAAGCAATAACATTCCCAGTGCTAATCCAGGATTGATAAAAGTGAAAATTCCATAGACAACAACTGGTATCACCAAAAGATACATGAGTAAGATATAAACCATCAAAAGAGGTTTTTTTATGTGTGAAAGCACGTCAAGATAGTCAACTTTTAGACACGTTAAAAAGAAAATAACCATAAAGAAGGGGATGATAAGGTTGGTATGACCTTTCCCTAAAGTAGGAAGGAATAAACCAGTAACCATACTTAAAACAAGAACAACCACAAAATTTTTTTCGATGAGTTTGATTATCTTCATACAAGAGAGGCAAATGTTGCTTTTTTACCAAGGAGCTCTTCAATCCGAAGCAACTCATTATATTTCGCGACTCTATCTGTTCGAGAAAGAGAGCCGGTTTTGATTTGACCAGTTGATAACCCCACTGCCAGGTGCGCGATTGTTGTATCCTCTGTTTCACCCGAGCGGTGGGAGACAACACTCTTCCAACCTGCTCCTTTTGCCATCACAATACATTGTATTGTTTCGGTTAGTGTCCCAATTTGATTGAGTTTAATCAGAATCGCATTGCCTGCTTTCTCGTTAATCGCTTTTTTGAGAAATTTCATATTCGTCACCAGATTATCATCACCAACAAGTTGTATTTTGTTACCTAATTTTTTCGTCAAAAGTTCCCATCCTTCCCAATCACTTTCTCCCAAGCCATCTTCAATCGAAACAATCGGATATTTTTCAACCAGTTGGGCAAGCCAATCCACCATTTCTTTATTTGAAAATTCTTTGTTTTCTGCCTTTAAAAGATATTTGCCATCGTGGACTAACTCCGATGCCGCCACATCAAGTGCAAAAACAATATCTTCCCCAACGGTATAGCCAGCATTTTGAACTGCTTGCGTAATTAACTCAAGCGCTTCAGCATTACCATTTTTTACTCGAGGAGCATACCCACCTTCATCACCAACCGTTGTCTCATACCCATTGGCTTTCAACACTTTTGCTAAGTGATGGAAGACCTCAGACCCCATTCGCAAACAATCTGAGAAATTCTTGGCGCCAACCGGCATGATCATAAATTCCTGGATATCTGTCGCAAATGCAGCGTGTTGCCCACCATTGATAATATTCATCATTGGCAATGGCAACGTCATCGCGAGCGAAGCGTGGCGATCTCTTAGATCGTGGGGCTCTGGGGATTGCTTCGTCGTTGCACTCCTCGCAATGACGTTAAAATATTCAAACAACGGTTTGTCTAAACTAAGTGCGCTCGCTTTGGCAACGGCAAGTGACACAGACAAAATCGCATTGGCACCAAGTCGACTTTTATTGGCAGTTCCATCAAGCTCGATCATCTTCTCATCAATTGCTTCTTGGTCTTCGCAGTCCATACCGACAATTACTTTGGCGATTTTAGTATTTACATTCTCGACCGCCTTGAGGACACCTTTGCCAAGATATTTGGAGGTATCGCCGTCTCGAAGTTCGACTGCTTCATGGGTTCCTGTTGATGCCCCAGAGGGGACAGCGGCACGACCGACAATACCATTTTCAAGCGTCACATCGCATTCAACTGTCGGATTACCCCGAGAATCAAGAATTTGTCGTGCATGAATATGTTGTATCTTCATAAAAGATGATTATATCAGAAAATCACCCGGACACCACCAAGTTCTGCATAATCATAAGGATGAAAATCATGAATCGAACCAATCAGGATTCGATTTTCTTTAACGCGAAGTTTTTTGACAATCTCATGAATTGCCCGCGGACCAAAAGGCATATCAAGAAAAAGCACATCAATGTTCAGATGCACAAATGCACCGGTTTTTTGCAGATGATGAATGAGTTCTTTGATCTCAACAGTCCCTGCACCTCGAATCGTATGTTGATCACATGGACAATGCACAAGCGTGATATGTCTACCAGTTTCATTGCGATCAATATAGGTGAGTATCCGGAAAAGATTTTCATTGCTATGCACAAAAGCGACAAACCGTCTGTCAGTTAACTGGGCAAAATATTTTTTCAGCTTTTTTTGGGGAAGAGTAATCTTCTCCGATACACGGAGCAAAAATCTCACAAAATAATCTTGGTAAATAATAGCAACAACTAACAAAAATAACGGCACGAAATACAAAGCAAAATTACGAAGATTTGCTGGATCTATCTGGACATTCCCAACAATGCCAATCATCGTTCCCAAAAATGCAAGAACGACAAAAACAACAGGCGCACGGTACGTTCGTTTCAGCTCTTTTCTGGTTTCTTTCAAGAGTAAATTTCCTATCGCAAAAAAGGTCATCTCCCCCAAAAAAGATATCGTGTACACACCAGCAAGCGCGAGCAAATGTCCCTTTGTCACAAGCAAAATGGAACTACACAGAAGAAAAAAGACAGCAATAATAAACGGGAAAGACCCATTACGATTCTTGGTATTAAGGATATTGGGCAAACAGGCATCAGCTGCCATACGAGAGATAAGTCCACTCACTGCAATATATGCCGTCAACACTGCTCCTGATAAAACGAGGAAGGCATCAAGAACAATCATATATTGAAAAATCGGTCCACCAATGGTGCGTGCGACATCTGAAAGCAAGAAAGCATTTGCGTGAACAATATGACGATAGTCCATACTATTAAGCACGACCAAGGTGATGAGCGGATTAAAAATCGCTACACCAATGAGCATGTTACGAAGTGTTTTACGAAAAACTCCCAAACGTTGTTCTTCAATAAAATTAGCAGAACTTTCAAATCCTGAAACGCCAAGAAGTGATGCGGAGAAAGCAAAAAAAAGCGCAATCAATATCCCACCTTGTTGCGGAATCAAAAGGTATGTATGGGTAATATTGCTGAGAAAATACGAATTGCCTTGCAGAAAAAACATCAATCCAAGGAGAAGAAATACCACAAGACATTCAATATGAAACAGAAAAATAACGACAGCTACCTTTGCAGATCCTTTGAGACCTGAAGCAACAAGGAGGGCAAATACTCCTAACACGACAAGCGTGGTGACAAGAACAGGCAATGGCAACAATGTATGGATATATTCAACAGCTGTCTTTGCGGAAATAACTGCCGTCGTCACATACGCAAGCACACCCGTCACCCCAGCAACCGCAGCAATGGTCTTTGATGACGTGTTAATTAAACAATTATATGCTCCACCGTTCAAGGGAAGCGCTTCAACAACTTCTGTGTAAACGGATTTATAGAAAAACAACACGAGTGCAATAAGCAGAAAAACGAGCGGCGCATAAACACCTGCAAAAAGGATCGCAATACCCGAAACATAGAGGGCAGAGCTGAGAATATCATTGCCACAGATCGCTGTCGCACTCCACTGACCAAGCCTATTGCTCTCGGATGTTATTTTTTTGAACATACTAATTTATTATATTGCATTTTTTTGTAAAAATACTATACTCAATACGGAGAATTTACGTATGTTCTATTCACACCAATGCTCCTACTGCAACAAAATCTTTTATACCTTCAACGATAGCAAATATAACGCCGCGGCAACGCTGTATAATGGCATCAAACAACATCTCCAACAATACGGTGAGGATGACAAAGAACATAAGTTTGATGATCTCCCATCGGTTGATACCGACGAAGTCTACAAAGAAATGACCGAAGCAAACGCCGCCCCCGCTGGAGGATATCAGATAGAATAACTTAGCTAAACAACTCCTTTTTATCAACGCCTGCTTGTTTGAGAATAGAAGATAACGTTCCTGGTCGTAAATCTTTATTATGCAAAGGAAGCGTTACTCGTTTTGTTTCATCACTATCATGATGCAAAATCATATGACTGCCACTTTGCCGACTTAGATAAAATCCTCTCTTTTGAAGAAACTTAAAAAGTTTTTTGGAAGTAATGGCAGGCATACTATTAAAGCGTCGCAGAGGGCATTGCTACATTCACTGCAATTTGCCCGGTAACTATTACTCTGCTATCAGTTGGCACTTCTTCTCCATCTGCAATCATATCTTCAACATATAATTTAATAGCATCAGCAATATTTACTCTCGCTTCTTCAAACGTATCACCCTCGCTAATACAGCCAGGCAACGAGGGGACAGTGACCGTATATCCACCATCTGGTTGTTCTTCAAAAATAGCATCATATTTCAGAACTGTCTGTTTCATAGGATTAAAGTATAGTATACACCTGCGAGAATTTTTTTACCAGACTTTAAAAACAAAAAAATTTCCCGTATTATTGCCTTGTCATGAAACAAAAAGGATACGCTGACATTGTTCTTGGTCTCCAATTTGGTGACGAAGGCAAAGCACGAGTCATTGATAACTTAGCTCAGAATTATGACATTATCGCTCGGTTCAATGGGGGAGCCAACGCAGGACATACTATTGAAACGGACAAAGGAAGTTTTGCCGCTAGACAAATTCCCTCAGGTATTTTTTATCCCAAGACGACACTCTATATTGGTTCAGGATGCGCCGTAAATATTGAAAAATTAGCCGACGAAATTGAGCAACTGGAAAAACTCGGCCTTGATATCTCCACTCGTCTGAAGATCTCCTCACTTGCGAGCATTATTCAACCCCATCATATACTCCTTGATGGACTTCTTGGGAAAACGATTGGTACGACCAAAAACGGTATTGGTCCGTCATATGCAGATCGCGCAATGAGGATGTACGGAGAAAGAATCGTCAACATCCGGCTTGCTGATTTGGTCGATCAACCAAAAGAATTCTTTGATGCTATTTTGGAAAATTTCACAGAAATGCAAAAACAATACAAAATCAAAAACACCGATGCAGAGAAAACGGTTAAAGCTTTACAAAAAGCTTTTACAAAAATAAAACCCTTCATCGAGCTTAATCCACTCTATATGGAAAAAAGAGTAGAGCAGGGAGCGAGAGTACTTTTTGAAGGCGCCCAATCGGTCATGCTTGATGTCTCAAAAGGCTCTGTGCCGTATGTTACGTCAAGTAATACCATCGCAGCCGCAGCATATACGGGAGGAGATCTTTCACCAAAATATCACCGCAAAACAATTGGCGTGGTGAAAGCAATTATGTCTCGAGTTGGGTATGGACCATTTCCTCCAGAATTTGGTGGAAGAAAATCAGAACTCTATACGCTTGAAAAAGTAAATGGCGAATCAAAATATACAAGAACTTCTGAAGCAAAACACGATGTAGAAAAATTGATAAAATCCGATGACCCATTTGATATCGGCATGGCACTTCGAATTCTGTCAGGAGAATATGGAACCGCTACCAAGAGACCACGCAGGGTTGGCATCTTTGATCTGATTCAACTCAACTACGCCATCAAGATGAACGGCGTTGATGAACTCATCGTCACCAAATGTGATTTGCTAAAAGAATACAGCAGGACAAAAGAAGGCAAGATGCCGCTTGTGACCGGATATGAACTTGACGGGAAAAAGATTGCGTATGTCCCTGGAGCAACAGGCGCATTTTATCGAGTCAAGCCAATAATCACCTACACAGAGTCTTTCAGCGAAGACATTGCGCAAGTCAGAACATTTGCAAAACTACCCAAAGCAGTCCAAAAATTCGTCCAAACCATTGAAAAAGCAAGCAATTGTAAAATCATTGGTCTTGGCGTCGGCCCAAAAAGAGACCAATATATTTCTCTTATCTAAATCATTATTTGTCATCCCTGGCCGCAAACCAGGGATCCAGCTCGTAACACTTCTGCCCCTTGTATTCTCAAAAAAATATGAGTAGTATAATGTAATATGAATAAATTGCTTACTTCCCTCTTACTCATCACACTTTTTTTTACGCTAACAACGCAAACAATCTTTGCCGATCAAACAGCAACACTCCTTCCTTTCTCCGATGGCTTTTATTCCCAATGGGATCCAAAGACGGGAACAAGTCATTTCGCGATGGTGGATGAGACTTCCTGCAACGGCACAACTGATTTTAATAAAACAACAATAATAGGGGAACGTGATTCTTACGGCATCAGTCTCTCTTCAATTCCAAATGGCGCGACGATCACGCAAATTGCTATTACGCCATGTGCGTCAAAAGCGCTCTCAGGAGGAGTCAACTCAACGATGAATATTTTTTACCGATTCAACGGCAGTAATAGCGCTGACGCTGGCAATTACTCATTGACTGGAACGACTCCTGTACTCTTGTCGGCAACATCATTTGGCAGTCTTGCCACTGTTAAGGGTGCATCAAGTACGCTTGAAATCGGCGCGCTGTTATCCGGAGGAGCGAAAGGAGTAAGGCTTAGTCAAATAAGTACTATGCTTACGTACACGCCACTTTTTGCTCCATCAAGTCTTACGACAGCAACCGGCAGCTCACTCCTTAACATTAACCTTGGCTGGACTGATAACGCTACAACCGAAGATGGATTTCGTATCGAAAGAAATGGCATAGAAATCGCATCTACCGCTGCTAATGTCATAACATATAATGATGCAACGGGACTCATTGAAGGCAATCAATACACCTATCGTGTTCGAGCATCGAATTCTGGAGGATTCTCAAACTACTCAAACACCTCAACGATTCGTCTTCCTTTATTAACTCCTACCAACTTGACGGCAGCAACAGGAAGTTCACAGCTTGATGTCGATCTTGCTTGGACTGATAATTCGACAAAAGAAAGTTTTTACAACATCGAGAGAAACGATGGGCTGGGATGGGTCAAAATTGCATCGGCTTCTGCAAATGCTACCTCCTACAACGACAATAATGGACTTGTCTCCGGACAGCAATATAACTATCGAGTAAAAGCAATCAGTGGATCTAATTTCTCTGCCTACTCCAATACAGCAACTGTCCTTCTTCCATAGTTTAATGAAGCTCTATAACTCACTCTCACAAACAAAAGAGCTATTCATCCCTCTCCGTGACAAACAAGTGGATATGTACGTCTGTGGCATCACCCCCTATGATACAACCCATCTTGGTCATGCATTCACCTTTCTCTTCTTTGACATCGTGCAGCGATATCTTACGTTTAAAGGCTATACGGTCACGTATACCCAAAATGTCACTGATATTGACGATGATATTCTCAAAAGAGCCAAAGAGGTGAACCAACATTGGGAAGAATTGGGGGAATTCTGGACGAAAAAGTTTCTTGATGATCTCCATGCGCTCAATATCCTCATGCCAACCTTTTATGTCAAAGCAACCGATAGCATTCCAACGATCCTGGAAATCATCGAACAACTCATCCAGAAAAATCTCGCCTATGAAAAAGAAGGAAACGTATATTTTAGAACGCAAAAAGATTCTCAGTACGGCAAGCTCTCTCGATGTACCAGGGAACAAATGATGCTCCTTTCCAAAGACCGAGGCGCCAATCCTGATGATCCGTTGAAGGAATATCCGCTCGATTTTCTCTTGTGGCAGAAAAGCAAAGCAGACGAACCGTCTTGGGAGTCACCCTATGGCAAGGGGAGACCTGGATGGCATATTGAATGTTCGGCAATGATTTACAAATACCTTGACAAAAACATTGACATTCATGGGGGTGGCATTGACCTCATCTATCCACATCACGAAAGTGAGATCGCCCAATCAGAAAACTTTACCGGCAAGAAGCCGTTTGTTAAATACTGGCTCCATACAGAACCGGTGATGTATCAGGGAGAGAAGATGTCAAAATCTCTTGGCAATTTGATCATGATCTCTGATCTCTTAAAAAAGTATTCAGCCAACGCCATTCGATGGGTTCTCCTTTCTCACCATTACCGATCACCCTGGGAATTTCACGAAATAGAACTCAAAGAAGCAGAACAAAAAATTGAAAATTTGAAAAAAATCTTACAACAAAAGAAAAAAGAAGAGGGGAGAAATGATAAAAAAAGTGTTGAGCAATTTACATATGCCCTTGACGATGATCTCAATACACCGCAAGCACTTACAATACTCGAAACATCTGCGACAAAAATAGCAACACAAACGCTGACCCACATGCTATCTCTTTTAGGATTTGTAAATTGTGACACTCAAGATATTTTGTGAATAGCGAAAAACTAACCGTACTGGCTTATCAAACGTATTTTCAACATACAAATTCTGCATTTCGTTCGCTGAAGAAGACCCAGGCATATAATAAATTGCCGTACCGTACTCTCGTGGCACCTCAGGGATATGAGCAAAATTATGGTTTGTCGGCGCGACAACTTTGAGTCCTGCGTCACGTGCTGCCCAGTTGATGAGTGAAGCAAAATGACAGACACCATCACCAACGAGGTAACCGTCAGACTTGAAGCCTTCCCCAGCATTAAAATGGGCATGTGTGGTAACAAGATGTTTTCCTTTGTAAGACAACATTACGTCATCATGAAAAGCGAAGACATCACCAGGATTAAGTAGCACTTCATAACGAGAGTCTGCACGGACTTTATCCCAATGAATCTTTTTTGGATCAGTAACGCCACCTGAGAGATACCCAAGCGTTAACAAAATATTGTCTTTGAACACGTCATTGACAAATTTGTTGCTATACCGCTTATCAAGCGACATTTCACGTTTCGCAAGCAAATGCTCATTTGATGAGTACGCTTGATGCACCGATTCTGATCCTTTCGTTTGAAAAATCAAGGTCAGAAAGAGAACAAAAAGAACGATAATAAGTTTGTATTTCATAAAATATAGGCCTATAAAAATACAGGCTTGAAGCCCATATTGTATCATACTATAAGACTAATGTCAATTTGCCCCTTTACTTTGTCGAGGAGGTTTTTTAAGCTAGTATTAATGC
>Ga0209515_10010865_pt1 | contig 10032 bp, 9 predicted proteins | sample Subgroupgradi54m_FD_187454 | JGI IMG/M metagenome (GOLD analysis project Ga0209515, IMG submission 187454) | Subsurface groundwater microbial communities from S. Glens Falls, New York, USA - GMW60B uncontaminated upgradient, 5.4 m (SPAdes)... ...
CTATAAGCTGCGGACGCACAAAGAAAAAAATAATAAGCGTTGCCGCAACTATCCCCGCACCCTGCCAGATAAATACGCCGGATGTGGTGAGAGAAACACGGGCAAGTTTGAGAAAAAAATTCGCCAACGCCCACGCAATCACCGCCAGCATCAGCTTTCCCATATATATCCTTTTTTCAAAGAACCATTTACACAGCTGTCATTGCGAGGAGCAGCGGCGACGAAGCAATCTAGAACATCGCGAAACCGAGATTGCTCGTCGGAAACTCCTCGCAATAACACACGGGAATTTCTATCTATTCGTATACACTTCCGCCTGATCCAGTTTAAGCGACAACAGTTTTGAAACGCCGTCCTGTCCCATGGTAACGCCATAGAGAATACTGGCGGACTTCATCGTCTCGCGGTTGTGGGTGATTAGCAGGAGTTGTGTTTTTTTAGCCAACTCTCCGATGATCGCGCTATACCGCTGGGAGTTCGCTTCATCAAGCGCTGCGTCCGTTTCGTCAAGTATTAAAAATGGCGGCGGATTTACGGCAGTTATGGCAAACAAAAGCGCGATAGAGGTAAGCGCGCGCTCGCCACCCGACAGCATCGCAAGTCCGCGGATGCGCTTGCGCGGAAGATCCACGCTGATATCCACACCGATATCGGTCTGGAGCTTTTCTCCCGCCTCTGTATCAATTTCATCTTCTTCGCTTTCCTTGCCGCGCTCATGTACGTGCATCAATTCAAGCGTCGCTCTCCCGCCTCCAAAAATAATACGGAAGAAATTATGAAATTCCTCTTTGATTTTCGCAAAACCCGCGCCAAAATCTTCTTTGACGTGCTTGTCTAACTCTTTGATAAGTTCTTTGAGAGACGCTGAAGCTTGCGCTAAATCATCAAGTTCTTTAGTAAGAAACACATAACGCTGCTCCATCTCCTGATATTCTTTAAAAGTCTGGGTATCAATACCGCCGATCTCTTCCAGCTTTACGCGCATGCGATCAATTTTTCTTTTGAGCTCTTCATTGGGAATACTTCGGTATTCATGCAGATATTCGGCAATTTCTTCAAGCGATAAGAGCGTAAAACCTTGTGCTTCATACATATACGCCTGCTCGCGTGCGCGTACTCGCTCTTCTTCAAAAGAATATCTCTGCAATGTAAGCGACAGATCGCGCTCTTCCTCCCGAAGCGCACGGAGCATTGTATCCAGCTGCTTGATTCGCTGCTGCAAATCCCGATAGCGCTCGCGCTGTTCAATACGCGCGGTCTCCAAATGCGCAAAACCGGCGCTGGCTGCTGCCATTTCTTCCTGAAGCGATTTGATCGACTGTTCCAAGCTTCGCACCATCTGCCATTCGCTTTCTTCGCGCGTCTCCTCGGTGGTTCCCCGATCGATTTTATTAAGCAAACTCTCTAAATCCTCCACCAGCACCATCATATGCTCGCGTGCGTCTTCCACGCTCTCTTCCCCTTCAAGAAGTCCGCGCATCTCGGCAAGGAATTCCTGAATTTCAGTTTTGATATAGCGTAGATCAACCACACGTATTTTTGGTTGTGTTAGTTTTTGCCGCTCTGTCTCTAAACGGCCTTCAAGACGTCCGAGTTCGCGCTCAAGCTCGCGGCGCTTCTGTTCAAATTCAAGAAGCTTTTTCTCTTCTTCGGTTTTGACCATCACAGCGGCAAGTACGCGCTCGGATTCTGCTATCTCTGCATTCATCCGCTTCATTTCCCCCTGAATCTTTGCACGTTTTTCCACCAAGGGCGCCATGTCAATATTGAGCCGCGATTTATGCTGCTCTATTTCTTTGCGCTCGCGCTCAAGGTAAATAGTCTGAAAGATCGCAAGTTCTTTTTCCACCGCTTCCCGCTGCTGCATTTTTTGAGCCTGCGTACGCAAAAATTTCAAATGCGGAGTAAGCTCCCGGACAAGCGACTGTACCTGCGCCATATTGGTCTGGGTCTGATCGAGCTTGCGCAGGCTCTCATTTTTCTTTATCTGATACACGCGAAGCCCAAGCGCTTCTTCAAGCATCTCGCGGCGCTCTCGCGCAGACGACAAAAGCATGCGATCCACCTCGCCCTGCCCGATGATATTATGCTTCGATTCTCCGAGTCCCACGCGCGCCATCAGCTCGACAATGTCTTTAAGGCGCACTTGGCTGTCATTGATATAGTATTCATTAAGCCCGTCGCGAAATATCTTGCGGCTCAATGATATTTCCTGAAATTCAAGAGGGATTCTTCCATCCGAGTTATCAAATCGAAGCGTGACAGAAGCCCGCCCCATGCGCGGCACTTCTGTTGATCCGTTCCAGATCAGATCTTCCCCTTTCTTTCCGCGCAAAGACTTCACCGACTGCTCGCCGAGCACCCATTGAATAGATTCTTTGATATTCGACTTTCCCGAACCGTTGGGCCCCACAATAGCCGTCACTGCGGACGGAAATTCAAGCACCGTGGATTTTGCAAAAGATTTAAAACCAGAAAGTTCAAGATGCGTGAGACGCATAATTTAATGTTCAATTATCAATTTTGCAATTTTCAATCTACAGGATGAAACCATCAATTTTCAATGTCACAATTTTCAAACAGCTCCCCTATTCATTGAAGCATTGATTCATTGAAAATTGAAAATTCTTATTACCATGAGTGTCAGGATTACATGAAGAGGATGCAAGGAAGGGAACAGAAGAGACAGGCGGATAAGTCCTAAAATTCATTCCTACAAGCTAGTTCTGCCCCCACTGCTTGGCATCAAGCCCCTTGCGCGCAGCTTCTTCTTGGGCTGCCTGTTTTGAGCGGCCTTCGCCTTCGGCAACGAGCTCCTCGTTCAGATAGATGCCCACGATAAAATGCTTATCATGATCCGGGCCCCATTCGCGGATTACCTCATAAGTCGGAGTAATTCCGACATGCTCCTGCGCTGATTCCTGAAAAAGAGATTTCGGATCTTTGTAGAGCTTCTTCTCAAGAACTTCCGTCAGATTCGGCAAAAGTACGCGATGGATGAATCCTTGTGCACCCTCATACTGCTGATCAAGATAGATGGCACCAACAATAGCTTCAAAGGCGTTTGCCATGATATATTGGCGCGCACGGCCTGTGTCTTTAGCCTCTCCGCGCGAGAGCAAAAGAAAATCATTTATGCCCAAAGTAGCTGCAACATCTGCAAGCATGTTGGCATTCACCAAAGCCGCACGAAAACTGGTAAGATCGCCTTCCGGTTTATCGGGAAATTGCTTATATAATTCTTCGGTGACGACAAGCTCAAGCACCGCATCTCCCAAAAATTCGAGACGTTCATTATGCCCGAGTTCAAAGTCGGGATTTTCATTCAAATATGATCGGTGGGTCAATGCCTGCATAAGCAAGTCCTTATTGGCAAATACCACGCCTAATTTTTCTTCAAGGGGTGAAATATTTTTCACGAAACTGACTAGAGCTGAAGGACTAATGACACACTTATACCTGTGGACTACGTATCCCCTAAGAGAGCCACTAGTCTTTCATCTCTAGAAATTACTCTGCTACGTACTCTTGTTCTTCTTCGTCTTCTTTATTTTTTCTTTTGCCTGCCTTTCGCTTTCGTCAGTTGAGGTGAGTTCTTCAGAGTCGGATTTAGCGATAACTTCTTTTTTTGTTGCTCCTTCTGCTTCTTCTTTTGCCTTATCCTCTTCGCGCTGCTTTTCAAGCTCTTCGCGCGTAGGATATTCCTTGCCCGGCTCGCCAATTTCGCGATAAATAGTACCGAGTACGCCGTTCACAAACTTGCCGGAGGATTCTCCGCCGAATGCTTTCGCAAGCTCGATCGCCTCATTGATAGCAACTTTGGGCGGAACCTCTTCTCGCGTACCAAAAAGAAGCTCGTAGAGCCCAAGACGCAAAACCGCACGGTCTACTGCCGTGATTTGAGCGATCGGCCAGGCAGGAGCTGCCTTTTCGATAATCGTATCGATCTTATCCAAATTATCAACCGTTCCTTTGACCAGACGGTCAATGAACTCATATTCCTCGTCAAGACCGGGACCGAATTCTTGTTTATTACGGTCAATAACTTCGGCAAGTTCTTTTGGATCTTTGCCGTTGAAATCCCATTCAAACAGGGACTGCATTGCAATGGAACGAGCGAGATGGCGGGAAGCCATTATGAGGAAAGTTTTAGCTGGTAAGTTATAGTTTGCAGAAAGAGATGTTCTCCCTACTACTCACTACAAACTACTCACTACAAACTATTTATGGGAAAGTTCTTCTGCATTAAGCGTGTCTCCTTTGTGAGCGGCCTCATCTTCATGCTGATGAAGTTCTTTTTCTTTGAGTTTGCGCTGTTTTTTGTCGAGTGTTGCGAGGACATCAATTACTTGACGGCCAGCGTAATAACCGCAGTTCTGGCACACGCGGTGAGGAATAGTTGCTTGATTGCAATGACTGCACGTAGCGAAATTACGCGCTTTTAACGCATGATGACTGCGCACCCCGTTGCGGTGCCCTTTTGTATGTCTCATTCGTACTACCATGAATCTACATTAACAGAAACCATAATTTTACGCAAGTATGGAAGCCCCTCACGGGACGCCTGCCTGTCGGCAGGCAGACCTACTGGCAGTCTTCCTAACTTATGCGAGAATCCATGCATTTAGAATATCTACATGCACTACTTATATAAAAAAACCACCCCGATCATGGGATGGCGCACAAAAACTAACGGATGAACACAATCGCAAACGTTACAGCAAAAACTCCGAGAGCCACAAGAACAGTAGCTACACTCTTCCACGCGCACTCGAAAATCTGCTTTCTTGTTGCCACTGACAACCTCTTTTCTTTGTCAAACTGCTATGAGTATTCGAGTTAATTCACCGACGCCTCGTAGACCTGTCGAGAGTATGGCGCATCACTTGCAGCTGAACACCATGGTTCGTTATCAAAATAGAATTTATATAAGCGCACTCCGCACCTATTCGGATTATTTGTATCTTCCAACTGTGCTGTTAAATCATATTGTACACGCTGGGTGGTGCGGCCGACATTGCCATATGCATATGTATAACACCCATTACCCCATGGCGGACAAGCAGGACTATTAACAGGGTCTTTGGGAAGCCTCGGAATATAGGGAAGTAAATCGGCGGCAAGCGTATCCCAACTGCTGTCAAAACTATAACGATATCCATTACAATCCCATCCGCAATTCGACTGCGGGTAATAGCCCTTATCATCGAAATAAAGTTCAAGCGCTACTCTGATTTGATTGAGGTCTGCTATACGCCGCGCATCCCGTGCTTTTAGGCGTGCTGTATTCAAACTCGCCAATACAACGCTTGCAAGTACGCCAATGATGGCAATAACCACCAAAAGTTCAATTAATGTAAAACCCCTCTCATCTTGAAAACTTTTTTTCAACGGATCGGGTCTGGAAAATAATTTTTTATTATAGATATCCATGAAGTTATCTAGTCTTAGATTGTAGATCTGACGGGCCAGCAATAGGCGCGACTCTTCCCGATCGCTGTATAAAATTGCCGCCTGAAAATAATACTAAAGCAGCGATGACCGCCATCAAGCATACAATACCAATAAGTACCTTATTTGCTTGCCGCTCGTTTTGAATCCTCCCGCCTGAAAACTTCATTGTCATGCGCACCAAAAATCCGATGTCTTCTGACAGATGCAATTGTACGGGAGCTTGAGAACGTACTTCAGGAGTTTGTTTTTCGTATTGATCGAGGATATCCATAATGAAAGGAAGATTTATGCTGATCTTTCTTAGCACATATTAATAATGTCCCAAAACCTAAATAAAGTAAAACTTCCCTTATCCACAGATGCTATAGTATGATATATCTAATATGAAATTCACTCATCTCCATGTGCATTCCCACTATTCTTTGCTTGATGGTTTGGGAAAAATAGACCAGATGGTCAAGCGCGCGGCAGAATTGGGCATGGACTCTCTTGCCCTCACCGATCACGGCAATCTTTATGGAGCCATTGAGTTTTATCAAAAAGCAAAAAAAAATGGCATCAAGCCGATCATCGGATGCGAGATGTATGTGACCGCGGGCAAGATGCAGGATAAGAACCCCGGCGTTGATGATAAGCGCTATCACCTCACTGTTCTTTCTTCAAATGAGCAAGGTTACCGCAATCTCATCAGCCTCGTCTCCAGATCAAACTTAGAGGGCTTCTATTATAAACCGCGCGTTGATAAAGAACTGCTCGCAAAACATTCAAAAGGACTCATCGTACTTTCCGGATGTTTCAACGGCGAAATCGGACGAGCGCTCGAATACAAAAAACCCGACGTTGCCGAGCGCCTGATCCGCGAGTATCAGGAAATTTTTGGCAAAGAAAATTTTTATCTCGAGATTCAGCCCCACATATCATTTGAAAACCAGCGTGCCATCAACGAAGGACTGCTGGCACTGGCCCCCAAAGTCGGCGCAAAAGTAGTGGCCACCAACGACCTGCATTATGTGTATAAAGAAGATGCGGACGCTCAAGATATTTTAGTATCCGTACAAACCGGAAGCCGTCTTGAAGACAAGGAACGCCTTACCATGAAAGATTCGAATCTTTCTCTGCGCTCTCCGGAAGAGATGGCATTTCTTTTTCCCTACAACCCCGAAGTTATTTCCAACACCCAAGAGATCGCCGAACGCGTGAATCTTACTATCGAGCTTGGCAAAAACCACCTTCCCCGCTACAACGTACCAGAAGGTTATGATGCCAACTCCTATCTCACGGAGCTGTGCAACCGCGGACTCGAAAAAAGATACGGAGATGAGATCACGCGCAATCCCGCGATCCGTAAGCGGCTCGACTATGAGCTCGATGTCATCAATAAAACAGGATTTGCTTCTTACTTCCTTATTGTTCAGGACTTCATCGCATGGGCGCGCAAGCAAGATATTGTCGTAGGCCCGGGACGCGGATCGGCCGCCGGTTCGCTCGTAGCATATGTGCTTCGCATCACCAACATTGATCCTATACAGTACAATCTCCTTTTCGAACGATTTCTCAATCCCGAACGTATTTCCATGCCTGATATTGATCTCGATTTCGCAGACACCCGCCGCGACGAGGTTATTAACTATGTCGCTGACATGTACGGACACGATCACGTGGCACAGATCATTACGTTCGGAACCATGGCCGCACGCGCTGCCATCCGCGACACCGGAAGGGCATTGAGTATGCCTTACAGCTTCTGCGATCAGGCGGCAAAAATGATTCCCTTTGCCCCGCAAGGCGAGAAAACAGGATGGCTCAAAAAAAGCTTGAACACCGTCAAAGAATTCAAAGATTTCTACGATCGGGATCCGCAAGCAAAAAAATTAATTGACGCCGCCATGAAATTGGAAGGCGTCGTGCGCCATGCCTCCACGCATGCCTGCGGCGTAGTGATCTCTCCCCGCCCGCTTGAGGAATACGTGCCGCTGCAGTATGCGGTACGCCACGGCGAGTCAAAAACAGAGGACAAAAATCAAGTCGTTGTAACGCAATACGAGATGCATGCCGTAGAAGATCTCGGCCTTTTGAAAATGGACTTCCTCGGTCTTCGCAACTTGAGCATCATTGAAAGAACGCTCCAAAACATCAAGCAGCAGCACAATATAGATTTGGATATTGAGACCATTCCTCTTGACGACAAGGAGACATTCAAGCTCTATCAAAAAGGACTCACCACCGGACTATTCCAATTCGAATCGAGCGGCATGAAGCGATATCTCAAAGAACTCAAACCCACCGAGCTTGAAGACTTGATTGCCATGGTGGCGCTCTACCGCCCGGGTCCGATCGAACTTATCCCCAGCTATATCAAGCGCAAACACAAAAAAGAAAAAATAGAATACTTGCATCCCAAACTTGAACCGATTCTCAAAAATACCTACGGTATCGGCGTCTATCAGGAGCAAATGATGCAAATCGCCCGCGATCTTGCGGGCTACACTCTTCCTCAAGCAGATACGCTGCGCAAAGCAATCGGTAAAAAAATTAAATCCCTTCTCGACGAACAACAGGCAAAACTGGTATCAGGCATGATTGCAAACGGCATTGATGAAAAAACCGCCGCCTCCATTTGGGAGCTCTTCCCTCCGTTTGCCCGATACGGTTTTAACCGCAGCCATGCGGCATGCTACGCGCTTGTGGCATATCAAACCGGATATCTCAAAGCGCATTTTCCTACCGAATTTATGACCGCACTGTTAGCGGCAGAAAGCGCGGATATTGAAAAAATCACCTTCTTCGTGGACGAGACGCGAGCCATGGATATTGATGTGCTCCCGCCGGATGTGAATGAAAGCTTTGGCGATTTTACCGTCGTAGAACCTAAAAAAATCCGCTTCGGACTCGGAGCAGTAAAAAATGTCGGCAGCAACATCGTGGAGGCGATTATCAAAGAACGCGCAGCAGGCGGAAGATTTACATCCATCAGCAACTTCGCCGAACGTGTACAGCACAAAGACTTCAACAAAAAATCCATCGAGTCATTGATGAAATGCGGCGCGCTTGATGCATTCGGAGAGCGCGGCCAGCTTCTTGGCAATGTGGAGATGATCCTTGAGTACAACCGCGAATCGCAGCGCCAGAAAAATGCCGGACAGGTCAGTCTCTTCGGCGCATCTTTGGCACAATCCGCTCCCTCGCTCCGGCTTCAACCCAAAGACCCCGCACCGGAAGCAGAGATCTTACGCTGGGAAAAAGATCTCCTCGGCCTTTATGTCACCCAGCATCCGGTCAATGCATACGCCGATGTATTTGCAAGAAACAACATCACGCCGATCAAAACAATTACGAACGCCATGCGCAACAATGTTATTTCCATCGGCGGTGTACTCTCAAGCATTCAAAAGATAACCACCAAATCGGGAAGCCCGATGCTATTCGTCAAAATCGAAGATACGGCGGCAAAAATAGAAGTTCTGGTATTTCCCAAAACCCTTGCAGAATTTCCGGACATATGGAAAGAAGACAATGTTATGTTCATCAAAGGCAAAGTTTCCGATAAAGACGGCATTCCGAAAATTCTCTGCGAAAAGGCGGCTGTGCTCAAACTTCCGATTACAAGTACTGCAACACCGTCTCCAACTGTCGCATAGCATAAAAAACTATAAAAATACTCTGTCATCCTGAACGTAGTGAAGGATCTCATTTTTTCCTATTTTTAAAGTTGAGATTCTTCCCTCACGGGACGCCTGCTGGCAGTCGCTACGCTCAAAATGACACAAGAGAAATTAGACCTGTTGCCTTATAATTTTCGTAGCGAAATCTTCAGATTTCGGCTGTCGGCGATAGGAAAAATTTTGAAGCATATACGGCGTATATGTTGAATAATTTTTACAAAGCCACAGACGAAATATGAAGATTGCAGCAGAAAGATTATAAGGCAACAGGTCTATTGAGATACTTCAAACTAAAAGCCGCCCATCAGGGCGGCTTTTTAAACACTTACAAAACTAGCACATGCCTCCGCCCTTGTGACCACCTTGGCCGCAACATTGACAGCTGCCTTTCATCATCTTCATCAAGCCGATGATCATGACTGCAATCGGCCAGAGCCAGCTCAAAGCCATTGCGGTTATCACGTTAAGCACGTTCAGCAAAAAGAGCAAACCGATAATGAAAATCATCATAGGGATAACTTTGTGGTGCGGACATTTGCACATATTCATGCCGCCGCCCATCATTTTTCCTTCGCCTTCCATCATATAATTTTATGTAATTATTTTATTAGTTCCTGTCTCGACCTTTGCTAAAAACTCAATACTAAAAGGGAAACGATCACTTTGTATTATACCATATAGCATTAAGAATATCAGAGAACATTGACTTATATATTTAAATGTTGTTAAATTAATTACCTTTTGACTTCTGCATTTCCCTCTCAAAGAAAGGACAGACCGTGGACGTCAGATCGCAAATGCAGCCGCTTGAACGGCTTGATCTTCAACAACTTCATACCGTAAGCACAATCGTAGGCGGCATGTCGAGCTGCTCATTCGGCGCACGCATGCTGGGTGAAGCGGCACACACCCTTCA
>Ga0209515_10010869_pt1 | contig 10030 bp, 7 predicted proteins | sample Subgroupgradi54m_FD_187454 | JGI IMG/M metagenome (GOLD analysis project Ga0209515, IMG submission 187454) | Subsurface groundwater microbial communities from S. Glens Falls, New York, USA - GMW60B uncontaminated upgradient, 5.4 m (SPAdes)... ...
AGCGCGTAGTCTTCCGGCCAGAGACTGCGCGCCACGAAGCGGTTGCCTTCCATGCGCCCACGCACGCGCAGCGGACGCTGGGCGAAATGTTTCACGCTCGACGCATCGTAATACGACAGGTTGGAAGGGATTCTTTCGGTGACGGCAAACGGCAGCCGTTTGCCATCGGCGGTGACCAGTGTCTTGCCGTCTTCACTGAGCTGTGACGATGGCGCGAGCAGTGGTGCGCCTACCCAGAGCAGTGGCGGAGGTGAGGGCGGGTCGCTGGCACCAGAGCGCAGCAGCGCTTGCGCCCATTGCCGCACATCCTCTTGTGCGGTCAGTGTGCGCACGAACGATGTTGGTGACGCTTTCGGTACCGCGATCACATCCTCCTGGAAATACCACAACGCTTGCGGCACGGTCGTGCAGTCGGTGCAGCGGCCATCGGTGAGGCGAAAATCGCGCGCGCGGTACAGGCCGAACTGTCCATCCTCGACGATGGAAGAGATGCCAGCCGGTGCCGCCCAGGTCACGCCCGCGTGAAGACTGACAGCGATAGAGAAAAGCAGGGCGGTATAGCCAGCAGACGACGGATGTTGATTGAATCGTTGCACAGTATTTTTCTCCCGAATTGATGATTAACCGGCCTTGAGGAGTCTAGCGTCAGAGCGTTGCGTGTGACAAGTCATGACAGGGGGTGGCAGCGGGGTGCCTTGCTGTGATTGCAGCAATCCCCCTACAATCGGGCCGCGCGCCGCGATCCCTGCGCGCATCCCTTCGGAGCGTGTGCCATGAGCCAGACCACTCTATTGATTGAAACGATGAAGCGAGTGCTGAAAGCGCGCGGCCTGACCTATGCGGACATCGCGCAGCGTCTGGATTTGAGCGAGGCGAGTGTGAAGCGGCTGTTTTCCGATCAGAGCTTTACCTTGAAGAAGCTGGAAAACTTTTGCCAGGCGCTGGAGATTGATTTCTTTGAGCTGGCGAAGCTGGCACGTGGTGCGCACGCTGCGCCCGAGAGCCTCAGCACCGCGCAGGAACAGGCCTTGACCGAAGATCCGCGTTTGATGGCGGTGTTCTATCTGCTCCACAACGATTGGAGTCTTGCCGATATTCAGATGCATTACGAGATCAGCGAAGCCGATTGCATCGGCCTGACGCTGCGCCTGGAAAAACTGGCGCTGCTCGATCTGTTGCCGAACAATCGCGTTCATCTGCGGGTCAGCCGGAGCTTGCGCCTGCTGGAGGATGGCCCGATCCGCCGCCGCTACGGCGCACCGGCGGTGAACGATTTCCTGGCGGTACGTTTCGAGGAACATGACGGGCATTTCCGCTTTGAGTTCCGCGAACTGTCCGCCGCCTCGTTCGAAATCCTGAAACGAAAAATAGATCGTCTGGCGGCCGAATGTCATGAATTGGCTGAGCTGGATAGTTCATTGCCTGCCACCCAGCGGCAATCCATCGGCATCGGTTTGGGCATTCGTCCGTGGAAGATCAGTCTGGTGACCGGGTTGTATGAGCGCAAAGCAGCCAGATTGAAAAAGTAGCAGCAATGCTTGCGCAGGCACGCAGCCCGGCCGCCTGGTGGGCTGTTACAGTCCACTAGTCAGCACCCTCCCCAAGATCTGAACCCATTCCGAAATTCCGCACGGCTTGCTTCGTGCTGTCTGAAGAACCGCACGGCGACGCGCCAAAAAGCGCGCCGCAGCAATAAATTCATATTTAAAATCAAATAGATAGCAGCTCTCCTCCGCTTGGCATGTTCCTCGCTAAACAAGTAGCAGGATCGTCAGTTCGACGGTCTCGAGGAAGACAAATGTTCAACACGGTCTTTAAGGGCCAGAAGGAAGGAGCTGAGATGAAAGCGAAATTTTCCAAATTATTGTTAGCCGGTTTGTTCAGCACAGTGGCGGTGGGTGCCGTTGCGCAGCAAATGCTGTCGATTGGTACCGGTGGTACGGGTGGCGTGTACTACCCGCTGGGTGGTGGCATGGCCAATATTCTGAGCAATAACGTCGCGGGTCTGCAAGCGACCGCAGAAGTCACCGGTGCCTCGGTGGATAACCTGAAATTCATTCGTCAGGGCAAGATGGACATCGGTTTCACCATGGCTGATACGGCATGGGATGCGTATCAAGGTCAAGGCAAGTTTACCGACGGCAAAGTGAATGCGCGCACCATCATGGCCTTGTATGCCAACGATGCGCAGATTGTCACGGTGGAAGGCAGCGGTATCGAAAAACTGTCTGATCTTAAAGGCAAGCGCATCTCTACCGGCTCGCCCGGCAGCGGCACCGAGGTCGTTGCTTTCCGTATCCTGGAAGCCGCAGGGATTGACAAAGACAAAGACATTACGCGTGAACGCCTGAGTGTGGCCGAGTCTGTCAATGCCATCAAGGATCGCAAAATCGACGCCATGATCTGGATCGGCGGGATACCCACTGCGGCACTGACCGACCTGGCGGCCACCCCCGGCCTCAAGATCAAGTTGATCGATCATGCCGATGTCGTGGAAGCGATGAACAAGAAATACGGCCCCCTCTACACCAAGGGTACGATCCCGGCCAAGGCTTACACCGGTCAGGACAAAGCAGTGACCAACCTGCAAGTCTGGAACCTGTTGGTGGTGGACGCCAAAATGAGTGACGAGATGGCTTACAAAGTCACCAAGACCCTGATGGAAAACCAGGCTGAACTGGTCAAGGTGCACAAGGAAGCGATGAATATTTCGCTCAAGACCCAGGGTGCTGCATCTCCCATCCCCTACCACCCGGGTGCCCAGAAGTACTTCAAGGAAAAAGGCGTTTCCGTTCAGTAAGACGAACGCAAGCATCTTGCCTCCCGGACGGGTCGCCGCCTGTGTGACCCGTCTGATTCATCACCGAAGGAATCAACATGAGTAACGATCACACCCAGCCCGGCTCCGGGGCGTTGGCGGATGCTGCCGATTTGTCGGCCGAGCAGCGCAAGAAAATTGAAGAATACATAGAACAGGAAGAAGGCGCGGCCAGCCATTTCCGTGGCTGGATCGCCGGTCTGCTGGCGGTATTGCTGGTGGGTATGTCCCTGTTCCATCTCTATGCCGCAGCCTTTATCGTGCCAACCAATGTATTGCGCCCGGTGCATGTGGGCTTGATGCTGACACTGGTGTTCCTGATGTTCCCGATCGCCAGCCGCTTCCGCAACCGCATCATGTGGTTTGATGTGGTGTTGATGCTGATTGGCGTCGCCAGCATTCTCTATTTGCTGACCGGTGGCGATGATTTCTGGGATCGTAACAGCGACCCCAGTCGCCTCGATGTCTGGCTGGGGCTGGCGTTCATTGTGCTGGTGCTGGAAGCCGCGCGCCGCACTTCGGGCTGGATCATGCCGGCGATTGTGGTGCTGTTCATTGCCTATGCCTATGCCGGCCCGCATCTGGGCGGTCAATGGGCGCACCGTGGCTATGACACCGCCAGTATTGTGGGTGTGATGTATATGTCGCTCGAAGGTATTTTCGGCACGGCAGTCGATGTTTCTGCCACGCTGATTATCTTGTTCACCATCTATGGTGCGTTCCTGCAGCAGTCGGGCGCGGGCAAGTTCTTCCTCGATTTTTCCTTTGCCGCGCTGGGTTCCAAACCGTCCGGCGTGGGCCGTACCGTGGTGTTGTCTTCTTTCCTGCTGGGTGGCCCTTCCGGTTCCGGGGTGGCGACCACGGTGACGATCGGCTCGGTGGCGTATCCGATGATGAAACGCGCCGGGTATGACCCGGCAGCGGCCGGTGGTTTGCTGGCGGCGGGCGGCTTGGGTGCGATTATTTCGCCGCCAGTGCTGGGCGCCGCAGCATTCCTGATCGCCGAGTTCCTCAAGATTTCGTACACCGATGTGCTCTTGATGGCGACCATCCCCACCTGCCTGTATTACTTCTCACTGTTTCTGATGGTGGAATTGGATTCGCGCCGTTTTGGGCTGAAGCTGCATGACAGCGAAGCGCCGGTCCAAACCGGCCGCGCCGCGAAGTTATGGGACATGACGCGCAAGCAGGGCTATCACTTCCTGTCGCTGCTGTCGATCCTGGCGTTCATGATGTTCGGTTTCTCGCCCACCATGTCGGTGTTCTGGGCCACCATCGTCACAGCGGTCACGGTGTTCTTTGGTCGTCCGATCAAGGATGCGCTGATCGGTATCTGGATGTCGTTGAAAGACGGTTCCTATCAGATGCTCAACGTGGCGGCCACCTGCGCCGCCGCCGGACTGATCGTCGGTATCGTGGCGAAAACAGGCCTGGGGCTGAAGTTCAGCAACATCGTCATTTCCTATGCCGGCGGCAGCCTGTTCATGACCGCGCTCTACACCGCGCTGGTGGTGTGGATTGTGGGTCTGGCGGTGCCGGTCACGGCGAGCTACATCATTTGCGCGGTGATCGCTGCGCCCGCCTTGATCAAACTGGGCGTGCCGGATTTTGCTGCGCACATGTTCATTTTCTATTACGCCGTGCTTTCTGAAGTCTCGCCACCGACGGCGCTGTCGCCGTTTGCCGCCGCTGCGATTACCGGCGCCGATCCGTACCGAACCACGTTGCAATCGTGGAAATACACCATGCCTGCGTTTGTGGTGCCGTTCATGTTTGTGCTCGCACCGGAAGGGATCGGCCTGCTGCTCAAAACCCCACCCGGGGGCGGCTGGGCGCAAGTGGCCTGGATTGCGATCAGTGCCTTGATCGGGATTGCCGGAATCGCTGCGGGGATGCAAGGCTGGATGAAGAACCGCTGCAATCTGATCGAGCGCACCTTGCTGATCTGTGGTGGGCTGGTGATGGTGTATCCCAATCTCTACGCGGATGTTGCGGGTTTGTCCGTGGTGTCGATGGTGGCCATGGCGCATTTCATGCGCACCCATACCAGTAAAACAGCAGCAAAAGCGTAATGGCTGGCGGGTTGCCGGGAGTGTTTCCGACAACCCGCCAACCCGCATCGCGCCCTTCTGGGTTAGTGCTGAAACCATTTTCCACTAAGGAAACGCGGATTTATTGCCTGAGCGTCATTCCCGCGAACGCGGGAATCCATGTTAATCAACCACCTAAATGGATCCCCGCGTGCGCGGGGATGACGTTCCCCGAATAAATCCGTGTTTCCCTAAGGCTATTCCCCCATGGCTTGACCGCTTGGCGCTCTCTCAAATGCAGGGGATTCATTCGAGGTAAATAGCATGATTGATTTCACTTTTGACACAAGCTTCTGGCTTGCCTTGTTGCAAATCATCGGTGTCAATATCGTATTAAGCGGCGACAATGCCGTAGTCATCGCACTCGCGTGCCGCTCGCTGCCGCAACAGCAGCAAAAGAAAGCGATTTTTTTCGGCAGCCTGGCCGCGATTGTCCTGCGGGTCATTTTGACCGTGGTTGCCGTCGAGTTGCTCAAGGCGCCGTATCTCAAGCTGGCCGGTGCGCTCTTGCTGCTCTGGATCGGGGTACAGCTTCTCCTGCCGGAAGATGGGCACGGCGAAGGACAGGCTGCCCATTCCGGTTTGATGGCGGCGATCAAAACCATCCTGATTGCTGATCTGGTGATGAGTCTGGATAATGTCATCGCTGTCGCCGCCGCCGCCAAGGGCAGCATGCTGCTGCTGGTGCTGGGCTTGCTGATCAGCATTCCATTGATTATTTTCGGTAGCACCCTATTGCTCCGCGTGATGGAACGTTTTCCCATCATCATCACTCTGGGGGCGGGCCTGCTGGGTTACGTCGCTGGGGATATGGCGGTCAGTGACCCTGTCGTGAAAGACTGGGTGAATGCCAATGCGGGTTATCTGCATTGGCTGACTCCCGTAGCGGGAGCCCTCTCGGTGATCGCGGTCGGTCATTGGTTGACATGGCGTGCGCAGTCACGGCATGCCAACCAATCTATTCCTGATTTGGCAGTGCTGCCTGAAAGTACGCCAGTGGCCGCGAGCGCGGCCCAAGAGGTGTCTGCACCCATGTCCGCATCTGTCGTTCAGGCAAAAGATCAACCGGTTTGAAAGGCACGCCATGAATCGATATCTGATCCCCGTAGATGGTTCGGCAACCTCCGACAAGGCCGTCGCCTATCTGATTGAAAAACGCGCGCTGCGGCGCAATGCGGACGCAATGGAAATTCACTTGCTGAATGTGCAGCACCCAGTGTCAGGCGACGTCAGTACCTTTGTTGACCCGACTGAAATCAGCCAATACCACCATGACAAGGGCTTGGAAGCACTGCGCTCCGCCTGTGCCCTGTTTGACCAGGCGGGTCTGCCCTACACGCGCCATGTGGGTTTGGGTGAGCCCGCCGAAGTGATTGCACGTTACGCCGGAGAGATGGGTTGTGACCACATCGTGATTGGCACCCACGGACGTTCGGCATTGGCCAATGCGTTTCTGGGTTCGGTGGCGATTGAAGTGGTGCGCTTGAGCAGGGTGCCGGTGACGCTGATCAAATGATCGGGTGCGCAAGTTGCGTAGTGCGTTGCGTAGTGCGCTCTACCAATCGCCCGCGCCGCCGCTGACTTTTTCCAGGTCGCGTCGCTCGCGTTTGGTGGGGCGACCTTTGCGCGCGTGCGCAGGTTCCTTTTGCAGCTTCTGTAATTCGATGGTGGCACTGCGTTGCGCGATGCTGGTGACGGTTTCCTGGTACAGCAGGCGCGCCACGCTGGCGCTGCCGCGCTTGTCCGACAGGGCCATCACCTGGATTTCCCAGCGCAGTGGGCCGATCTGGAGTTGCACCATGTCGCCCGCGCGAATCTCCTTGGCCGATTTGACCGGGGCGTGGTTCACTTGCACGCGATTTTTATCAATCGCCTCACTGGCGAGCGAGCGCGTCTTGAAAAAACGCGCGGCCCAGAGCCATTTATCTATGCGCATGATCGGTGCAAAGTTCTGAAAGCCAAGGAAACCCGGATTTATTGCCTGAGCGTCATTCCCGCGAAAGCGGGAATCCATTTTGTTCAAGTGCCTACATGGATTCCCGCTTTCGCGGGAATGCCGAAACACCATTTAATCTGTGTTTCCTAACTCAAGACAAAAACCGTTCGACCAGTTTGATCCATACATTGGCCCCCAGCGGCAGCAGTGCATCGTTGAAATCGTAGCTGGGGTTATGCAGCATGCACGGGCCGACGCCGTGCCCGGCCGTACGGTGGCTGCCGTCGCCGTTGCCGATCCAGAGATAGGCGCCGGGGCGCTGTTGCAGCATGTAACTGAAATCTTCGCTGCCCATGGAGGGCTCATGATCGCGCAATACATTCCTTGCACCCACCAGATCGTCCAGTACCTGTGCCACAAATTCGGCCTGCGCTGGATCATTGAAAGTGGCGGGATAGTTGCGTATGAAATCGAGTTGCGCACTCGCACCCAGGGCTGTCGCCGTGTGTTCGACGATGCGGCGCATCCCGGCTTCGAGCAGGTCAACCACCTCGGGTTTGAAGGCGCGCACGGTGCCGCGCAGCACCGCTTCATTGGGAATCACGTTGGTGGCGTCGCCGCCGGCGTGGAATTGCGTCACCGAGACCACGCCGGTGTCGGTCGGTTTGAGAGTGCGCGCCACCAGGGTTTGCAGTGCGGTGACGATCTGCGCGCCGATCACAATCGGGTCGATCCCCAGTTCCGGCATTGCCGCATGCGCGCCCTTGCCGGTGATGCGGATTTCAAACTCGTTGCTGCTGGCCATCATCGGCCCCGGCTTGACGGCAAATTCACCGACCTGCAGGCCGGGCCAGTTGTGCAGGGCAAAAATTGCATCGCAGGGAAAGCGCGTGAACAGACCATCGTCCACCATCGCCTTGCCGCCCGCGCCGCCTTCCTCGGCTGGCTGAAAAATGAAATGCACGGTGCCGTTGAAGTTACGCTGGCGCGCCAGATGCGCCGCCGCTGCCAGCAACATGGCGGTGTGGCCATCGTGGCCGCAGGCGTGCATGCGGCCTGCGTGTTGCGAGCGGTGGGCAAACTGGTTGCGCTCATGGATCGGCAACGCATCCATATCGGCGCGCAAGCCAATCGCCTTGGTGCCGGTGCCGTTGCACAGACGACCCACCACGCCAGTCTTGCCCAGGCCACGCGTTACTTCGATACCCCAGCTCTGCAATTTTTCTGCCACCAGATCGCTGGTGCGAAATTCGTTGAAGCTCAATTCCGGGTGGGCGTGGATGTCGCGCCGCACCGCAGTGATTTCCGGCAACAGTGGGGTGAGATCAACGGGAAGTTTCATCACTCAGGCTCCGCGAATTTTTTTCAACGTGGCGGTGGTCGAGCGTTCATGCTCGAAAGGGATGGAGAAGACCTGCCCGCCCCAGCTGCGCACTTCGCGGGCGCCGACGATTTGATCCACGGCCCAGTCGCCGCCTTTGACCAGCACCTCGGGTTTGGCTTGCAGGATCGCCTCCAGTGGCGTGTCTTCGGTAAACACCGTCACCAGGCCAACGCATTCGAGCGCTGCCATCACAGCGGCGCGATCGGCTTCGGCATTGATCGGGCGATCATCGCCTTTACCCAGCCGCTTTACCGAAGCATCGCTGTTCAAGCAGACCAGCAAACTCGCCCCGAGCGCGCGCGCCTGCGCCAGATAAGTGACATGGCCGCGATGCAGAATGTCGAACACGCCATTAGTGAACACCAGCGGGCGCGGCAGGGTAGCGGCGCGTGCCGCCAAGTGTTCGCGGGGACAGATTTTCTGTTCAAAAGCAGGAGGGTTCATCGTGCGTATTCCAGAGTTGATGTCCAGAGTTGATGGACAGATTGTACAAGTTGCAGCGGCTGATATGATGTTTCGATGAATCAGGACGCCCCTGCCCCGCCAAAAAGCGCCGCGCCACCGAGTCTGGCGCAGACCGCCTTCGATCGCTATTCCTTTCTGGCGATCGAAGTGCGTGTTTTTCTGGCGCTGTTGCTGTGCCTGCTGGTGGGGTGGCTGGTGTATCGCACCTTTCTCGCCACCAATCTCGACAGCGAGCGGCGCATCGCCAACGCGCGTCTGAATTTCTATGCCCAGAGTATCGAAGCGACAATGACGCGGCACGAAGCGATGCCGTGGCTGCTGGCACTGGAGAAACAACTGTCCGAGCTGCTCCTGCATCCCCAGGATCCGGCCCGGGTCGCTGAGGTCAATCAATATCTGGAGACGACGCAAAATCTCGCCACACTCAGCGCCGCCTATCTGATGAACGACAAGGGCGACACCCTGGCCGCGAGCAACTGGAATCGCCGCCCCACTTTTGTCGGTCAGAACTACGCCTTCCGTCCCTATTTCCGGCAGGCGCTGAATGGCCAGTTGGGGCGTTTCTATGCGATCGGCAGTACCACCGGGGAGGCCGGTTATTTTCTCGCGGCGCCGGTACGACACCACGGCCGCACGCTGGGCGTGGTCGCCATCAAGGGCAATCTGAATGCGCTCGAAGAAGCCTTTGCGCGCAGCGGCGAAATGATCTTGCTGGCCGATGCCGACGGGGTGGTGTTTCTCTCCTCGGCGGCCGACTGGAAGTATCGTTCGCTCACCCCATTGCCCCCTGCGGTCGTGGAACGTTTGCAGCAAACCCGCCAATACGTCGGCGTCACCATCACGCCGCTGGCCCGAGACAAAAGTGTCGATGCCAAAACCGGCAGCGTCGCGCTGCGCCTGCCGCGCGAGGTCAGCACGGTGGATCGTCTGCTGAATTTGCAGATTCAGACGCATCAGATCGGCAGCCTCGGCTGGCAACTGGTGCTGCTGACCAATCCGGAAAATGCCGTGCGCGGCGCGGTCGGCGCCGGTGTCGCGGCCGGTTTTGCGCTCGCCTTTGTGCTGGGGACGCTGGTGTATTTCCGTTTGCGTCGTTTGCGGGCGCAGGATCAGATCGAGGCCGCGCGCGAATTGCAGCGCGTGCATGACGAATTGGAACAACGCATTTTTATCCGCACCGCCGATCTGCTCACCGCCAATACCGCGCTGGAAGAAAAAGTCGGCGCTCTCAAGCAAACCGAAAGCATCCTGCGCGAAACGCGCGACAGTGCCGTGCAGGCCGGCAAGCTGGCGGTGCTGGGCCAGATGGCGGCGGGCATGAGCCATGAGGTGAACCA
>Ga0209515_10010870_pt1 | contig 10029 bp, 10 predicted proteins | sample Subgroupgradi54m_FD_187454 | JGI IMG/M metagenome (GOLD analysis project Ga0209515, IMG submission 187454) | Subsurface groundwater microbial communities from S. Glens Falls, New York, USA - GMW60B uncontaminated upgradient, 5.4 m (SPAdes)... ...
CGTTTATAATTCAATCTTTGATTTTCCTTGCAAAACATATATCTATATATCTTCAGCAGATGTATACGAAGATCACTCTAGCAAAAAATCTACCTCCGAATCTCAAACTATCATACCCTATAATCTTTCTTCATATGGATTTCATAAATATTTAAGTGAATGCATTGTAAGAAACTCTTGCACGAACTATATAATTCTCAGGTGTCCTATGATTCTGGGAACAAATCTCAAGAAAGGCCCAATCTATGATATATTCCATAAGTCAAGTTTATTTATAAGTGAGCAGTCTTCCTTCCAAATGTTTACAACTGCAGAAATAACAAAATTTATTTGCTTTATTTTAGATCGAAACACTGTGAAAGAAGTATTTAATGTAGGTGGTCGTGGTACAGTAGCCTTCAGTAAAATATCTAAATATGTAAGACGGCCAGTAAAATTCCCTAAAGATGGGAAAACGCATATTTATGAAATGGACGTCTCAAAACTGCACAAGATATATAACCTAAAAACATCTGCAGATTATTTGACACAATTTTTAAAAGTCAATAAAAATTCCTAAATCTTAATTATGTTGGCTAAGAAATGTATTGTTTGCGAAAAAAGCGCATATCTTAAAAGAGTAATTGAACTCGGATTCCATCCATTGGCGGATACATTTTTAAAAAGAGGACAACTTTTACTCCCCCAAAAAATGTACCCACTCAATTGTCTTTTATGCACCAATTGCGGTCATTTTCAAAATGAAATTTTTGTTTCAGGTGAAGAAAGATATATTGAAAGCAATTACAGCTACACCTCCTCCAACTCTGAATCTTCTAGAAACCACTGGGATGAATTCTGTGATACTGTCAGCCGCTACACTCACCTAGTACCTTCAGATCACGTCATTGAATTCGGATCAAATGACGGCTATCTACTTATGCAGTTCCAAAAAAGGCAAGGTAAAGTTACCGGAATAGATCCTTCCCCTATCATGACAGCAGAGGCCAAAAAAGTTGGAGTGAATGCTATTCAGGCTTTTGTAAGCCATAAAACAATTGCAGTAGGAATAAAAAAGTATGGAAGAGCAAAAATTATTTGCGGAAACAACGTTCTCAACCATATTGAAAATTTAAACGATGTGTTAAGAGCTATTAAATCAGGTTTAAAAAATGATGGATTCTTGGTCGTTGAAGTTCCATCTTTGAAGGACACTGTAAAAAAGTATTTATTTGACATGATATTTCATGAACACATCTCTACTTTTAGCCTTAAATCTATTAACTACCTATTGAGAAGAAACGGACTATATATAACAAAAGTCGAGGGTATTCCCTATCATGGCGGATCAATGAGGATTTACGCCACTACAAAAAAATCCGATTATAATAGACCACTTGTCAAAAAATTTATCGCCAGTGAAGAAAAAGCTAACTTGTTTAAAGTCGATACATATAAAAAATTTATGACAAAAATTGTAAAGGATAAAAATGACCTTTTGGCATCTTTATATACCTTGAAAAGAAAGGGTAAAAAAATAGCTGCAGTTGGGGCAGGAGCCCGGAGCAATACCCTGCTTAATTTCTACAGGCTTGACAATACAGTGTTAGAGTTTGTGACAGACGCCTCGAAGCATAAGATAGGAAAATTTACGCCGGGATCAAATATCCAGATTAAAGACGATCAAGCTCTATATACTGAAAACATTGACGTTGCTTTAATCACTGCCTGGAATATAGGGAGGTACTTAACTCAGAAAATAAGAAAAATAAATGATAAAATAATATTTATTGTGCCCGGAGAAAAGGAGTTAATGTGAAAATAACAAAGATTAAAGTTGCAACCCGCGATAGTCGGGGAGATATTTCAGATATTTTCTACAACCACCCTATTGATCATGCCGCAATAATTAACTCAAAAAGAGGAGAATTTCGAGGCGACCATTATCATAAGTTTACTATCCAACACATATTTATGACAAAAGGGAGCTTGCGATACTACTTTAGAAAAGTTGATGAAGATAACAGTAGGGTCAAAAGCGTAGTGGTCCATGAAGGAGAAATGGTAACAACCAGCCCGAATGAAGTTCATGCATTAGAAATTTTAGAGGATAACCAGTTTATTGCTTTTTCGGAAGGCAAAAGAGGGGGAAAAGATTACGAGAGCGATACTTTCCGCGTTTCTCCATCAATAATGAAAAAGTACCGAGAAAAGCATCCAACTGGCTCTGCAGGAAGACCCAAGCGCACTCGAAAATGAAAATCTTACTTCTTCCTCGCCTTTATTACCATAAACATACTGTGGTATAAGTCAAGGTTTGTAAACAAGCTTGCAAAAGGATACGGTATTGGTGGGTATCCGCAGCCGAGTACCTCTTCTACTTTAAATCCATATCTTTTTAAGAGCATCTCAAGAGTTTTAGTGGTCATAACGTTATGGTGCATAGGAAACTCAACATCGCTTACTCCCCCACCTCCCTTTTCCCACCATAACAAGTTAGTAGTAACTAAATATTTCGTACTAACAGTAGGTCCGGTTCTGGGTTGCTTTCCCAAGAGTAGAAAGAAAATATCCATCCAACTTGCCAAATTATCTGTTGAAATTACTACATAGCCTTTTGGTTTTAAAACCCTTTTTATTTCAGATAGGAAATTATCGGTATTTGTCAGGTGTTCTATTGAATGAGAGGTAGTTATTACATCAACCGAATTGTCATCAAGTGGGAACTTGTCATTCAAATCACACTTTCTTCCTATGATATTAAACTCTTTACTACCTCTTTTTAAATAATGGGTTAACAGATCCAAGCCAAAGATTTTTGCAGGTTTAATCTTCCTCGCAAATATAGTTGTGGTGTTGCCATCCAAACAACCTAGGTCCACATAAACTGCTTTTATATCTTCTTCTAAACAATCAACTACTAATTGATGCTCAACTTCTTCTATCTGCTTAGAAAGGAAATTTCCATAGCTGATGACCAAATTTGATTTAAGTAAATTCATTTCAATAAGTCTTCTCTCGTTGCCAATGTTATATCACTAAAAGTGTTATTTTCAAGGATTTGATTGACCACACTTTAGTCATTATAAAAATTTTGACTAAGTTGTATTAGGACTCTATTCACCAAACTGTCCCAACTCCAATAGTTCCTAATTAGTTTTAGGGCATCTTGACTAGTTTTTTGATATAAGTCTGCATAATCTAAAAGTTTAATAATGACATTTGCAAAACTTCTCAAATCGCCAATTTCAACCTTGATCATCCCATATGGGTAATAGGTTTCTAAAGCTTGCAAATCAAAAGCAACGCCCGGTAAGCCCCAGGCCATTGCCTCTGCCGCTGCCATCCCGCCGCTATCATAGAGAGCCGGATGAACAACAATTTTACTTTGAGAAAAAATTCTATATTTCTTTGGTCCATCAAAGACCCAGCCAAAAAACTTGATATTATCCTCCAACTTTTCATTTTTAACCTTTAATCTTACACTTTCCCAGAGCGGTCCACTCCCAATCAGAGCAAGTTTTGCATCTGGTTTTTTGGCAACAACCATTTTCCAAATATCCACAAGCTGCAACACTCCTTTTTGAGGATGAAACCTGCCCTGAAACACACCAGCAAAAATCTTGGGGAGCTTTCGGAATCTTTTTCTATAAAAATTCGCTTTCTCTATATCCACCCCACCTTTAATAACCACTACTCGACTTCCACTGTTTTGTTTTGGAAAATGTTTTTTGTCTGGTTCGCTGGTTACAAATACAAAATCTGCATATTTTTTAATTAATGGCTTAATCGGTAATTGGACCAACCAATAAAGAAAAGCGCGAAAATCAGGAACAATAGTAAAAGTTCCTTCTTCTCTAAATCCCTTAAAGGGATGGGGAGCTGTTTGATACCAAGAAGCAACCCAGGTAAGGCTTGGGTAACGCAGTTTAAGAATCACCGCTGGAAATGCGTCTTGCCAAAATTCTGAAGCAGAATAAACAACAGTTCTAGGGTTATTTGTGAGATTCAATTTAAAGGCATGGAAAATACTAATACAGACTCTGGCGAAATAATTGATAAAAAACCCAAACCTATCCCACTTTTTTGCAGACCATAAAATATAGTAGACTTTTTTTAGTCCTTCTCTCTCAGCAATTGTTTTTCCCTCTTCCCATAAATACACATATACATCATATTTTGCGCTTATTCTTCTTGAAAGTTCTATCCAAATCCGATCTCCACCGGAAATTCCAGTTCCATATGTCGACATGGTCAATACATGAAACTCTGGTTTTATATTATTCTCCACTTTTTCTTTTTCTAATTACCTTTGCTGGGTTACCTACCACAATTGCACCAGGAGGAACATCTCGAGTCACAACTGCTCCAGCTCCCACTAAGGCATTCTCTCCAATCGTGATGCCACAAAGGATAGTTGCATTTGCCCCAATTGATGCTCTCTTACAAACCCTAGTTGGTATAGCTCCATGCACATTTGAGACGAGTATTGTACCATTTGAGTCAGTTGAACGTGGGTATATATCATTTGTAAAGCAAACATGAGGACCAATAAAAACTTCATCCTCAATAATCACACCCTCCGGAATAAATGCGCCTGCTTGAATTTTTACTCTATTCCCAATTATTACTTCTTTACGGATCTCAACAAATGCTCCGATAACGCACTCGTCTCCAATTTTACAACCGTATAAATTGACCTGATCTGGATGATAAATTTTTACGTTTATTCCTAATTTTACTTCTGGATTAATCATTGAAAAAATTATATCACTAGCATGTTTTCTACCAGGTGGATGTAAGTACACACTTAAGCAAATTTGCTTCAATTCTAGAGTCAGTCCCATTTAAAACAGAGGAAAATTATTTTTTTTCTAAAGATCACTCACCTACATGATAACCGGGAGGAACAGTTGGCGGGAAAGTTAGAAGTTGGGGGAAGTTATCTTCAGAAACAGGCCTCAGTCTTCTTCCTGTCCTTGCTGTTCCTCTTTTTAACCAACCATCCTCCATGTTTGGACTCTCTTTGATAAACCTGAGTGCACCCTCTTTTATAGTACTTGCGTTTACTGGATCAAATGCATTCCCTAAATCCAATACTTTGTCTATTGAATAAATTTCTGGTTCTGGAGAATTGTGCCAAGTAGAAATGTAGAAACCTCTAGGGTTTACGTGAACCCCAAAGTAGGATGATTGTATTATTACTTCTCCCACTAAAGATACTAGATCCATAAATCCAGCATCCCCTTCAAGTAAACCTATCAACTCTACAGCCCCTTGTTGTCCCTGAAATCGCGGCTCACTAAGGTCTAAATTTTTAACTCTTTCGTAAAGATGTCGTAGTAAAGGAGTTACTTGTTCCCCCTGGTGTTCTTGACTGGATCCATGATCTCGATCCAGTAATCTAAAAAGACGTTCAAGTGCCATTGCATCAAACTATATCATAGTACTCGAGAATTTTGCAAGTCAGTTAGAAGATGTAAATACTAAACTAGAGCCCGGATCAACTTACTACAACAGCCAGTGATTGCACTTTCCATTAAACTTTGCTATACACCTGTAGAATACTAAACTAAGTGAAAAGTGTCCACGTTCTAGTTACCTCGTACGCCTAAATGATAGTTCCTTTGGTCGATTTAAAAAAACAATATCTAACCATAAAAAAGGATATCGACAGATCGATCAATCAAGTTCTTCGTTCTTCTCAATACATTAAAGGCCCCACACTTGAATTATTCGAAACATCTTTTGCGAAGTTTATTGGTGTAAAACATTGCATTGGCGTCGCCTCCGGTACCGATGCTCTACATTTATGCTTGAGAGCACTTGATATCAAAAAAGGGGATGAAATCATATTACCCGTAAATACCTTTGTGGCCACTGTTTATGCAATTTTGTATATTGGAGCCAAACCTATTTTCATAGATGCAGATGAAGAGACCTTTAATATTGACGTGAATCACATTGAAAATAAAATTAGCAAAAGAACTAAGGTTATACTTCCTGTACACCTTTTTGGTCAACCAGCTGATATGGACAAAGTTATGGTTCTAGCGAAAAAATACAATCTCACTGTGATTGAGGATTCCAGTCAAGCCCACGGTGCGATCTACAAAAAAAAGCTGGTTGGAAGCATTGGCACCCTCTCAGCCTTCAGCTTTTATCCCGGAAAAAACTTGGGGGCGTATGGTGACGCTGGGGCGATAGTCACAAATTCTTCAGCAATTGCTAACCGACTCCAGAAGCTAAGAGAGTATGGAGGAGCAACAAAATATCTTTATGATGAAATCGGCTTTAATAGCCGTCTTGATGCACTACAAGCAGCAATTTTGGAAGTGAAGCTCAAACATCTTAACAGGTGGAATGCTAAACGACGATCGTTAGCTGATTACTACAATCAGAAATTAAACATCGACACTTCTTACTTAATTACTCCGAAAGTGAGTAGCAATAGAACTTCTGTCTATTACGTATATGTTATTAGGTGCAAGAATCGTGACAAATTGCAAACATATCTTAAGACCTGGGGAATTCAAACAGGAATTTACTATCCAATACCGCTTCATTTGCAGAAATCGCTCTCTTTTCTTGGTTACAAAAAGGGGGAATTTCCAGTTTCAGAAAAAGCTTGTTCTGAAATACTCTCTCTACCTATGTATGCAGAACTTACACATTTGCAACAAGACTACGTAATAAATCGCATTAAAAGGTTCTATGAAAGTTAGTGTTGGCGTTATCGGGCTTGGTTATTGGGGGCCGAATTACCTGAGAAACTTTTATAGACAGGAACAAACCGAGGTGGTTTGGGGATGTGACTTATCTGAGGCAGTGCTGACAAAAACACAGCGTTCCTATCCTTATCTCAAGCTTAGCAAAAATTACCAAGAACTTATTAATGATAGTAAGCTCGATTGTATCGCCATAGCCACCCCTCCAAAAAGTCATTTCAAAATAGTAAAAGAGTCGTTGCTTGCTGGCAAGCATGTCCTAGTCGCTAAACCTATGGCTACAAATTCCCTTGACGCTAAGGCTCTTTTAAAATTAGCACAGAAGAAAAATTTATTATTGTATGGCGATTTAACTTATTTATATTCTGGAGCAATCAAAAGTATAAAAAACATGATAGTTAGCAAGGTAATGGGTGAGCCTCTCTACTTTGACTCAGTTCGTACCAATGCCGGTCCGATCAGGGATGACGCAAGTGTCATATGGGACTTGGCACCCCACGATCTCTCAATCATTAATTTTTTGTTTAATCTGGCGCCTAAAAAAGTCTTCGCTGTCGGATCACGTCACCACAAAAACTCGACAACTGAAGAAATGGCCCATATTACAATAAATTATGCAAATAATTTTGTTGCGCATATTCATCTATCATGGTTGTCACCCGTAAAATTACGGACGATTTCGATTGGTGGGACACGTAAAATGATCTTCTTTGACGATGTGCAGATGAATGAGAAAGTAAAAATTTATGATAATCAAATTGATAAACTCAATGAAGAAATTACTCCTTTCAAGCCATTCTATCGCAGCGGAAATATCATCATCCCCAAACTTGAAAACGAGGAGGCTCTTTTTTTAGAAATCAATGATGTGATAAACCAAATTTCCAGGAAGACAAAGGATTACCAAAACGCCAAACTCAATATAAAAATTATAGAGTTACTAGAAGCCTGCGATCGATCTCTTAAGAAGAACCAACCAATAAACGTCTAGATCTTATTAAATTCCATAGGTTTGCATTTTCGGACGTATCTTGAGTACTTTTAAGGAAAAATAATAGAGCACAAGCAAAGCAGTATAAATACATAAAATCGGGTGCAATAAATAAATCAACTTTTGTCTTGTTATAGCAAGATATGTTGCATCGATTATAGGAAGAATAAGAGAAAATGAATAAGGAATAAATAGAAATTTTTTAAAACGATTCAGAAGTGGTTGAAATTTTTCCCGTCCCCAAAACCCCCCCTCGCCCATTTGTGTTTGATAAACATTGTTTTTGATCCGCGAGGTTATTTTTTTTAGATATTTACGTAAATTTTCCGATGAATAGTGAATTGTGGGATCATTTTTGGTAATGGCAAGTAAACAATTCTTTTTATTAAGAAGGTAAAAGAGATGAGCTAAAAGGGAGGGATTTTTCATGATTTGAGGGAAAGCAGATCTTGCGTACTTTAAATCTATCATGCAACCTCCCGCCCAAAGCTCTACAATCGGCAGTGGACGAACATCCTTAAAATCAAAGATTGCACAATATCTATTCTCATAAATCTTTTTGTATTTGTCTGTCCAATCTCTTAATAAAAACTTTTGTTCTTTAGATTCTTTGTAGATAAAATAAGAAAAAGGGTCTCCAAATTCATTGCTATAGTTATTTATTGCAGAATAGTCTTTCGGAGTTTTGTAACCACCGATCATTACTGCACGAACTCTATTATTCTTTTGAAATGCCGAATATTTAATTTTTAAACTATTGGGGTTTTCTAAAATTTCATCGCTGTCTAGAAACACTAAATACTTTCCCCGTGCTATTAAATATCCAATATGTTTAGCAAAAATAAGGTCTGTCTTCGAATTCTCTACAATTTTACATTTATAACTTTTGGCAATTTTAATTGAATTGTCAAAAGATCCCCCGTCAATTATTAAGGTTTCAATTTTCTTTTCAGGATAGGATTGTTTCTTAACAGATTCTAGAGTTTTTTGTAGAGTGTCCCCAGAATTAAAGGTAGGTATGATAATACTGATAATAGGGTAAACCATCTTTTTAGTGGTTATATTATAATATTTAAAAGAAACTGAACTCTTATGGGAAAGCGAATCAACAAAATAATAAACACTATTTTATTCATAATTGGTAGAACAAGGGCTTTTTTTTGGAGTTTTCTATTAAAAAATATTGGTCATAGTGTTGATATTATGAGCGGAGTTATCATAATGAGTCCTCAAAATGTGCAAATTGGTCACGATGTGTTATTAAATGCTGGTACTAAGATTGGTGGACAAAAGGGTGTGCGGATAGGTAACTACGTCCAGCTTAGTTACAACGTTAATTTAGTCTCTGAAAATCACGCCTACCATAATCCTTCATTACCCATCAAAACCCAAGGATACTTCGGTGGTCCAATTGATATAGGTAGCGACGTCTGGGTTGGCGCAAACGCAGTCATCTTGCCGAATATAAAGATTGGAAAGGGAGCTATAGTAGCGGCTAATGCCGTAGTAACTAAAGATGTTGAGCCATATGCAATCGTGGGCGGAGTACCAGCAAGGTTAATCAAGTACCGTTTTAAGAGAAAAGACATAAAAGAGGCCAAGGAAATAGATTTGTCTTAAATTGCTAATCTCTCATTAAATAATCAACTACTATTTTTGATGGTCTAACTTTGGTAGCAACTGGTTTAGTTTCATATTTTTGGTAATTAGATAGAAAGTTTTTCATTAACTTATAATTATTTTTGGCAATCACCACGTTTTTATTCAAACCTTCAACTTGCTCAGTCAGATTACGCAACCCCAGATACGGTTTTCCCAAGAAATATGCCTCTAATTGATTTGTGCAGCTATCTGTAGCGATAAATTGAGCACCATTCATTAATTTCATAAAATGGACGTAACATAGACCAGGGATAATTTTTATTTTCCATTTCGTTGAAGGATCAAAATCCTTCTGCAGTGACTTAAGTACACTTTCGACTAAGGGATTTTCAAGTATCACGCAGTTAAGACCTGGAGGGGTATTTTTTATGATAAAACCCATCATTCTTTTTGACCAGTTCTTTCTAAAAATAACATGTTCCTGTCTGCGCATAATCAGCAGGTAATACCTTTTTAGTTTCTTGATAACTTCAGGCGAGCTGCGACTTTTAATTGCCCAGTAATAACTTTCTAACAATAAATTATATTTAGTATTTACCTTTTCACCATGGACAAAATTAAGGTTATTTTTAGCCCATTCATTGGGAGCAAAAAGTACGTCTGCTAAACGAATGATTATGCTTCGGCATAACTCCTCTGGAAATGGCTCAAGAAGATTGAAAGATAAAT
>Ga0209515_10010871_pt1 | contig 10029 bp, 11 predicted proteins | sample Subgroupgradi54m_FD_187454 | JGI IMG/M metagenome (GOLD analysis project Ga0209515, IMG submission 187454) | Subsurface groundwater microbial communities from S. Glens Falls, New York, USA - GMW60B uncontaminated upgradient, 5.4 m (SPAdes)... ...
TTGACTTTTCATATTCTGCATCAATTCGGATTATTCAAATCCCACCGGGCCGCTGTCACCTTCCAATATCCCGAGGAACAACGCCCCCTGGCGTTTCGTACGCGTACCCGTCATCGCCTGATGAAACGGGACGATGGCAGTCCACGATGCGTGGCGTGCATGTTATGCGAAACCGTGTGTCCGGCGTATTGCATTGAAATCGTGGCCATGGAAAATCCTGATCCGCATATCGAAAAAATGCCGAAGTCCTTCGTTATTGATCTTGGCAAATGCGTCTATTGCGGATTTTGCGTGGAAGTCTGTCCGGAAGACGCCATCCGCATGGACACTCACGTCTTGGACATCGCCGCCTATTCCCGGAAAGAGATGATTTATGACATGAACCGATTGCTCAATCTGGATCCAGTCCGGGAAAAAATAGTTCAAAAATAATCAGAGAGCCTTTCATTCATAGACAAGCGTGCCTATAATGTTATTCTATGATTAGATTTTTTGTGGTCGTCTTTTTTTGGGTGTCGGTGGTAGTCGGAGCGGTGGAGCCTGAACTCGATACGTTCCTGCAGATGGGATTGCCCCTTTATCGCCCGGTGGCGCTGGTGGATGACATTTTGAGTATAGGGGTCAATCCTGCTGGATTGGGCCGCCATGAGGGATATAGCGCCTTGGGGTATGCCGCTGGGCTCAACCGATCTGGTATCGGAGAATGGGGGACGTATTCCGCGCTGGGGCCTTTGGGAGTGGGCTTTGAAACTATTCGACTTTCGGGAAATAGTTTTTATAAATACACCGCGGCGCTTGGGGCGGGCCAGGAAAACCTCTCCGTGGGAGCTGAATTACATTGGTTTGAATCTCAGGGGGGCGCAAATACCTTTCGTTCCTGGACTGTGAGCGCCTTATTAAGGCCTTCAAGATTTATTTCCATCGGGTTAGCCATGCATGACATTAACCGGCCCGATTTCATGGGAGGCTCCTTGCTTCAAACCGGCGTGTTCGGGATTTCGGTCAGGCCTTTTGGAGAATGGATGACGGCGTCTATCGAAGCTCAAATGCGGGAACGCCACGCCGTCGGGCCGTTTGAGTATACGGGTTCGATGGCCTCCCTCTTCATGGAACCGGTTAATGGAGTTCACTTCCGAGGGTCTTATCGAAACGACGGGTGGTTTGGTGTGGCTCTCGGGTTGAATTGGTCTCATAACGCCTATTACCTGGAAACCCAGACTCCCGCATTACCCGATCGCCCATCGCCGATAGGCGCCGTCATTACGTACAGCAACGCCAGGATGAGGACGGTGTTGCCCGGGTGGACCCAGGCGGGATTGCCTCAACCTCCGCCGTTTATTCCTGCCGTGGTGGAACCGCCACGCACATTGGAATTTACGATCGAGGGAGATATTTTAGATGAGCGTACGGCGCCGGCACAGTATGCGACCAACCAAAATACGACGAAAGAATTGGTCCTGGCTCTACGGAGAGCCCAGATCGATCCGTATATCAAAGTCGTGTTGTTGAGAGTCGGGCCGATGAGGATTGGATTCGGAAAGCTCCAGGAATTACGATCGGCCATTCAAGAATTAGCGAAAGACAAGCAGGTGGTGGCGTATTTGGATGGCACGACGGAAACCGTGCCGTATTACCTGGCCACCGCCGCTCCGACGATTTTGATGGCGAAAACCGCCAAAGTGGAATTTTCCGGGTTGAGGACTCAGGTGTATTTTTATAAGGATTTGCTTCAAAAAATCGGCGTGACCGTTGAAGTCGCAAAAGCCGGGAAATACAAAGCGGCGATCGAACCGGTGACCCAAATGCAGATGTCCCCTGAGTTTCGGGAAAATGTGAACTCCTTGTTGGACGATTGGTTCGGTCAAATGGTCAAGGATATCGCGACGGCCAGGCGGCGCACCCAGGATCAGGTGAAGGGATATGTGGATCAGGCTTTTTTCAAACCCGATCAAGCCGTTCAGGTCAACCTCGTGGATCGTGTGATTGATCCCATTTTGGATCCTCGCGACTACGCGAAAGAACGGGAAACCGCGTTGCTCACTCAGGATGAATTCGAGGAACGTATCTATAAACATTACAATTGGAAACCGATGAAGATCGCTTTTCTCCCGATCACCGGAACGATTGTATCGGGCCGTACCGGATTGGATTTTATGGGGGGCGGGATCATGACCGGTAGTTGGACGACTATTCAGGCATTGAGGATCGCGTCCACGGACCCCTCCATTGATGCCATTATCGTCCGGGTGGATAGCCCGGGCGGATCAGCTGACGCTTCGGAAGAGATTTGGCAGGCCATCAGGAAGGTGAAGGGTAAGAAGCCCCTGATCATATCATTGGGAGATGTGGCGGCTTCAGGCGGTTATTACATCTCATCAGCAGCCAATACAATATTTGCAAATCCTGGAACACTTACAGGAAGTATTGGAGTAATAACATCATATTTAAATTTTTATGATTTGCTAAATAAAATTGGAGTAAAAGGAGTAGTTATTAAATCTGGAGATTTTAAAGATATTGGTAATCCAACAAGGCCAATGTCAGAACAAGAAAGAAAAATCCTACAATCCTTGCTTGACGACACCTATAATCAGTTCCTAACTGATGTAGCACATGGAAGAAATATGCCAAAAGCTACCCTAACTAAAATAGCTAGAGGCCTCATTTATACAGGCAGACAAGCTAAAAAAGTTGGACTTGTAGACTATTTGGGAGATTCTAGTAGTGCTATTAAATATGCACAAAAACTAGCCAAGGAAAGGTTTCCTTATTTAGCAAAAAAATATGGACCAAATATAATTGGGATCGATTTAAACCCAAGAGAACTCCAAAGAGCACGAGAACGGACCGAAGAAATAGGTTTAACTAATAAAGTAAAGTTTTTAGAGATGGATTATTCAAAGACAAATTTTCCAGACAATCATTTTGATTTTATTTACACAATCGAAGCTTTCTGTCATTCTCAAAATTATATAAAAACACTAAAGGAATTTTATAGAATCTTAAAATCCGACGGTAAGCTTACGATTTTTGATTATTCATTTGCTTCAACAAACTTATTTAGTAAAGAAGATTTAAGAATGCATAACATAATTATAGAGAAAATAGCAACTCCTACATTTAAATTGATTAAGCATGATGAATTTCCAAGAACAATGCAGGCAGTAGGTTTTAAAAATGCCAAACAACAAGCTATCACTAAAAATATTATTCCTTCAATAGAACGTCTGTATAAATTGGCCCGATGGCCATATAAAATAATTAAACTATTTAGATTAGAAGCTTACTTTATTAATACAATGGTTGGAGTTTTGTGGTATGAACTTTTTACTAAAGACTTAATGCGTTATTGTATTTTTACTGCGGAAAAACCATGAAATCTATTGAAAGAATACTTTTTCTTGGAATGTGTGTTTTTATTATTTTTGGACTGATCTTTATCACTTGGAAGGGAAGAAAAAATTGCAATAACTACCAAATTGAAAATCGCAATTACTGTCTACTTACGGCAACAAATCAGCAAGAATGGGAGAAGGGACTGATGTTTGTTAAGAAGCTAGATAATGCAGACGGGATGATTTTTATTTTTCCAGATAAACAAAGCAGAAGTTTTTGGAACAAGAATACATTGGCAGACTTAGATTTATATTGGTTGGTCGATGATAAAGTCGTTGGTAAAAGTTTTTTACCATCGATTGAAAAAAGTAAAGAGGTAGTTGTTGTTAACTCACCCAAACCAGTTGATAAAGTAGTAGAATTAGTGGTAAAATAATTATTAATATGTGCTATAACTGCGGTTGCGAGATGCCAAATGACGACATGGGAAAAGGCAATTTATCCCATGGCGGTGGTTCTTTGACCGAAGAAGATTTCAAACATATGGCAGAGCATTGGGGGATGAGTGTTGAGGATACAAAAAGAAATGTCTACGAACTTCTAAAAAAACAGTTGGAGCAAAAGAAATAGAAAGTTATTTTTTAAGCGCCTCAATTCCAGGCAGTGTTCCTTTTTCAATAAAAGTTAACATCGCACCACCCCCAGTTGAAATGTGAGTAATCTTATTTAGATTATTTTTCCTGGAGATTGCAGCTAGAGTATTTCCACCGCCAACTATAGATACTGCATTCTGATTATTAATTATCGCGTTGTAGATAACATCAGTTCCTTGTCTAAATCTGGCGTCTTCAAAATATCCCATCGGCCCATTCCAAATAATTGTTTTTGCTTTGGCAATCATTGAGCTGAATTGAGTTTGCGCTTCTGGTCCAATGTCCATGATTTTGTCTTCGTCAGTAATCTCCGAAGTTTTTTTTATACTTCCATCTTTAAGAACAAGATCTGAAGGAACAACAATTTTTTTATCTTTGGAAACGGACCGAATTAATCCACTGCCAACAAGTATATAATCTGCAAGTGATAAAAATCTATTCACAACTCCTAATTTTGTTTCAAGTTTTATTCCCCCAATAATAGCGATAAGTGGTTGTTGAGGATTACTTATTACTTTAGTAATCATTTCAATCTCTTTTTTCAAAAGAAGCCCTCCATACGAGGGAAGATATTGAGGAACTCCTACTACAGATGCTTCCATTCTGTGGCACATTGCAAAGGCATTATTAACATAAATATCTGCAAGAGCGGCTAATTTTTTGATAAATTCAGGATCATTAGCTTTCTCTTGCGGATAAAAACGAATATTTTCCAAAACTAAGATTTCATTGGCCGTCTGATTATCAATTTGTTTTTTTCCATCCTCTGATAAAAAATCATCGATCAAACTAATCTTATAATCTGGAAGATATTGAGTAAGTCTATCAACGATTACCCTTAGTGATAGTTTCAAATCACGCCCTTTTGGTCTACCAAGTTTTGTAACACATATTAACTTATTCTTATTGGCAAGAAGAGAGTTTATTGTTGGAAGAGATTGGCGAATACGAGAATCATCAGCGATTGTAAAATCGGAATTAAGAGCTACGTCAAAATCAGCTCGCAACAAAATTTTTTTATTTTGAATATCAACTTCATCGATAAATTTTACTGAAGAATTCATAGGAAGTTTGAGATTTTTTCTACCAGGTCAACCAGGCGAGTTGAGTAACCCCATTCGTTGTCATACCAGCCAAAAACTTTAACTAGATTCCCGTTTATTACTTTTGTATAGTTTGAGTCGAAAATGCAAGAATAAGGTGAGCCGATTAAATCAGAGGAGACTACTGGATTAGTTTCGTAGCTTAGTATATTTTTTAAAACTCCTTCAGACGCGTCTTTGAATTTTTTATTTATCTCCTCAACCGTTGATTGTCCCCCGATAACTGCAGAAATATCTATAAATGAAACTGTTGGGACTGGAACTCTAAGTGCCAAGCCATCAATTTTTCCTATAAGGTGAGGTAAAGTTTTGGCAACAGCTTTAGCAGCTCCTGTTGTTGTTGGAACAATATTTAAAGCAGCCGCTCTTGATCTTGTAAAGTTTTTATGTGCATCGTCTTGCAGACTTTGATCATTTGTATATGCGTGGGTCGTAGTGACATAACCTGATACAACTTTAAAGTACTCATCAAGAACCTTAAACATTACTGCTGCACAGTTGGTGGTACAAGAACAATTCGACAAGATATTATTACCAGCGAAATCAAATTCTGCATCATTAACTCCTAAGACAATGTGAGGAATTTCTTCATCTTTTGAGGGTTCGGTGAGGACAACTTTTTTGACAGAACCTTTGAGGTGTTTTTTTAAATCGTTTAAGATTGCAAAAGAACCAGTTGCATCAACCACCACGTCAACCTCGTATGTGGACCATGGAATTTCTTCGGGATTGGCAAAGTTCGTCGCCATTATTTTTTTACTATCAACCAAAATTCCATCACTTGCTGCTTCAACTTTTTTGGCAAATTGGCGATAAACAGAATCATATTTAAGAAGATAGGCCAGCAGTGTAGGTACGGTTGATCTTGTATTAACCGCAACTATATCAAAAGAATCCCGAAGAAGAGCAATTCTTGCAAAGGTTCTTCCCGTTCTTCCAAAACCATTGAGCCCGACTTTTAAACGTTTCATAGCTATTTATTTATTCTCTATGAAATGTATATAATTTTCAACCTCTTCTTTGCTACCCAAAACAATCGGAACTATTTGATGAACTTTTTCCGGCTTTATTTCTAAAGGACTTACTCCATTACTGAATGCCAATCCACCAGCTCTTTTAATAATTAAAGATGTGGGATTAACTTCAAACATAAGTCGCAGTTTCCCATCTGGATTTTTTTTATCCGACGGATACATAAAAATACCTCCTTTAATAAGTATTCGATGGACGTCAGCAACCATTGATGCTACCCAGCGTAGTCTATAGGGCTTTTCTTTTAAACTTAATAAATATTTTTTTAAAGACTCATCATATAGCTCAAAATTTCCCTCATTTATTGAATACTGGTTTGTAGTCTGGGGAATTTTTATTTCAGGATGAGAGAGGAGGTAGCTACCAACCGATGGATCCAGAGTAAAACCATTCACCTTATCCAAACAGGTATATACAAAAATCACACTTGAGCCATAGACTATGTAGCCTGCTGCAACTTGTTTGGATCCAGGCTGGAGTAAGTCCGAGCCGCTTTTATAGATGGAAAAAATTGTGCCAATACTTATGTTAGTGTCGATATTTGAAGAGCCATCCAATGGATCAAAAAAGACCGTATAGTCTCCTTTATTGTTTAACTTAATAGGTTCTTCTAGTTCCTCAGAGGCGAAAGTATTGACGTAACCAATTTCTGTTAAAAGATCAACCAAAAGGTCATTACTAAACTTATCTAGTTTTTGCACTTCCTCCTCGTAGACATTTACTTTGCCAGTTTTTCCTTGGATATCCACCAGTCCGGATTTTTTAACATGAGAAGCGATTATTTTTGAAGCCTCGGCAATCTGATTTAAAATAAGAGTAAGTTTCCCTGTCGCAGAGGGAATTTTTTGTTCCTCATTGAGAACATGTTCTGTTAGAGTTATCCATCGATTCGTCATAGTTGTCCTAGGCTGGCTTTATAGACTTTTTCTGCACGAGCTATGAATATTTTTTGAGCAGCAGATATATTTTCTTTTTTCCCTGCCCAGGCCTCAAGCGCTTCGCCTTGAAGTGCTCTCCCATAAGAGGCAGTAGTTCTCCATGGATATTTAGATTGATTACTATTTCGTATTTTGTTTATTGAATTTAAATGCTGGGTTGCCAGATCAGGGCTTTGTCCTCCAGAAAGAAATGCGATTCCCGGAACTTCCATTGGAACAGTTTTCGAAAGTGCTTCAAGGGTTTCCTGGGCAACAGTTTCTACAGTCGCCTGATTTGAATTGTTTTTACCAGCAGTAATCATGTTTGGTTTAAGAATTACTTCTTGAATAACAACTGCATAATCGCGAAGTTTTTGAAAAACTGTGGCGAGGACTTTCTCTGTAATTTCTTTATCCAGCTCAAGTGAGTGTTCTCCTTCCATAAGAACTTCAGGTTCAACAATTGGCACAATGCCGGCCTCTTGACAAAGTAAAGCATAAAGAGCCAGATCATCAGAGTTTCTTTTAATTGTCAACTCGGATGGTGAATCACCAGAAATGGTAAATACAGATCTCCATTTTGCAAACCGCGCCCCAAGTTCCTTATATTCGCTAAGTCGTTTACCCAGATCGTCAAGTCCTTGAGTAAAGGTATCATTCATGCGGCCTGGAATTTTCAGCGTTCCCTTATCAACCTTTATGCCGGGCACAATACCCTTTTTGGCAAGTAGAGTCGGAAAAGGAACTCCGTCATCTGCTGCTTGGCGAAGAGTTTCATCATACAAAATGACACCACTTACATAATTTTCAACTCTCTCCGCTGTAAAAAGAAGCTGTCTGTATTGTCGGTTTATTTCCGGGTTTGACTCGACACCTATCGTAGCAAAACGCTTTTTTATAGTCCCAGTACTTTCATCTGCCGCAAGAATTGTTTTTGAAACTATATCTTTTGCAGTTTGTTTAAGTTGGTCATTGGGCATAATTTGATTATATAATATCAGTAGCTTATGGAAGACTGCATTTTTTGCCAAATAGTTGCCGGAAAATCTCCTTCATATAATATTTACGAAGATGATTTATTTGTTGGATTTCTTGATATTTTTCCCAAAACAAAAGGACACGTTTTACTGATTCCCAAAAAACATTATACTTGGGTACACGACGTTCCTGAATTCGGTAGCTACTGGGAAATAGCTTTAAAAATAGCCAAAGCTTTACAAAAAACTTTCAATCCTTATTTCATTCAATATCTTACGTTTGGGCTCGATGTTCCTCATGCACACATCCATATAATTCCATATTACAAGGCACTTAGTGTGGCAGAAACAGTATCGGCAAAGGAAAATTTTTCAAAAGAAGAGATGACTGAAATCGCAGAAAAAATTCGAGAAGCCTTATGAAATATCAAAATGAAGTTTACAAAATTGTTTCCAAGATTCCAAAAGGTAAAGTTATGACCTACGGGCAGATTGCAAAAAAACTTAAAATTTCTCCACGTCTTGTTGGCAGTATCCTTCATGCTAATAAAGATCCCAAAAATATTCCCTGCCACCGCGTCGTTTTTGCCGACGGTTCGTTATCAAAAAGCTATGCCTTTGGCGGTATAGCAAAACAAAAGGAAAAACTTATGAAAGAGGAAGTAAAATTTATAAAAGGAAAAGTAGTTCTATGAAAAGCTTAAAACAATCCACAACCATTAATGCACCAATTGAGAAAGTTTGGGATGCTCTTGTAAATTCCAAAGCAATTGAAAAGTGGGGAGCAGGGCCAAATGTAGTCATGGATGATAAAGTCGGCACACAGTTTAAACTTTGGGACGGAGATACCCATGGAAAAAATATTGAGGTCAAACAGAAAGCACGGCTTGTGCAAGAATGGGTATCAGGCGATTGGGCCAAACCTTCACGTGTCGAATTTAATCTTCACTCCGACGATGACAAAACTACTCAACTTGATCTTGTTCATACCAATATTCCCGATGATGAATATGAAAGTATAGCTCAGGGTTGGAAAGACTACTATCTCGGCCCGATGAAAAAATACCTGGAGAATTAAACACACTTCTTTTCTCAGATAAATTTCAAGTACTTTCTCTCAAGCGCAACAATAACAGAGCTTTAACATCTGTAGGATTGTGAGCTTGAGAGATAGCTGAACCGTCAAGTACAATTCTTACTCTAGGGATATTGGTTATGGCAATAAGTTCTAAAGGATTACCTTGATGATCTTTGACGAGGGCTCCTCCATGAGCCTCTAAAGATTTAGAATAGGCAGCGTCAAGAATTTTTTGTGAATCTTCTGGTTGTTCCGGTTTGATAACCGGGACACGTTGTCCTCTAGCAAGAGTGGCCAAGTTATAAGTAGTTATAGGAGCACCATCGATATTAGCATTAAAGGCGTGCAAAAAAGCATTGGCAAAGTCGGTATCAGATTTAAAACCCAGCAGCGCTGGCGTATATTGTAGCACCAAAGCATATGATTTATCTTTTGCTAAAGCTTCCTGCACACTACCTCTTAGCGTGTCTTTTAATCCATCAAGCCAACCAACCTTGAGGGCTTCTGAATCTGGAAAATTATTTCTAAGATTAGGGTCAGTAAGAACTGTTTCAATTGCAATTATGCGTGCTTCAACTGCTTGAGGGATGGGTTGACCTTCTCCTACACCAGGTTGCATGGCCATTTTTACAAATATAAAGCCTAGATAAGAATTTGTCAATCTTTAAATGATTAGTTTACAGGATCATATCCGCCTTTGCTCCAGGGGTGGCAGCGTAGGATGCGTTTGAAGCCCAGCCATAGGCCTTTGCCGGCTCCATATTTGGCAACAGCCTCGTACGTATACTGTGAGCAGGTAGGTGTAAATCTGCAGCTAGCATCACTTAGAAAAAGAGCCTTGAAAATGGGCTTTCGCCAAAAGGAGGAGCGTTGATAAGCTTTGATTGAGGCTAGGATGAGCTTCTTCATAATTTACCAATATCTGATCTATAT
>Ga0209515_10010874_pt1 | contig 10028 bp, 10 predicted proteins | sample Subgroupgradi54m_FD_187454 | JGI IMG/M metagenome (GOLD analysis project Ga0209515, IMG submission 187454) | Subsurface groundwater microbial communities from S. Glens Falls, New York, USA - GMW60B uncontaminated upgradient, 5.4 m (SPAdes)... ...
CCCTACACCCCGTTTTCACCCGACGGACACCCATATAATCCGCCCACTCGACGGCCTGCCGCCAGCATTCGTCTCGATCGCCGGACTTTCAATTTCGTGATCGCTTCGAGGAGGCACGGACGACCTCTCAGTTCATCCAGTGCTGGAGGGTGAAACGCTGGCCGATCGGGCTGAGGAGTGGGCCGGTCGGACCTAGTACATCCGGTAGAGCATCAAGTAGATCACCACGCCGGTCACCGATACATACAGCCACAGGGGCAGCGTCCAGCGCGCGATCTTCACGTGCCGGTCGTACTGCGCGCGCAGCCCGCGCGTCGCGGTCACCAGCGCCAGCGGCAGGATGGTGATCGCCAGCGTCACGTGAGTGATGAGAATCGAGAAGTACACGTACCGCACCGGTCCAATACCTGGAAACGGCCGCGAGCCTGTGTTGGCGTGGTAGATGACGTACGACGTGAGGAACAGCGTCGAGGTCACGAGCGCCGACAGCATGCACGTCTTGTGCGGCGTGATCCGGCCGCGGCGGATGAACAGATAACCGGCGGTCAGGAAGAGCGCGGACGTCGCGTTCAGCGTCGCGTTGAGCGCGGGCAGATCGGCGAGCGAAATCACTTCTGACTTCGAACTTCGAAGTTCGAGCTTCGCATTAGAGCCAGAGACGGTCGATGACCAGGGCGCCCCAGAGCAGCGGCAGGTAGGTAATCGAGTAGAGGAACAGCCGTCTCGCGGTTGTCGCCGTGCGTTCGCGCGCGAACATCGCCGAGAGCGCGATCAGCCCGAAGCCCAGCACGGTCGCGACGATGCTGTAGGGCACGCCCGCGATGCCGACGAGCGCCGGAAGCAGGCTCACCGGCCACAACGCGGCGGCGTAGACGAGCGCCTGCTGCCCGGTCCGTCGTCCGTCGGGCTCGAGCACGGGAAGCAGCGGGATGCCGGCACGGGCGTAGTCCTCGCGATACAGCCAGGCGATCGCCAGGAAGTGCGGCATCTGCCACAGGAAGACGATCGCGAAGAGCACGAACGCCGGCGGGGCGATCGTCCCGGTTGCGGCGGCCCATCCGACGACGGGCGGAAGCGCGCCCGGGATCGCGCCGACGAGCGTCGCCAGCGACGTCCGCTTCTTCAGCGGCGTATAGACCAGGACGTAGCTGACGAGCGTTGTCGCGGCAACCGCGGCGGAGATCAGGTTCACCTTCCACGCGAGCTCGATCAAGCCGGCGGTCGACAGCAGCACGCCGAACCACGTTCCGTCCGACACCCGCAGGCGCCCGGCCGGGATCGGCCGCGTCTCGGTCCGGCGCATCAGGCCGTCGGTGTCACGCTCCCACACCTGGTTGAGCGCGGCCGCGCCGCCCGCCACGAGCGCGGTGCCGATGAGCGCGTGGATGAGGATCGCGGGCGGCACGCCGGCCGGGGAGGCCAGGTACATGGCTCCCAGCGTCGTGATCAGAGCCAGAACATTCAGACGCGGCTTGGTGAGCGTGACGAAGTCAGCGGCGCGATACGACGGCCTCACGTCCGCCGAGGCGACGACCGACGACACGACCGCGGCGTCGGCGGTCTTCATGCGCCTGCCCCGCGGCGGGTCCAGGCCCCGGCCTGATCATCGCGGGGCGTGGCACCCGCCCCACGTACGTAGGCCGGGTCCCGCTCAGCGACGTCGGCGGCGGACCCGGCGAAACGCGCACGATGCGCGCGCAGCGTCAACACGAGCGACGTGACCAGCACCAGCGCGCCGTTGACGACGTGCAGCGAGTTGATGATGAACTGCTTGTGGCTCAGCACCGTCAGCGCGCCGAGCGTGATCTGCAGCGTGAGGAGAAACAGAAGCAGGATCGCGGGGCGCCGCAGCTCCGAACGGCTGCCGTGGTGAAAGAGGACGCGGCCGGCCGTCGCCAGGATGAGGAGCGTGACCGTCGCCGCGCCGACGCGATGCGCGAAGTGAATCGCGATCTTCGAGTCCCATATCGGCGGAATCAGGTGGCCAAACGACAGCGGAAAGTCGGGAATCGCCAACCCGGCTCCCGTATGTCTCATCGTCGCGCCGATCAGAATCTGGACATAGACAATCGCAGTCGTGACGATCGCGATCCGTCGCAACGTGCGGTCGTCAGGCGAGTGAAGTCGCCTTGGGAGTTGGGAGTTGGGAGTTGGGAGTTCGCCGTACGCGCGTTTCCAGCCAGGCGACGTCGCGAGCGCGATCGTCACCGTCAGGCAGAAGACGATGTGCGCGAGGCTGGCGTGCGCGATCGAGATCGCGTCCGGCAGATACCAGAGCACGGTGATGCCGCCGAGAATCCCCTGGGCAATCACGGCGCCAAGCGCCAGGTATCCGAGCCGCCGCACCCATCGACGGGGCTCCGCGCGTCCGAGCCAGATCGCCAGCACGAGGATCAGGAAGCCGACCGTGCTCGCGATCAGGCGATGCGCATGTTCGTAGAAGATGCCGCCGACCATCTTGCTCATCGGAAATGCCCACATGAACCAGCCGTAGGTGTTCGGCCAGTCGGGGACGGAGAGACCCGAGCCGGTGCTCGTGACGAGCCCGCCCGCGAAAATCAGGACGGCGGTGGAAGCCGCAACCAGCGCGGCGAAGAAAGGGAGCATGACCCGGCCTACACGGCCTTGAACGTGAAGGCGACGTCCTTGTTTTCCTTCGCGCCGATCGTGACCATCTGCGTCTGCGTGCCGAGCTTCTCGTGCCACGCCTCGATCGTGTAGGTGCCGGGCGGCAGCCCCTTGAGCGAGAACGTCCCGTCCGCGCCCGTGACGGCGTAGTACGGATGATCGAGCACGCCCACCCACGCGTTCATCCAGCCGTGCACGTCGCACTTGAACGGGATCATCACTTCCTTCGTGCTGAAGGTGTGCGTGCTCTTCACGCCTGGCAGCGGCTGACCGGCGTTGAATTCCTTGTTGGCTTTCGGCAGCGCGTGGACGTTGTGGAGCGTGCTGTCGCTGTTGAGGACCTGCAGCGGCTGGCCGACCTGGATCCCGAGCACGTGCGGCGCGTAGCGACAGCCCTTCTGATCGAGCACGATGGGCTCAGACGGTGCCGGGAACGTCAGGTTGCCGAGGCCGTCCTTCACGTACACGAACACGTTCCCGACGGCGCCGCCCGGCCCGACCACCGCGGTTTCTGCGGCAAGCCCCCCGGGGTTTGCCAGCTGGCAGTACGGATCGGAGCTCAGCTTGATCGGCTGCGGCGCGGGCGGCGTGCCTTCGAACGTCACCTTGCCGGTGACATTGCCGGCCGTCGCCGGATCGATTCCAGCGGGCGCTCCCGCCGGGGCCGCCGCGCCGGAGCCTGCCGGCGCCGGGCTTTGATTCGTTCCGCCGCCGCAGGAAACAAGGAGCACTGCCACGGCGCACGCGGCCGCGAATGAGAGAGTGTCGGACAATCGGCGCATCAAGTGGTCTCCAGAATCTCTGATTATGTCACGCTGCCGCCGGCTTCCAGGATCTTGCGGAACACGCGGTCCTGCATCCATTTGGTGTCCCACCACTCCACGGGATTGACGGGTGTGCCGTTGACGAGCACGGTGAAATGCAGGTGGTCGCCGGCTGCGAGACCGGTCATTCCGCTTCGTCCAATGACCTGTCCCGTCTCGACCGTGTCTCCGGCCTTCACGCCGATCGACGAGAGGTGCCCGTAGAGCGTCTGCACGCCGAGCCCGTGGTCGATGATCACGCAGTTGCCGAAGATGCCGAGATACGCGGCGTGGACGACGACGCCCCGCTGCGCCGCGAGGATCGGCACCTGCTGCGTGACGGCGAGATCGAAGCCGAGGTGCACCTGGCGGTCGATCTCCTTCCCCATGTACGTGTAGGTCCGGAAGTCCGCGAACTTCGCTTCGATTGCCGCGTTGCCCAGCGGCTGGAACGGCGCCTTCCACATCATCTCCGGCGTGGTCTTGCTCGCCAGCGCCGCGATCGTCAGCGCGTTCTGCCGCCGCAGATCCGCATTGATGCGGACGAAGGTCTGGACGAGATCCTCGGTCGCCGGGACCTGCATCTCGGGCGTGTTCGCGACGATCGGCGGCACGACGCGCGCGACCCAGCTGTCGATCGCGATCGTGCTGCGCGAGAACGGCTTGGTGAACGCCATGTGATCGACCACCGCCACCACCGTGTTCCCGGCGGGATCGGTGGCGAACACGGAGATCGGCGTGTTCACGTCCTGGTCGTACGACAGCGCGAAGAACGCGACGTGCAGCGCCGGATCGGTGCGGATGCCGACGGCGGTGGCGGGGAAGCCCGGATAGGTTCGATCGCCGACGCGAACGCCTGACTCGACGTCCGCGGGGGTGACGCGATAGACGACGAACTCCGCGCCGCCGAGATTCACGTAGTGGAAGCGCGAGACCACCGATGCCTGCGGCGGCTCGAGACGCACCTGGACGTCGCGCGTGGTCTCGGTGGCAATCTGGCGCATCCCACGCAGCACGGGACGCGCGGCGCGGACGACGATTCGCGCGGGGCCTGACTGCAGCGCGGGGATGGCGCGCTTGCCGATCGGCCGCATGACATAGAAGCGATCGGCGGCGTCCTGCCTCGTTGTCGCCTGGGTCGGCTGATCGATGTTGAAGACCGGATACGACTTGCCGCCCTGCTCGATGGTGACGTCGAGACGCGACAACCGTCCTTGCGGCGCCTGCACCATCAGCTCGAGCTCGCTCGACTGGCCGATGAAGCGATCGGGCTGGCGGAACTCAACGGCTGGACCGGGCTGGCGGCCCGCCCAGATCCACGCGGCGCCTCCCGCAATGACCGCGAGGACGAGCAGGAAGGCGAGGAACCTGGCGAACGCACGCACCTGATCATGATACCGCCCGTGGTAACATTTTCAGGTTCCCGCAGGACGCGGCGGTATCGTCTAACGGTTAGGACGGATGGTTCTCAACCATCAAATCGGGGTTCGATTCCCCGTACCGCTACCAAATTCAAATCCCAAGTTCCAAATCCCAAATCCCAAGGTTCGGCGTAGCGTCTACCCTGCGACGTGCTGCAGCGAAACGGGCGTTATGCAGGTCGGGCTAATCAGGCAGTCCCGCGCCGGTTCGTGCCCCAAACGACCGTGAATACAGGGGCTTCTTCGGAAGTGGATGTCAGGCTGCCTTGCGTTATGCTGCGAGGCGCGCAAAACGTGTCGAAATAGGCAGATCGGTCTACTACTAATTTAGCTGGTCCACTACGCGGAAGAGCGGCGAAATGAATAAACGACGTTGCGCGTACTGCGGAGGCGGCAAAGCTACCACGATGGACCACGTCATTCCGCGAGCGCTCTATCCGGAGTCCAAGCAATCTTCAAAGATCCAGCGGATCACTGTGCCGGCCTGTCAAACATGCAACGGCAGTTGGGTCGATGACGAGCCGCACTTCCGCAACATCCTTCTGATCTCCGGGGAGCCCACACCGGTCGTGAATGAACTCTGGCAGGGCAAGACCCGTCGTAGATTCGGGCAACTGGACGGTCTCAGGAGACGTCGCGATGTCGCTCATCGACTGGTGCCGGTTCAGATCGCTGGGGCCGAGAGGCACAAGGTGTATCCCGCCGACGACCCACGCTTCATGCGTGTGCTGCGCAAGGTCATCCGTGGCTCGTCTCACCACCACAACGTGCGCACAGCTGTGTCCGACGAAGAAGTCTGGGCAGATGTCCAGCGCTTTGCCGTTCCTCCCGAGTTCCTCACCGAAATGACGGAGGCACACGCTGACTCGGATGTACTTGAGTACCGCTGGGCAGTCCTTCCAGGCGACGAATTCGTTCACTCGTGTTGGCTATTGAAGTTCTTCGGCCGAACGCCGTTCATCGGCGTAGTCTTTCACTCGGCTGAGGCGATGTTGGCTTCGGAGAGGACCGCAATTTCAGAACCGGCCAGCTAACATCGGCTTGGAGCCGACGGCGCAAAGAGCGTGCGCGCCGCCGCTCAAGCCGCACGTTAGACGCCCATTGATCTCACTAGTTCTTCGCCGGCACGGTCCAGAGAAACACCCACCGCCCGTCCACGTCGACCCGCTGGTCGGCCGTCCAGCCGAGCATGTCGTAGACGTGCGAGACGACGCGTGTGCCGGGCCGCAGCTCGCGCAGCAGCCGCGGCTTGATGCGCTCGTTGAGCGACGGACTGAGGTAGAGCGCGACGACAGTGGCGGCGCTGAAGTCCGCGGTGAAGAGATCGCCCTGGATGAACTGGACGAGATGGGACACCCCCGCGGCGCGCGCGCTGGCGTTCGATTCGGCGACGAGCTGTGGATTGATTTCGATCCCGACACCGCGTGCACCGTACTGCTTCGCCGCGGCAATCACGATCCGTCCGTCGCCGGAACCGAGGTCGTACACAATGTCGGCGCTCGTGACCCTGGCCGCCGTGAGCATCGCGTCCACGACCTCAGGCGGCGTCGCGACGAAACGGACGTCGGGCAGATGGGTTTGCGCGTCCGCGATGCGCGCGACCGCGCCGGTCGAGACGGCCAGCGGCACGAACGCTGTGACGATGAGTGCTATTTTCCCCACAGAAGCTGCCACCATTTTCGCCCATCATCGGCGGACCTTTCCGCCTTCGCGGAAGGCTACGGCGGGCAAGCAGGTCCGCGTAGGACGGAGGGGTCGACTCTTCCACCTCCGCCAAGGCCACGGTGGACCCGCATGGCGCGAAGCGCGGCGGCGGGCAGGTCGGCTCGATGACATGGAGAACTCGCGTTCTCCGTGCCTTCTTTTGTTTCACGTACGCAATCGAGCCTCACCGGTTTGCCCGCGTGAAGACCTGCACATCTTGAAGTTCGGGATGGCTGGGCTCCCAGCTGATAGAGGTAAACATTTTGCCGTCGGATGAGACGGTATAGATCACCCATTCGGAAGCCTTGCCATTCGTTTTCTGCAAGCGCACGATCAAATCCGGCGCGGGGTGCCAGTGGGCCAGCGTTTGATCCTTGCCCGGGGTGCGCGGATCAGGATGATCCCTGCCGTCGAACGTAGCCGAATAGGAGTATTCCGGCGACGACGTGGGACTATTGGCCAGCGTGTTTCGAAGGCCATCGCCTTCCTGCGCCAATATCCGCATGTGCTGCGTGGGGAAAGTTGCGTGGTCTCCGCGGCGATTGTTGACGGACTTGGTCTGGTCCATCATCCATCTTCCGAAAATGGGATCGGCGGGCTTCGCCGCTTGCGCCGACGCCCGGGAATGCGCGAACACAAGCGTCATCGCCAACGTCACCGCAACCAGCCCTGCACCGATCAATTTGGCCATAAATGTCTTTCCTGCTCTTTGACTCTTTGGAAGAAAAGCTACTATCGGCTCGCGTTCACCAGCGTCTGGTGTACGCCACGGACGCGAAGTCAGTGCTGTACGAGTCTGCTCGAAGGCCGACCCGGCCGGCAGTCTAACAGGCGGAGTAATCCTCCACAGGAGGGGGAAGTACGCTTTCACACGCCGAGCTGGCGGGCCAAGTCCTCCATGCTCTTCGCGGCGAAATCGACGGGCACCCTCGGAGCCGATTCTCCCGTCCCCGGTCCATTCTCTCCCGGTCGTGCGACATGGGCGGTGCGAAGACCGTTCGACGCTGCTTGGCGCAGATCGTCGCTGTGGGCGGCGACCATCATCACTTCGTTGGGCTGCAGGTTCAGCGCGGCCGTGGTCATCAGATAGACGGCCGGCTTCGGCTTGAAGTCGCGCGCGATTTCTGAGCCTAAGATTGCATCCCAAGGAATATTGTTGCGCCGCGCGATGTCGACCATCAGCGCGATGTTGCCGTTCGAGCACGGAGCCAGTATGAATTTGCGTTTCAACCGCACGAAGCCGGGCACGGTGTCGGGCCAGGTATCCAGGCGATGCCAGGCGAGGTTGAGATCATCGGCAACCTTGTTGTCGAGCTTCTCCAAACCGAACTTCGGCCTGATTTGGTCGAGCATGCGCCGGTGCAAGATGTCGAGTTTGACGAAGGGCTGGCGCCCGGAGCGCACCTCTTCCATGCTCGGTTGATACAGGGCCCGCCAGGCGTCGGCAAAGGCGAGCCAATCGATCTTGTAACCAAGCGGCTTCAAAATACGCTCGGCATCGCGCGCGACGCCGTTCCGCCAATCGACGCAGGTGCCGAACACATCGTAGACGAGCGCCTTGACCCCGTTCGCTGTCGCGCCCGGCTTCGCCTGCGCCAACACGTTCGTCGGAGCGAACCCCCCACGCGTCACAAGCGCGCCTGCCGCCGCAACCGCCGTCGCATCCTTGAGCAGGCGCCGGCGCGTGATATTCGTCATCGTCTCCTCCCATCTTGGACAAGCTTGCGTTGAATGATCCTCGCCACCTGCTGCCGCCAGCGTCGATGGCGGCGCCGTGCGCGACGCGCATTGGGGATGTCAAAGTCCACCGCGGCACAGTAGATCACCTGCGGCGATGTGCGGGTGATTCAGTGAGGCGAGGACTTCGGCTTCGCGTTGAAAGCGCGCCAGCCGGTCAGTGTCCGCCGCGAGCGACACCTGCCCCATCCCGCCCTCGCCGATCTGCGCGGTGATTTCGTAGACGCCGAGGCGCCGAAGCGCGTCTTGGCGCTCCCCGATCTCGAGCACACCAAGACCGCGGTGTTGAACAGCCTGAGGACCCGGCGGAAAGGGCGGTGTCACGGTTCGCCCGGCAGGGCAGGCGTGCTCCGTGGTGACTTGCGGGGGTTCGCCGCCTGTTCCAGCGCGTAGGCGTAGGAGAGAAGCTTGTCTTCGGTGAAGTCGAGGCCGAGCAGCTCGGCCCCTACTGGAACGCCCAAGGGTGCCGTGGCGGTGGCTGCGGAGAATCCCGCCTGAAAGGTGACCGCCGGAAAGCCCGTGCCATTGGACAGCGGGCCGTTGCGCTCCAACTGGTCGACGGCGGTCACCGGCACGACCAGGATTCTCTGGTGCGGGTAGAGGATCGCGTCCAGATTCAATTCCGCCATCTTGTTCGCCACCGCGAGGCGGAGCCTGTCACGGTTCAGCATCCGGTTCTTGTATTCCGCACTGTTCATGCCGTCGGCAATGGCATATTCGGCTTCCAGCGTCTTCTGCACAGCGGAGGTCTTTGCCGCCAACAGCACGCCGTAGCTCTTGATCGGTGAGTTGGGCGGAAGAGCGGCGAAGTATTTTTCCATTACCGTCCTCGCCTCGTAGAGGTCCGTGGCGATGCTGGGAAGAAGCCGATCGTATTCCGGAAGCTCGAAGCGAACGACGGTGGCGCCCTGGCCTTCCATCTCGGCGATGACGCCGTCCATCGCCTTGTTGACCTCGCGGTGGCGTTCCTCCTTTCCAAAGAGATTCGTCATCGCGCCAATGCGCGCACCCTTGAGCGCGTCCGCGTGCAACAGATGCGTGAAGCTCGCAGGCTGATGCCCCCGCCCGAAGGCGGTGATCGGATCGGCCGGGTCGTATCCGGCCATGACGTCGAGGACGAGCGCCGCATCGGTCACGGTGCGCGCGATGGGGCCGGCCTCGTCCTGCGTCTGGCTGTTCGGAATGACGCCGCCGCGGCTGACAAGCCCGCGCGTCGGGCGCACGCCGACGAGATTGTTGGCGGACGAGGGCGAGCGGATCGATTGGCCGGTATCGCTGCCCGTGCCCGCGAGCGCGAGGTTGGCCGCGACCGATGCGCCGGTGCCACCGGACGAGCCGCCCGGCGTGCGCGTGAGGTCGTAGGGGTTGAGCACTTGGCCGCCGAGGCTCGATTTCGACATGCCGCCGCGCGCGAATTCCTGCAGGTTCGCCTTGCCGAGGATGAGCGCACCAGCCCTTCGCAGCTTCGCCACGGTGAAGGCGTCGGCCGAGGGGCGCGAATCCTTCATGCCGACATTGCCGCCCGTCGTCGGCATGTCGGCGGTGTTGAAGTTGTCCTTGAGCACGAGAGGAATGCAGTGAAGCGCGCCCACGCCCGCGCGGTTGGCCCGGTATTGGCGGTCCATCCCGGCCGCGGTCTCCATCGCCTCAGGATTCACAGTGATGATGGCGTGAAGCGACGGGCCTTTCAGGTTGTAGGCCTCGATGCGGTCGAGATAGAGCTTGGTCAATTGCG
>Ga0209515_10010875_pt1 | contig 10028 bp, 7 predicted proteins | sample Subgroupgradi54m_FD_187454 | JGI IMG/M metagenome (GOLD analysis project Ga0209515, IMG submission 187454) | Subsurface groundwater microbial communities from S. Glens Falls, New York, USA - GMW60B uncontaminated upgradient, 5.4 m (SPAdes)... ...
TTTCCAACCTTTCTGCGTCTTTAACGTGCGTGAAGTTTTTGTTTTTCATATGGCGGTATTCTACACCGCCAAGTGTCCTAATTCAAACGTGAATTTGCCTTCAATTGCAAAATCTATAGCTTGAGTCCCTTGTTGCAAAACAGGGGTGGGCTCAAGTTGCCGCAAGGTAAGATGGCTTGTGCGTGAGTGCAGGCTCGGGTTCCTCCGTAATCATAGGATAATTAATACTGGCCTGTTTGGGCCAAAGTTAATGAGAGAAAAGTGAGGGTGGTACCATGAAAGTTTTTTAACTCTTCATCCCTTTGCATAATTTTTATTGTGCACAGAGATGAGGAGTTTTTTTGTTTGCAAAATGCAAACACTTCTCAGGCAGTTCTTTTATATGGTAGAAAGGAAACAGGCATGAAAAATAATATTGACTGGGGCCGGATGGAAAGCTTTGTCCGTAAAGAGGCGAAAACGAAGGGAAAGGATGCTTTGGCCGGCTCAGTTTTTGAAAGTTTGAAGCGCATTTGTGAAGTTGCAGGGGATTTTTCCTGCAACCGGAAAATGTTGGTGAAAGTCGCCAAAGCCCTTTTGCAAGATCAGGTAACGATTATCGCTCCCTGTTGCCCGGATTTTAGCCATGAAAAGGGGATTTACACGTTAAAAAGTGTCAGTGGTGGGGTTTCGCTTCTTGCTCAAAAGCATATCGCCTTCTTGGAATTGATAGCAGGCATGTTGCCGGAAGCCGATGTGATCGTGCTGCTGGCAGACCAAGAAGCTAACGATAAAGACCTTTGTCATTCCGTTGGCAAGACGGTGGAAGAATTCGCAGCGCTTATCACCCAGTCCATCAAAAAAACCGCACAGTTGGTTTCGCCTAAACGGTGGAAGGTGTTTGCCATGACAGAATTCATTCCTGATTTGGCGGACACAGAAAGCGAAATGATTGATTGGATCCGCAGCAGATGCGAATTTGATTCCCGGTTGCTCTTGGATACCATGGCGCGCTCCGATATGTATTGGAAAATCAACCGTTCGTTTACCACCAGCCAGATGCAGGAAAGGACCATCAGGACGGCCGCCCAATATATTGCCTTGGGCAAATATGTATCAAGCTGCAACTACTTGGTTTGCAACCACACCACCGTTAATCTTTCGTGGTATTTGCAAACCGAGGCAGCAGTGCTGCATAATCCCGTTTCCATCTACTAGCCTAATTGCTGTGCCGGGGATTTTTCTTTGGCACAGCAACTTTTCATGATGATTACCTTTATTAAAACATTGCCATATCAACTTAAACCAAAAGGGAGAGATGTATTTGAACATCTCTCGGATTTGGGGTTGCAAAAAATTGACCCGCCTACACTTTCTGAAAACCCGCTATCCATTACCGCAGATGTTATTTTTTATTCTCCGCTCAAAAGGGTGGCTGATACCATAAAAAACCGCACCCGCGCCATTAAAAAAGAAAGTTTGCGGGAGATTGTTTTTGATATGAAGGCGATGTGTTCAAAAGAAGAATATCAGGAATATAAAAGTGTTATTGTAAGGAAGCGGTTTAAGGAATTTTTTATTAAAGATAAGCTGCCTGTAAAACGGGAAGTTATTTTTAATGAAATAGAAGCATTATTAAAAGAAAGCAGGTTTAGTGGCAAAAAAGATATTGCCGTGGTTTCCCATTCCTTCCGGTTGAAAATAATAGAGGCATTTATAAAAACAAAAGGGGAGGTCCGGCATAAGCCCGAATTAATCCATAAATATATATTTGATAACGAAAAAACCTATCCATTTGGAGGAGGATTTTCAATAGATAGTAAAGAGCTGGATTTTTTATAAAAAAACAACCCCGCGGGCGAGGGCGGGGTGCTAGTTGATGAAAATCAGTTCCGTGCATTTGATTCTTTGCACATGATCTTTGCTTAAATTCTTGTAGCGAAGGTGGTGCCTCAGCTTTGTTTGGCGGATTGATTTGGTCAACTTTTGCGCCAGTTTTCTCCAGGCATCTTGAAGGCGGACGGCTTTGATAAAGTAATATCGGTTGGTGTCATCGCCATCTCCGGACTTCTTTATGCCGAATATGTTTACTTTGTTCATAAGATCCTCCTGTGGCGATTGGGTTGGGGAACTAGTTGCAATATTATCTGAATTTAGCGGAAAGTCAACAAACGTACATGCCGCGCGTGCGTGTTTGGCACTTGCAAGTTTAGCAGTCTATGTGATACACTGCTAATTGAAATTAACGCGTGTTTGTTATACAATGCAAGCAAACGAGCAAGCAAGGTATCCAGCGGAAATGGGGTCTCAATGAATGTCATAGAGATCAACCCCATTTCCGAGGTGAATTTCCTTGCTTCGCTCCGGAAATTCACATGATGCAACCAGGAGGGGCTAATTTTACTAATAAAGCGCAAGAGGCGATTATGGCCGCCCAGGAAGTGGCGCAAGAGCGCGGGCAGCAGCAAATTGATGCCCTGCATTTACTGTTGGCGCTGATGATGCAGGAGTCTTCATTGGTTTTGACCATTTTGCAAAAAATGGGGGTTGATGTAGAAGCCTTAAAAAAGAAAACCGAGAGCCAGATTTCTAAAATTGCGGCTATGCTAAACCCGACCAGCTTCGGCCAGTTTTACTTGACCCAAGACATGGCCAAGGTGCTAGACAAGGCCCGGCAGGAAAGCATCAAGATGCAAGATGAGTTTATTTCCGTTGAACATTTGTTTTTGGGGCTTTTAGATGTCAAAAGTATGGCCAAAGAAGTGCTGGAAAAGGCGCTCATAAACTATGACGCGGTGCTTAAAATCTTGGCCCAGGTGCGCGGCGGCCAGCGCGTGACAGACCCAGAACCCGAAAGCAAATACCAGGTGATTGAAAAGTATACCCGCAATTTGACCGATTTGGCGGCTTCAGGAAAAATTGACCCCATTATTGGCCGGGACAACGAAATCCGCCGGCTGATGCAAATCATTTCCCGCCGGACCAAAAATAATCCAGTGCTGATTGGAGAGGCTGGGGTAGGAAAAACGGCCATTGTGGAAGGTTTTGCCCAGCGGGTGGCGCGGGGAAACGTGCCGGAATTTTTGAAGAATAAAGAGGTGATTTCTTTGGATTTGGGACAGATTATTGCCGGCACTAAATACCGGGGTGAATTTGAAACCCGCATTAAAGCTTTGCTCAAAGAAATCGGCCGGGCTCCGGATAAATACATTTTGTTTATTGACGAATTGCATACTTTGGTGGGTGCGGGGGCAGCTGAGGGGGCTATTGATGCTTCTAATTTGTTAAAACCGGCGCTGGCCCGCGGCGAACTACGCGCGGTTGGAGCCACCACCCTAAAAGAATACCAAAAATACATTGAAAAAGATCCGGCGTTAGAACGCCGTTTCCAGCCGATTTACGTGCAAGAACCCACCGTGGAAGACGCGGTGGCGATTTTGCGCGGAATTAAAGAAAAGTATGAGGTACACCATGGCGTACGCATTAAAGATTCGGCCATTAAGGCCGCGGTGGAACTTTCTAGCCGGTATATTGCCGACCGGTTTTTGCCTGATAAAGCCGTGGATTTAATGGATGAAGCAGGCAGCGCGCTGCGCCTTGAAATTGAAAGCGAGCCGCAGGAATTGGAAACCTTTGCCGAAGAAATTACCCGGTTGGAAATTGAAAAACAGGCGCTGAAAAAAGAAAAGGATTCCGAACGCCGCTTGAAAGTGATTGCCAAAGAATTATCAGAAATTAAAGAAAAAGTGAAAGAACTTTCGGCCAAATGGGGGGCGGAAAAAGAATTGATTAATAAAATCAAAAAGATCAGGGAAGAAATTGACAAGCTTTCTTACCAAACGGAAATTGCCCAGCGCGAGGCTGATTTGGAAAAAGTGGCCGAGATAAAATATGGCAAAATCCCAACCCTGTTGAAAGAACAAAAGCAAATTGAGCAAAAACTGGTCAAACTGCAAAAAACCCACCACTTTTTGAAAGAAGAGGTGACTGAAGAAGACGTGGCTAGGGTGGTTTCACGATGGACAGGAATTCCGGTGATGCGCTTGATTACCGAAGAAGCCAAAAAACTTGAGCAAATGGAGGCTACGTTAAACCGGCGTGTGATTGGCCAGGAAGAGGCGATTTCCGCCATTTCCCGCGCCATCCGCCGGGCCCGGGCGGGCATTTCTGAAGAGAATAAGCCACTTGGTTCATTCCTCTTTTTGGGGCCCACGGGCGTGGGTAAAACGGAAACGGCAAGAGCCTTAGCCGAGTTTTTGTTTGATGACGAAAAGGCCATGATCCGCCTAGACATGTCTGAATATATGGAGCGTCACACCGTGGCTAAAATTATCGGCAGTCCGCCAGGATACGTGGGCTATGAAGAGGCAGGCCAATTAACCGAAAAGGTGCGCCGCCGGCCCTATTCGGTGATTTTGCTGGATGAAATTGAAAAAGCCCACCCGGAAGTGTTCAACATTTTGCTGCAAATTTTTGAAGACGGCCGGCTAACCGATTCAAAAGGCCGTTTGGTTTCATTTAAAAATACCATTATCATTTTGACCAGCAACGTGGGATCAGGTTACATTAATAAAATGGCGGCTATTGGATTTTCTTCCAGCCGCGACCTTGCCGAGCGCGAAAACATGAAAGACAAGGTGATGGATTCTTTAAAAGATCAGTTCCGGCCGGAATTTTTAAACCGTATTGATGAAATTGTCATTTTCAATTATTTGAAAACACCGGAAATGAAAAGCATTGTGGATTTGGAAATGGGCAAGGTGGAAAAGCGCCTGGCCGCCAAAGAAATCAGCATTAAAATTTCTGACCGCGCCAAAGAATTCCTGTTGAAAGAAGGCTATGACGCCAATTTGGGCGCAAGGCCGCTTAAGCGGGTGATCCAGCGGTTGATTTTGGATCCTTTGAGCATTAAAATTGTCAGCGGTGAAATTTCCGCCGGCAGCCGCATATTGATTGACGAAAAAGAAGGCAAGATAACCTTTGAATTACCAAGGCTCCTGCCTAAAATGGCTTCCCCAGAGAAAGCATCTTCGCGGAAATAGGTTTTCAAAGCTATTGACAAATAAGGGAAAATATACTATTACTATAGTACTATTGTGAACCTTGACATAACCCATATTGAATAGGAGTTTTGCAATGAACAAATTCTATTTGGCGCCTGGCCAGCGGCATGGTGTCGCTTTGAAGGTTGGGGGGCCAAAGATTGCTCCGCCGCCGGCGCCTCAGGGTGATTCCAAGTCGGAATCTAAAACTGAGCCCGAGGCCAAGCCGGAGTCTAAGGCGGATAAGTTTGCCGCATGGGCATTAACTGAATCAAAGCAATGGGAAGAGACTGTGGGAAAATGGTACGGAATATTTCCGGCTTTGCACAGGATGTTTCAAAATATCTTGGAAGGAATAGCCACCAGTGATCGTAAAAAAGTCATTGATGGCATGGCCAACCTTTTTGAGATGCTCAACGCACTGCACCTTGTTTTGGCAGAGCAACCCTTTGGCAACCCGGCCAATGTGCAGGATCTAAAAAGGGCCGCGCACCAAATGGGGAGATCTGTTGAGATTGCTACGTTGCAAGCTGACGCGGCAAGAAACAGAGAAGCTGTAGCACTTACAAAGCTCGAAGAATCCACTCAGGGGCAATCGGCGTTGGCAGCAGACCTGCTCAAGAAAGATGGAGAGATCAAGCGCTTAACCAACCTGGCGACTGATGGACAGAGAACGATTGCTGTAGTCAGGAATGAGCTCGTTCAGATTCGGCAGCAAGCAGACACTTTCCGCAAGGAGGTTGAAAAAGAATCTCAAGGTTTGCAGCAAGATTTGGCAACGGCAAGGAAGCTGTGTGATCAGGCTAATCAAGAACTTGCCCAGGCCAAGCAGCAAAACGAAGTTTTACGCCAGGCACCCAAGGAGCAAGTGCAACAAAGCACCTGCCCCAAGGAAGCATTGGAAACGCTTGCCCAAATCTTGAAAGTGTCTGAAGGGTTGGGCAGTTTGTATGAGCAGCTTGGCCAACAGATGGCTGTTGCTACACCGGCTGTGGAGCCGCCACAAGTTTCTGTGGCAAAGACCCTGGTAATTCCCGCCGCCCTTCATGAAACCCTGGAAGCCTGGAAAGAGTGGGACGGGCAAATGGCCGACGGCATTCGGACTCTTTCTGAACATGTTGAGGTTGCACAGTTAGCATTGGAAGAAGCAGAGGCGTACACGATGGCCGGCTTACCAGCCAATGCTGGCATGAATCAGCAGCAACTAACCGCAGAAGTCCAGCAGGGGCAACAGCTGATTCAGAACCTGCTTAGCGAACGATCCAAGGGCGGTGAAACGCTCCGCCGGCTCCAGCGCATTGCTAATGCCTTCGCGGTTGTGCAGGAAGAAGTGCCTGCAGAGCTCCTAAGCCTCCCGAAGGAAGTGCCTGATTTTGCCCAGTTTGTTTCGCAAGACCCGGAAGAACAGGTGCAGGCAGAAATGCCAAAGGCGTCTGAGCCACAAGACCGGCGCGCTGTGCTTTTTGACCTTGCTAAGGAGCATGGCATTTCGGCCAAATCCCTATTCTTGATCAGCTTGTACGATTTCTTGAGGGATAAGGATGGCAAACATGTAAGAAAGGGAGAGGTGGTTGTCCTTATTTCTGCGGAGCGGGCCAAGCTGATGAATTTGGTTGGCTGCAAGATTGTCAGTGATTTCCTGAAAAAATGGAATTTCATGAATGAAGGCAAGAATGCCGAAGGGTACTTGCTTTACTGCGGATCACCGGGCAAGCAGACCATGTTCAAGCGCACCGATAAACAGTTGCCTTGGAACCCGCAGGAAATCTTCACCCAAGAAGAGGTGGACGGTTTCCTGGGACAAATGGCATCAAAACCAGTCCCGGCTGAGTAATTCAGCATTGGGAAGAAAAAAAATAGGCGTACGAGAGAAATTCTCGTACGCCTTTTCTATTACTCCTACTTGGGCGATCATCGCTTATGTGGTTACAGATTGACACCCGCCAAGTTTTTCGCGCTGCGCGGCGGCCCATCGGTTAGCCTCAAAAGAATCGTTAGGATGCTTGCACTGGCCGATGGCATCTAAGATCCGGCACACTACGTGCTCTAACCTGGCCTCCTTTTGCCGGGGAAGAGCCGTGTAGTTGCCATTAAGGTTGATGACTTCCTTACGCTGAGAATCTACGGATGCGAAGATCCGACGATCTGCCGGCAACTTTGCCAGCAGATAAATCTCATTATCCACCTTGAAGGGAAGGACGCGCGGTTTAGGCATGCCCTTCTCTTTCTTTTTGTGGTTGCCACCCGCAGTTCCATTACTGCCGCCGCCACCTCCTCCACCACCTCCTCCACCACCGCCACCCTTTTCGCGCGTGCGAACAGGAGGAATGAGATCCTCAAAGAATGACGGTCCATCCGCGGCATCAGGACTGCCAAAGGCCTTATCACACAACTTAACGAAATCCAAGGCAGTGCTTTCAACAGGATTGTTTTTATGGAAAACATCGCTGTCTCCCAACAAAGCCCTGGCTGCGGGAACGATTGTCGCCCGCAGGAATCCCGCGGTCTTTTTCCATTCCCCGCTCTTGAGGAATTTGGTAGTCAAACCAGAACGCGAAGCGTCTTGGTTCGCCAAGAGTCCGGGAACAAAGATATCGCCAACCAACAAAGGTTGCCACAGCGGATATGGCAGATAGAGAGGAGAAATGTGGGGAGCAAACGCCACGCGCAAACCAGTCCCGGCATCGGCAAACCAAATTCCTCCGGATTCTTCGCCATCTGCGATCTTGTCAATATAAGCTTCCACGCCACCCGCATGACCATCGGTAATACGGCTGACTAACGGTGGTGCAGTTAATTCCTTACCGTTAATCACGAACTTGAACGCCAACTCCTCCTTGCGCGGAATCTTCCAGCGCATTGCATCCCGGATTTCCGACTCTTTTTCGAAAACGGAATACGGAATCACAATTGAGGTGAAGGTGCCATTCACTCCGCGGCGCGGACCAAGCTCAACGCTCCCGGGGTCAATGCTCCGGATAGCGGGTTTGCCTGATTCGATAAGCGCCGGAATCATGGAAACCATGGTCACGGGGCCCGAAACTGTTGTTCGGGTTAAGATGTAAAACCCGGTTTCAATGTCTTCGTCTTCGAAACAACGGTTATTGAGTGCCAGTCCGGCAAACCTCCCGATCTGCTTTTGGGCGGCTCCGTGGTGTGCTTTATGGCCGCGGACTTCTCCCATGCTTTGCCCAATTGTCTGGAGTCGGGTCAGTGGAATGCCGCAACCTTTGTCAAAGACCTCCAGGGCCAAGACTTTAGGAGACAGCGGGTGATCCCTGTAAAGGGTCACTTCAATCTGGACCTTTTGGGGAACCCATTTATCCGGCGGCATTGACGCTACCAGGGAATTCCTGACCAGCTCCCACAAACAGGCGCCGTGGTCTTTGTACAGGTCATTGGCCAGATTGGTCAACAGGTGTCTTGCCGTAATAGTCAAGTTCAAGATTTGCGCGTTCATGACTTTTCCTTTCCAGTTGCCAGTTTGGCAAACTCGTTGAGTGTTGAGAATATGGGGTCATTTTCGGTGAGAATCTGCGGGTTACGCAACCGGGATAACACTTGTGGCGAGATCCCGAAAACTTTCATCAAGCGGATGACCACTTCAATCGCACGATTGCGATCGCCATCCAAAAACATTTCTTCTTTGCTAGCCCCATTGGCGACTTTTTCCATCAGCCCTAATTGGACTATTATGGAAGAAAGTACACTAACGGCAACCTCGCGTGAGGTTACTTTATCCAAGGGTTTTAACGTTTCGGCTTCCTGCGCAGCCTCTTGCTGGATTTTTTGGCCTTGGCCCTGGGCGCCAGAAGTTTCCTTCTGTTTGCCCATAGTTACCTTAAGGCCAATCGTTTTGATAGCGAGCGCCCATTCCTGGGATTTCTGAAGCAGCACTTCTTTGTTGCTATCGGCAATTTCTTGCAGAAGCGTGAAGTGTTCGGCAGTTGTTCCTGCCCTGCCGCCCAAAATCCGGACTATTGAACTGTGTGCCAGCTTGGCATGCTTGTGGATCTGGTCAACCGTGACGATTTTCAGGGCCACCAGATCAGCACAATCCCGAACCATTTCGCGCTGGTTTTCCCTCTCGGCTGGCGGATAGCCAACCAAGCTGAGAAATAGGCGCAACCTGAACAGGCGTTCACCTCCGGGCATTCTTTTCAGGGAAAACAATTCGTAGCCGGTCTGGTTGTTGACCCCCAAAAGAGTGCTCAATTCGTTGCGTTTCCTGTACGCGTGACCATCTTTCTCATTGATACCCGATGTCTTGCTAAACTTATCAAGGCATTGCCGGGTGTTCATGTGACCCATAACTGCTCCTTTTCTATGTTGATTGTGTTTGTATATGAAATTGTCAAGTTGCAAGTTGGAATTATACTATAATTTTTTTGAAAATAAGTCAATAGGCATGAAAAAAGCCGCTTCAACAATGTGTCAAAGCGGCATGTGACTGTTTAGCTGGCGATCATAGCCTAGCCTTTCAGCTGGGCGACGGTCACCGGCTTACCTTCGATCTTGCTGTAGAGCTCCACGAGCTCCGGCAGAATCTCCGAGCCTCGCTCCTTGAGGCATGCGGCGATAAAGCGCGAGCGGAACTTTCCTTGGGTGTGGGCGAGTATACCACCGTAAATCCGGGTCCGGCCCTTGAATCTTCGCGGAGGGAGTTGTTCAAGTTTGGCAAACTTGTCACAGACCCCTTGCTTCTGCTTGCGCCACTTACTTTCATCGCCCCCAGCTTCGGCGTAAGCACGAATAAGGCCGAGCTTGACTTCCATGCGACTGAGTTTTGGGCCCGCCGCCTCATCGGTAGATGCAACTTTCGGAGGCCTACCGACTTTCTTGGCCGGCGCAACTGTTGGCACGGCCCCGTTGGTCGTGTGAGGCGTTGGAATACCGCCCGCCAAGTTCCTGATTTGATCCAGGATGTCTTGGGCTGGTGGATTCTCGGCGCGCTTTCGCAACGCTAAGAATTCTACCAACGACTCGCCACCGGCAGCCTTTGCCAGC
>Ga0209515_10010879_pt1 | contig 10026 bp, 8 predicted proteins | sample Subgroupgradi54m_FD_187454 | JGI IMG/M metagenome (GOLD analysis project Ga0209515, IMG submission 187454) | Subsurface groundwater microbial communities from S. Glens Falls, New York, USA - GMW60B uncontaminated upgradient, 5.4 m (SPAdes)... ...
CCGTCGTCTTCGACGTCGAGGGTGACCGTCTGCCCGGCGTAGCCGCTCTGCGTGATCACCGCGTCGACGAGGAGCGACGCGCCCTTGAGCACCGTGCGCGGCGTGCTGACGCGATCGATCTGGATGTCGCGCGGCAGCTTCGCGCTGCCGACGCCGACGGTGAAGACCGGCAGCTTTTCCGCCTTGAGGTTCAACAGCGTATTGGTCAGCGAGCCCTCGCTCGTGTCGGCGCCGTCGGTGACGAGCACGACGCCCGCGACGGGAAGCCCGGCGAGCTCGTCGCGCACGCCGTCGAGCGCGGCGCCGATCTTCGTCTGCGATCCGCCGAACGTCAGATCCTTGACGGAATTGACGCGGCCAGCGGTCGACGAGAAACGGAACGTGCGGACGAGGAAGCGATCCGACAGCGCCTTCAGCAGCGGACTGGAGTTGGCGGCCAGCTGCTGGCGCAGGAATTCCGCGCGCGGCTGGTTGTTGTCCCAGTCGGTGATCTGCATGCTGCGCGAGTCATCGAGCAGCACGGCGACGACGTTCTGCTGCGGGATGGCCGCCTTGACGACCAGCGTGGGCCGGAAGAGACAGAAGACGACGAGCGCCAGCGCGGTCATGCGCAGGGCGGTCAGGACGATCCGGTCGCGCGTGCGGCCGTTCGCGCCGACGCTGCGGTAGGTGACGGACGCGGCGATCATGACGGTCACGGCCATCCCCGCCGCCACGAACGAGGCGGTCGTGATGTCGAAGCGGAAATCGCCCTGCTGGAAGACGACGGGCCTATACGAGAAGAGCGCCTGGAAGAGTCGTTCGAACACGGTTGAGCCCCCTGAGTCCTGAGCCTTGAGACCTGCGCCCTGTAAAAGCCGTGATCATAGAGGTAATGACGACGGAACGGAAGCCTCGGTTCGTGTCAGTTTGCGCCGCAGACCGCTCAAAAATGTCGGACCTACTGGGTCATTGAATACAACAGTACGTTAATCCCAAGCGCGTAGCCGGGGGGCGAAAAAAGACGGGAATATTCGCTGTCCTCGCGTTCCCGCTCGAACGAGTCGCCGACGTCGGTGTTATGGGTCATGAGCACCATGATCCGGCGATGTTTGTCGCGGATGGCACGCTCGTGGACCTGCGCGCTGTCCTCGTCCCGCTCCGACGTTTTCCCGTTGTTCTTGAGCCAAAACGTCACGTTGGTGATCTGGGGCACCTTCTCGAGGTCGAACATCTCCCGCATGATCGGGTCGGCGGCGGAGATGTCCTCGATCGGGTACTCCTCCGGGGGGAACACCTTGCCGATCTCCTGCGACCACTGGTTCCAGGCTTCGGTGCCCCAGAAGTCGTCGACCCAGAGGAACCCGCCTTTCAGCAGGTACTCGCGGAGCATCGAGATCTCCTCGTCCCTGATCCCGAGGGTGCCCACGTCCGATGCGATGAGAAACGGACATTCGTACAGCCTGGAGTCGGTCAGCTTGACGACCCAGGTGTTTGGCCGCTTCTGCTCCGCGTCATAGCTGACCGGGGTGGTCGTCATCTCGGTGAGCCGGATCAGCAGGTTGATTTCGCTGTACGGGTAGTCGGTCTTCCAGCCGCTGCCGTCGCGCTCGGAGCGGACGCTGTTGTACTGGACGCGACAGATGGTGAAGTCGCGGTCGGGCCATTCGGCGGGCGGAAAGCGGGCGCGCGTAAAACCCTCGGGATCGGTCTTGAACAGATCCTGCCTCGGCGCGCCGCCGCCGCCAAGCTGCGCGTAGGCGTAGCCGCCGGACAGCGCCATTACAGCGGCCACAGCGATCCCGACCCCTCTTCGTCTCGCCAGCGGCATTGGTGAGATTGTAACCGTCGCGACGGCTCGGTGCGATGTCCTCCCGCCTACGCGCTATGCGCTTCGGCGCGGCAAGCCGCAAGATTCTTCGCTCCGGCTTGGCCGCCGAAGCCTTTGGCGAAGGCGGCACATCTCCCCTCGCCGACGCTCCCAGAACGAATCGAACGATCAGGATCAGAACGATCCGAACGACAGTTTTCAGAAACCCGGAGGGAGCGGAACCTCTGCGTCCCTGCCGATGACGGTTGTCCACTCACGGACGCGCCATTTGGTGACGAGGCCGTTGGTCACGTACGGATCGGCCTTCGCGAATGATTCGGCCGCAGCGGGAGACGAGCCTTTGAACAACAGTACGGTGCCGTCAACCGGATTGGCGAACGCGCCGCCGAGGACGAGGTCGCCGCGCGCAACGGCGGCCTTGGCATGCGCGATGTGATCCTTGCGGAACGGCGCGCGCTTCTCGGCGTAGTTGTCCACGACGTCGTAGAAAAGCAAGTAATGCATCTCAACTTCCTGCCATCCGGGGCGCCATCATCCACAACGCGGCGAGGAACATGATGTCGCCGCCGATGAGAGCCGCTGGCAACCCCGAGACGTGCGCGAACGGAAACAGGAGCGCGCCGGCGCCAATCAGCGCCGCGACGCGGCGCGACATCGGCGAGCCGATCATCGTGCCAGACATCGCGAGCAGTCCCAGGGGGAACAGCACCGCGGGGACGCGGATCGGCGCCACGAGCGTCTCGGGCCTCAACGCGATCGCGGCCGCGCCGATGATCGCCAGCCCCGCGCCCGCACTGACCCGCCAGCGCGCGCGATCGCCGGCGAGCATCGCGATGCCGCCGAGCGCCGGCACGAAGAGCGTCATCGCTGTCCGTTGCAGGATCAGGCCTGGAGTCGAGATGAACATCACGAGCGCAACGTCGGATGCGAGCAGCACGGCCGGAGCAGCGTACGCGGCGGCAGCCGCAACGACGGCAAGAGGTGCGTATCGAGGCATCGGGACATCCTAGCAGCGGTGGCGATAAGCTATGCGCATGAGACGCCTACTGACCGTTGTTCTCCTGACCGCGTTGACCGGTGCCTGCTCGGGCTCGGCGCCCGCGCCACAATCTCAGGGATCCGGGATCGGGGATCCGGGATCAAGAACTCCGACGTCCGAGTCCCGGATCCCGGATCCCGGATCCCGGAAATACCTCCTCGAGCGCGTGGACGATGCCGCGGTCGTGCAGTTGTACGCGGACGGTTTCAGCGCGCTTCCGCTCGGCGAAAAGACGCTGATCTGGCATCTCTACCAGGCGGCGATCGCCGGACGCGACATCTACATCGATCAGAAGCACCGCTCCGCGCTCGAGATGCGCGGCATCCTCGATCAGATCGTCGCGCACCCGCAGGGCATCGATCCCGCGACGCTTGCGCAGATCCAGCTCTACACAAAACTCTTCTGGATCAACAACGGTCCGTACAACAACCTGACCGCGCGCAAGTTCGTGCTGAAGACGACGCCCGCGGCGTTTGCGGCGGCCGCGCAGGTGGCGCAGCAGTCGGGGGCGACCTTCGCGACGCAGAGCGGCGAATCGCTCGACGCGCTGCTCGCGCGCCTCCAGCCGATGTACTTCGATCCGAACGTCGATCCGAGCGTCACCAGCAAGGCGCCGCCTCCCGGCAAGGACATCCTCACCGCGAGCGCGAACAACCTCTACGCCGGCGGCGTAGACGTCGCGGATCTCAAGGGGTTCACGGAGACGTACGGGCTCAACTCGCGCCTCGTGAAGAGCAACGGGAAGCTCACCGAAGAGGTCTACAAGATCGACGGGCGCTACGCGAAACAGATCGCCGAGATTGTGAAGCATCTGGAAGCCGCGATTCCCTTTGCCACCGAGCCGATGCAGAACGCGCTGCGCGCGCTCGTCCAGTGGTACCGCACGGGCGAGCAGAGCGACCGCGAGAAATACGACATCGCGTGGGTGCAGGACAAGGCGTCGCCGGTCGACACGATGAACGGCTTCATCGAGGTCTACCTCGATCCGCGGGGCATCAAGGGAGCCTGGGAGGCGCTGGTCTTTTACGTCAACCCGCTGAAGACCGAGGTCATCAAGACGATAGGCACCAACGCGCAGTGGTTCGAGGATCGGATGCCGTTCGATGCGAAGTACCGGAAGCCGAACGTCACAGGCATCATCGCCAACGCCATCGACGTCGTCGTCGAGACCGGCGACTCGGGTCCGGTAACGCCGGTGGGCATCAACCTGCCGAACGATCAGCGCATCCGCGAGCAGTACGGCAGCAAGTCCGTGCTGCTCTCCAACGTGCTGGAGGCGTACGACAAGTCGACGCCCGGATCGATGCGCGGCGAGTTCTCGTGGACGCAGGAAGAGGCCGATCGTGGCGCGAAGTTCGGATCGCTCGCCGACACGCTGCACACCGACATGCACGAGGTGATCGGCCACGCGTCCGGCCAGCAGGCGCAGGGGTTCAAGGGGACGCCGCCGCAGGCGCTCAAGGAGCACTTCTCGGCGCTCGAAGAAGGACGCGCCGACCTGGTCGGACTGTACTACCTCGCCGACCCGAAGCTGGTGGAGATTGGCGCGATCCCCGCGGCGGACCAGGACAACATCGTCCGCGCCGAGTACGAGGGCTACACGCGCAACGCGCTCGTGCAGCTGCGGCGCATCCGCGAGGGCACGACGATCGCGGAAGACCACATGCGCAACCGGCAGATGATCATCCGGTGGCTGATGGCGAACACGAAGGCGATCGAGCAACGGACGCGCGACGGCAAGACGTTTCTCGTGATGGTCGATCCGAAGGCGTTCCGCGACGGGGTCGGCCGGCTGCTGGCGGAGGTCCAGCGGATCAAGTCGGAAGGCGACTACCCCGCCGCGCAGAAGCTGTTCGACACCTACGGTGTGCACTTTGATCCGAAGCAGCGGGATGAAGTCATCGCGCGCGTCGACAAGCTGAATCTGCCGTCGTACAGCGGCTTCGTCCAGCCGAAGCTGGCGGCGGTGACGGGCGCAGACGGGAAGATCACGGACGTGACGATCTCGTACCCGCTGGATTTGACGGCGCAGATGCTCGAGTGGGACGGCGTCAGGCGCTGAGGTTTGCGATGATACGTGCAGGTCGAACGAGAGCCACCCTCACAGGCGTGCTTGCGGCGATCGCCATCTGTGGAGTGGCGGCACACGCCCAGCAAACCCGGTACCCCAAACAAACTCAACTCCCCTCGCCGTATCGACTCGTGGAGAACTGGCCAACACTTCCCAGGAGCATGAATGGAGGTCGGTGGGGAGAGTTGATCAGGGCGGACATCGATCCCAAAGGCAACATCTGGGTCTTTCATCGATGCTTCAACACCGAACCCGCCGGCGCCGCCACGTGCGTCGGCCGCTCTGAGCCACCGATATTGGAATTCGATCCGTCAGGCACACTTCTGACGAGCCTTGGCGGAGGGATGTTTGCGTTTCCCCATGGGTTCACTGTTGATCGGCAGGGAAACGTGTGGGCGAGCGATGCGAATGCCAGTGACACGGTGCTCGGGATATCAGCCAAAGACTCGAACGGCGTGAGAAGGGGCGAGCAGGTATTCAAGTTGAGCCCCGCCGGCAAGGTGTTGTTGACCCTCGGCAAGAAGGGCGTCGCGGGGAATGGTCCGGACACCTTCGATCAACCGAGCGGTATTGCGGTGGCACGCAACGGAGACATCTTCGTGACCGACGGCCATGGCACGAATGACCGCGTGGTGAAGTTTTCGAGGGACGGCCGGTTCATCAAGACGTGGGGACATCACGGAGCAGGGCCCGGCGAGTTCGACCAGCCGCACGACATCTCCATCGGTGGATCCCAGGGGCGCTTGTTTGTCGCCGACCGCAGTAACAATCGGGTCCAGGTCTTCGATCAGGACGGCAACTTCATCGCCGCGTGGACGCAATTTGGCCGGCCCAGCGCGGTGTTCGTGGGGACAGACGACACGTTGTACGTGAGCGACTCGCAATCGAATTCGACCGTCAACCCCGGCTATACGAGGGGCATCACGATTGGGAGCGCGAAGGACGGCTCACTCACGGCCTTCATACCGGATCCTGATCTGGCTCGAGCGGATGTGAATCGCATTTCCGGGGCGTCCGGCATCGTGGCCGATGACAAGGGCACCATCTACGCAGCCGACGTCGGCCCACACAGGTTGAGGAAATACGTCAAGGTGAAATAGCGAATTCAGTCGTGATGGCATCGTACACGTCGGCATCGAACGCGACGAGAACGAGGCGATCGAAGTCCCTCTCGCGCGCCCTGACTTCTCTCACGGCGATCGCGGCCGCCTCGTCGAGCGGATAGCCGTAGACGCCGCAGCTGATCGCCGGGAACGCGATCGAGCGCGCCTGGTGCTGCCGCGCGAGCTCCAGCGCGGTTCGATAACAGGACGCCAGGAGCTCGGCTTCGCCGTGACCACCGCCGCGCCAGACGGGGCCGACCGTGTGAATCACATGCCGCGCGGGCAGATTGAACCCGGGTGTGATGCGGCTTTGTCCCGTCGGGCATCGCACGCCGGGCCGCACTTCGGGAACCGCGAGACACGCCTCAGAGAGCGCGCGCCCGGCCGCGCGATGGATCGCGCCGTCCACGCCTCCGCCGCCCAGCATCCGCTCGTTGGCTGCGTTGACGATCGCGTCGACCTCCAACACGGTGATGTCGCCGCGAACGATGTCGATCAAGGCCTGAAGAGCGGCCGCGCGACCGGCATGCCCGGCCATGGAATCGACGCAATGATGATGACCAGGGCAAGGCCAAAGAAGATCGTCGCCAGTCGATGGCGGCGCACGTCGTCGGCCGTCTTCCTGATCTTCACGCGGCCGACGTGCACGAGCGCGATGCCGATGATCATCCCGATGATGTGCTCCACCGCCCAGAACCGGAGGCTGCCGTTCGCCATCGCGCCCCCGAAATCCTGGAACGCAATCTTGGTGAAGGGGCTGAGAAAAATATAGAGCACCAGGCCGACGAGCAGCTGGATGTCGAGCGAAATGGTGAACAGCGTCCCCCAGAGCTCGTCCGTCCCGGTCCATGGCCGCTTCGCGGTGCGGCCGCCAATCGACCGGAACCAGGCGACCGCGCCCGCAAGAAGAACGGCCCATCGCAGAAGAGAATGCAGCCAGAGCGCGGATGAATACATGAGTGAATCCCTAATCCCTAATCCCTAATCCCCAATCCCCAATCCCCAATCCCTGCCTACTTCGCTCGCGAGGCCAGGATCTGTCCGAGCACGTCAGGCTTGGACATGTCGCGCTCGAGATGCGGCTCCCGCGTCCCGCCGTGGTAGTCGAGCGACACGGTCTTCACCACGTCGTCATTCTGCACGGCCAGCATCAGCGGGCCCGACGCGGTTCGTGATCCTGTGATCGCCTCGCGGAGCACGTCCGCCGAGTAGCGGACGCCATTGACCGCGAGGATCTGCATGCTCGGCCCGATCCCGGCCTTCCCCGCAGGCGAATCGAGGATGACGTCGCTGACCACGCCGTCGCGCGGCCCGATACGGAGGCCGATCGAGTACGCGACGTCCTGACGATCGCCATCATTCAACTTCAGGAAATCGTTCCGGGCGTCCGTGTAGACCACGCGCCATCCGCCCTTCATGATGCCGTCGAGCGGGGCATGCGGCGCCGTCTGATTGACCCGCGTCGAGAGGAAATTCTTCCAGTCGTACGGCGCCACCTGGTTCAACGCGCCGGCCACATCATCGAACGTGTACGGCTTCAGCATTGGCGCGCTGCTCTCGCCGCCGTGAAAGAGGTGGCAGAAGTCGTCGATCGATTTCCGGCCGTTGGTGAGCTGGCGGATCTGCGTGTCGGCGTCGAGCCAGATCAGCCACCCTTCGTCGTAGAAGTCGACCGACCGGCGATACGCCGCCCATGGCCCGGGCGCGTCGTACAGAAGCTGGGCGGCGATCGTCGTGTCGACGAGCGGCCGCCACTGCCGGCCCGGAAGGTTGTCCATGTACGCGGCGACCTGCGCCAGCCGCTCCTTGTAGTACTGCTCGGTCCACATGCCGCTTCGGGCGGCAAGCACGTACCCGAGATACTGCGTCAGCCCCTCGTACACCCAGAGCAGATCGCCGACCATCGGCTGCTGGAAGTCCGCCGTCGCCAGCCCCGCCGGCCGGCGGTACTTGCCGTTCCAGGAGTGGACGTACTCGTGCGCCATCACGCCGAGCGCGTTGGACTGCGTCAACGCGTTCTCGGCCACGCGCGAATCGTTGGACTCGTGGTGCTCGAGGCCGAAGTGCGCGACGCGATCGCTCAGCGTGAGCAGGAAATGATAGTTGTTGTAGTGGCGAGAGCCGAACATCGCGTCGGCTTCCTGCGCGAGCCGCTTCCACTTGTTGACGAGGTCCGCCGGCGCCTCGAGCGATCCGGCACTGTCGGCGACCAGATCCACTTCGATGGGCCTGCTGCTCGACGTGTCGAGCGGCACGACGCGGAAGTGCTCGCCCGCGAGGACCGGCGAGTCGACGAGCGTCGTCAGCGAGACCTGCGCAAAGTCGATCGTGCCGCCGCCCTGCCGCGTCACCGGCAGCGCCGTTCCGAACATCCAGCCGTCCGGCAGCTGCAGGCTCGCGCGAACCATCACCTCGTCGGTGCGCGCGCCTTGCGGATAGAGCACCACCTGGTTCCACGAGTAGATGCCGAGATGTGCCGTCTCCGACGCCGCCGAGCTGAATCCCGCTGTGCCGATCGCGGAGAGGAAGTCGAACGACGCTTCGATCGAGTCGACGCCCTGCGGCACGTCGATGTGAAAGGCGAACAGGTCGACCGGATCGCGGCGCCACGCCAGCTGGCGGCCGCCCGCCGAGAATCTCAGGCCGACGAGATCGGTGATGGGTCCGTCGGGCGCATGCTCGCCCGGCAGCCACTTCGGATAGACGAGCGTCAGCGCGCCCGGCGCCACCGGCAGCGTCTCCCGCGCGTGCAGCAGCTTGCGCGGCGTCTCGCGTGCATCGACGGCGAGCGTGATCGGTCCCGTCACGCGCCCCGCCTGCGCGGCAGGCGCCTGCCCTGGCGCGCCGAAGCCGACGGCGTAGGCGGGCGCGTGCGGCGCCGTGATCGCACAGACGCTGATCGACATTCCAATGACAATTCGTCTCACGTCTTACTCCCGCCGGGTCCGAAGGACCCGGCTTACAGCGAAGGGACCCGGCCTACAGGTAGCTTAACCACGGATCGCGTCGCCGGCGCTTCACGTCAGCGAACCACCGACACAGCGGATATTCGATCAGGATGATGCATGCCCAGCAGACATACACGACCCACAGATGAAACCCGGCGCCCGGCGGCACACTGAAGATCGCGGGCGGACTCAGGAAGAGGTAGTCAAACGGCTTTCCCGCGATGACGTTCGCGACGATCCCCGATCCGTGGGCAAGCGGCCACTGGAGCAGATAGAAAAACAGCGGCACCCGGCCGAAGACGATGAGCGGCGCGGTGGCGGGTCCGAAAGGACCCGCCCCCCCATGCCTGGCCTCGGATGACTCGAACCACGCGAGCGCAAGGAGCGCGGGACCCAGCGTCATCAACAGATACAGCAGCGACGGCGGATACTTGCTCGTGTTGATGAACGAGAACAGCGTGAAGATCACGCTCGACTGCGTCGACCAGCGTGACGGATCGCCATAGTTGTCGATCGCGCGAATGACGACGAACCCGGCGATCAACAGCGCGCCTGTGTGCCAGAGCACTTTCACGCGGCGCTCGCGATCGAGCTCGTAGATCGCGCCGAAGGCGTAGCCGGCCGCAATCACGCCGACCCAGGGAATGAGCGGATACTCCAGCCACACGAGCGGGCTCGACGCGCCCAGGAGCGGGAAGAAGCCCGCCTGGTGAAGCACCATCCACAGCTTGGCTGACGCGCCGAGCACCGGCGACGCGGGTCCCTGCCAGACCGGTACTTGAATGCCGTCGAGCAGATTGTGGAACGCGATCATCGCGATGCCGAACGTCGCGATGGCGGGCCGCGGCAGGTGGATGAGGGCGGCCAGACAGATCATCGACACGCCGAGCACCCAGATCACCTGCAGAAGGCCGAAGAAGCTCTCGTAATCGGTGTTGAACCAGATGAACAGGCGCAGCACCACGAGCTCGATTGCGATCAGCCACACGCCGCGTGTCACGAGAAAGCGTGACAGCTCGCCTGCCGACTTGCCGCGCATCTTCTGCAGGTACACG
>Ga0209515_10010880_pt1 | contig 10025 bp, 10 predicted proteins | sample Subgroupgradi54m_FD_187454 | JGI IMG/M metagenome (GOLD analysis project Ga0209515, IMG submission 187454) | Subsurface groundwater microbial communities from S. Glens Falls, New York, USA - GMW60B uncontaminated upgradient, 5.4 m (SPAdes)... ...
CGCGATGCTTCTTTCAGCGACCGGCGGATATCCAGCCATCACCTCCGAATGATCGGGGAGTGGCTTTACTTTATGCGGAGGTATCTCTGAAATCAAGCATTTTCTTCTCCGGCGGCTAAACTCTTACCACGCCTATCCTATTAGCTCCGCGTAGGGTAGAATCTTGTCTACATACTCGGAGGTGCGCATGTATCAAACCTATGACCTGCTGAAGATTCAACGACGATTCCCCACCGAATTGACCTGCCGAAAATATCTCGAGCGCCAGCGCTGGCCAAAAGGATTTTGGTGCCCCCGGTGCAGCAGTGACCGAGCCGGTCGACACCCTCCTCGCGGGTTGTATCAATGCAAGGGGTGTCGGTATCCACTCTCGCTGACCGCCGGGACGATCTTCCATCGAACCCGAACTCCTTTGCGAACCTGGTTCTGGCTGATCTTATTGATGAGCCACAATAAACACGGGATCTCCATGCTCGAAGCCAAACGCCTCTTAGGGATGCGTTCCTATCAAACCGTCTGGACCCTGTGTCACAAAATCCGAACGGCGATGGCCCATCGAGATAGCCGCTATCAGCTCGCTGGCCTGGTCGAGATGGACGACTCTCTCTTTGGTCGCAGAGTCATCAAAGGTCGGTGGCGACGCAAACCCGAAGGACCTAAAATGGTTCGGATCGCTGTGAGTACGGGTCGCACCGGTGGCCCCGCCTTCACTCACATGGAAGTTACCCCAGAAACCTATACCTTGCACGCCTTGGATATGGCCCAGAGAACCATCTCTCCCAAGCAAACCATCCGAACGGATGGCGGGACTCCCTTCCGAGCGCTGAAAGATCTCGGCTTCCGGCACGATCTGCATCCCCGGATGAATCCCCAAGAAATGGATCGCTTCCTGCCCTGGGTGCACACCCTCATCGCCAACGCCAAACGATTCCTAGTCGGAACCCATCACTTCGAGGCCCCCAAACATCTCCAGCGGTTCCTGGACGAGTTCAGTTATCGATTCAATCGTCGATGGTTCCAAGGTCGACTTTTTGACCGTCTCCTAACTGCTTGTGTTACAACCGGCTCCGTCAGTTATGCGGAGCTAATAGGATAGGCGTGTACATGCCGGCGGTTAGAGGACAACATTCACCAAGCGGTTGGGGACGATGATGAGGTCTTTCGGGGATTTGCCATCGAGCCATTTCTGGACGGCGGGATCGGCTAATACTTTTGTTTTCAATTCTTCTTTGCCCAAATCAACCGGCACGACCAGACGGGAACGGACCTTGCCATTGACCTGCACAATGAGGGTGACCTCGTTTTCCTGCAACAGCCCGGCTTCGTAGGCCGGCCATGACGCCGTGGCCAGCAGTTCTTTGTAGCCAAGGCGCTGCCAGATTTCTTCGGTCATGTGAGGAGCGAAGGGATTAAGCAAATGAACCAAAATCTCCACGGCTTCCCGAGAGCTGTTTGCCGACACGCGATCCCCGGCCTTTTCAATGGCGTTCTTGAGTTCCATCAACGCGCTGATGGCGGTGTTGAACTTGAAGGAATTCAAATCCTCGGTCACTCGCTTGATCGTCGCATGCGTCTTGCGGCGCAACTCGGTGGCTGACCCTGTTCGTCCTTCGACAGGCTCAGGACGAACGGCGCTCTCAGCCAACTCCCAGACCCGATTCAGGAACCGGGCGATACCATCGATGGCGCCGTCGTTCCATTCCAATTGATCCTCGGGCGGAGCGGCAAAAAGAATGAAGAGCCGCAGGGCATCGGCGCCGTAGGCGACAATTACGCCCTCGGGGTCGACCACGTTGCCCTTGGACTTGGACATCACCTCGCCGTCCTTCAAGACCATCCCCTGCGTGAGGAGCTGCTCGAACGGCTCCTTTATCTTCAGAAGACCCGCATCCCGCAGAAATTTCGTGAAGAAACGGGAGTAAAGCAGGTGAAGGATCGCATGCTCGATCCCGCCGATGTACTGGTCCACCGGCATCCAGAAGGCGGTTTCCTTGGGATCAAAAGGAAGCGTGGTCTCTTTGGGTGAACAGAAGCGGGCGAAGTACCAGGAGGAGTCGAAGAAGGTTGCCATCGTGTCGGTCTCCCGTCGGGCCGGTTTTCGGCAGCGGGGACAGGAGGTTTCCACAAAAGATTTCACCTTCGCCAGCGGGGAGCCCCCTTCGCCGGTTAGTGGAACCATAGCACTGGCAGGGAGCAAAACCGGTAGCCGATCCTCAGGGACAGGGACAACACCACATGCTGAGCAGTGAATGATTGGGATTGGTGTCCCCCAATACCGCTGCCGGGAGATCAGCCAATCACGCAGCCGCCACCGGACGGTCCGCGTGCCCATGCCCTCTTCTTCCATCCAGGCGGCGATTTTCTGCTTTCCCTCGGAACTAGGCAGCCCGTTAAACTGGCCGGAGTTGACTTGGATCCCTTCCCCCTCGAAAGCTTCACTCCACTGCAATGGATCCGACCCGTGATGCAGCGGCTCAATCACCACGCGGATCGGCAGCTTGTGTTCCTTGGCGAACAGAAAATCCCGCTGGTCGTGCGCCGGTACTGCCATGATGGCGCCGGTTCCGTATTCCACCAGCACGTAATCGGCCACCCAGATCGGGATCGCTTCGCCGTTGACCGGATTGATGGCGGAGCCACCGGTGAAGATTCCTTCTTTCTTCACTCCTTCGGCGGTCCGCTCCTGTTTGGTTTCGCGGGAGACCTTCTCGATGAAGCGGCGGACTTCCGGCTCCTGCGGCCGCCCCTTGATCAACGCCGGCACCAACGGATGTTCCGGCGCAATCACCACATAGGTGGCTCCGAAGATCGTGTCCGGCCGTGTGGTGAATACAGGCAAGCGCTGGCCGGTCTCCTGCACCGTGAACCAGATTTCGGTTCCCTCGCTCCGGCCGATCCAGTTCTTCTGCATGGTGAGCACCCGCTCCGGCCACTGGGTCAATAGACTGAGATCCTCCAGCAGATCCTGCGCGTAGGCGGTGATCTTCAGGAACCATTGCTCCAGCTCCTTCGGCTCCACCGGCGTGCGGCAGCGCCAGCACCCTCCCTCCACTACCTCTTCATTGGCGAGGGTCGTCTGGCAATTGGGACACCAGTTGACCGGCGATTTCGCCCGATAGGCCAGCCCCTTCTCGAACATCTTCAAAAAGATCCACTGGTTCCACCGGTAATAGTCCAGATGACACGTGACTACTTCTCGATCCCAGTCATAGGAGAAACCCATCCGCTTCAATTCCATCCGCATTTGACTGATACAGCGCCAGGTCCAAACTGACGGATCAAAATGCTGTTTGATCGCCGCGTTTTCCGCCGGCTGGCCGAAGGCATCGAATCCCATCGGGTGCAGGACGTGAAAACCTTGGGCCAGGCGGTAGCGGGCAACGACGTCGCCGATGGTGTAGTTGCGGACGTGGCCCATGTGGATCCGGCCGGAGGGATAGGGGAACATCTCCAGCAGGTAATATTTTTTGGCGCCGGGCTTGGCGGTGGCGCAGAAAACCTTCGCCTCCTCCCATCGGTGCTGCCATTTCGGTTCTATCTCGGAAAATGGGTAGCTCATCGTCGGAAAAGGCATTCTAGCATGGCACTGGAAGGGTTGACAACGTGAGGGGTCAGACCTTAGACTGGATATCTCGTGGGGCAGTGGCGCAGCTGGGAGCGCGTCTGGATGGCATCCAGAAGGCCGAGGGTTCAAATCCCTCCTGCTCCACCATATTTACCGCAATGGCCTCCCCCAAGGACTGTAAAGTAAACTGCAATGTCGTATCCATGTATTGAATGACACAAACCCCTCGGTAATCTTTTCGAAGTGTCGGCTTGCCTTTGGTTCTCAAATCCGGTTGACGCAAGTAGAATTTTGATTTTTTGATTCTGGTTATGCGGGACCAATAAGAGATCAGATTTTCTTGTGATTGATCGCAGCGATAAGAAAGCCAACAGCGAAATTTTCTTTCATCGACAGAAAAATAGCGCCGCAAGAGGTATAGGAACAAACGTATTATTTTCGGATTAGAATTCCCAAATCCCAACATTCTTGCGGCTGGATATCGAGACCCTTCACACAAGTAAAGAAGCGCGCAAAACAACCGCCCTGATTCAAAAAATGACTTTGATTCTTTGACCTCAATTAAAGCTTTCTTTTGAATCTCTTCTTTCCATCTTTCTATCTTTTGTCGATTGACTTTTGCGGCAAGGGGACGGCCTACTTTCCCACCGTTTATAATTCTTTGTTTGATCCGATTCTTGGCCTTATCTGAAAGAACGAGGGACTTGGTCCAACACCAAATGGTTGCCTTACGAATCTGTAGTTTGCCGCTGATCTCTTGGAGAGAGTATCCTTGTTGCCGAAGGTAGATCGCTTGGGCCCGGATTTCCAGAGGATATCGCACATAAGTAGACATAAGTCTACTTTAGGGAACTGAATCGGGTCCGTCAAGGAAAGGTTAAAAAGTTTTTGAACTTCTGCCTGTTGGGAGTTGACCCTTACGAGCGGAACACCGTACAATGGAAGCCTTCATCGCCGAGGTGGCGGAACCGGCAGACGCACAGGTCTCAAAAACCTGCGGGGGCAACCCCATGAGAGTTCGATTCTCTCCCTCGGCACAACGAGTCCCTGAAGACTCAGGATGACGGCGAGCTAGTAGTCGATTCCCTGCTGGGCCGGAATCCCCTTCTTCATCGGGTGCTTGATCTCCCGCATCTCGGTCACCAGGTCAGCCGTTTCGATCAATTCGGGCGGGGCATTCCGGCCGGTCAGGATGATGTGCGTCTGGGGCGGTTTCTCCTTCAGCAGTGCAAGCAAATCCTTCAAGTCGATCAGTTTGAAATCCATGTATCCTAAGGCATAGATCGACTCATCCAGAATGATCAGATCGTAGTTGCCTGAGAGCATCCGCTCCCGCGTGAGCTTCAGCGCCGCCTCCGCCGCCTGGACATGCTCCTCAAACGGCTTTTTGTCCCCCATGATCTTCACGAATCCCTTGCCAAGTTGAAGGACCTCAAACTGGGGATAGAGCCGCTTGGCCAGTTCCAGCTCACCGTAGACGACGGGCCAGTCCCCTTTGAAGAACTGGATCACTAGGACGCGCCAGCCATGCCCGAGACAGCGCATCGCCGCCCCTAAAGCGGCAGAGGTTTTCCCTTTGCCGTCGCCGGTGTAGACGATGACGAGCCCTGTGCGTTTCGCCATGAGGAAAGGGTTTAAGCTTCGGTGAACCGGCCCATGGCGCGGAATTTCGCATGCCGGGCCGCCAACAATTGTTTCGGGGAAAGCTTCTTGAGTTCCTGCAGATGTTTTTGGAGGGCCTTCTTCAGATTCTCGGCGGAGGCATCCCAATCGCGGTGAGCCCCGCCCAACGGCTCCGGGATCACCTCGTCAATCAACCCAAGCTGGAGCAAATCTTTCGCCGTCAGCTTCAAGGAGGCGGCCGCATCGGGGGCCTTGGTCCGCTCCTTCCAAAGGATCGCCGCGCATCCTTCCGGCGAGATCACCGAGTAGTAGGCGTTTTCCATGACCAAGATCCGATCGCCCACCCCGATGCCCAGAGCCCCGCCGGACCCTCCCTCACCGATCACCGAAACAATGATCGGCACCGAAAGCCGCGCCATCTCCCGCAGGTTGTAGGCAATCGCCTGGGATTGGCCCCGTTCCTCGGCCCCAATGCCGGGGTAAGCCCCGGGGGTGTCCACAAAACAGAGAATCGGCCGGTGGAATTTGTCCGCCATCTGCATCAGCCGAATCGCCTTGCGGTAACCTTCCGGGTGGGCGGAGCCGAAATTCCGGAAGAGGTTCTGCTTGGTGTCCCGCCCTTTCTGGTGGCCGACGATTAAAACCTTCTCATCACCGAATTTGGCGAACCCGCCGATCAAGGCCTTGTCATCGGAAAAAACCCGGTCGCCGTGAAGCTCGATGAAATCGGTCATCAGCCGCTCGATGTAATCCAGCGTGTAGGGCCGCTGGGGATGACGGGCCAACTGGACCCGCTGCCAGGCAGTGAGGCGGCTGTAGACTTCTTTTTGCTCCTGGCCGAGCTTCTCCTCCAACTGCTTGATCGCGCCGTCCAGGTTGATCTTCTTGGCGGCGGCACCGCTTTTCAGATCCTGGATTTGCTTTTCCAGCTCAACGATGTGCCGCTCGAAATCAAGGGTAAAAGCCATGAGGATCCTCGCGAAAAGCTACTCGACGATAACGACCTGCGTTCCTTCCGGAAGAAGGGTGAACAGTTCCTCGACATCGCTGTTGGCCAGCCGGACACAGCCATGCGTCACCGGCTTGCCGATCGAGGTGGGATCGGTGGTCCCATGAAGGCCGTAGCCGGGGACGTCAAAACCCATCCACCGAGAGCCCAGCGGATTGCGCGGATCCCCCGGAGGAATCACTCCCTGCGGGGAATACCAGGGGGGATCTACAATCCGGTTGACGATCTTGAAGGTTCCCGTCGGCGTAATCCCTTCTTTGCCGGTGGAACAGCGATAAACCTTCAGCACCTCTTCCCCGTTTTTCAGCGTCAACGTGTTATGGGATTTATCCACGACAACGCTGAAATTCGCCTTGGCCACCTTCAAGCGCTGCCCCGGAAGGATCCGATCGCTCAGCAGGCCATTGGCGCTTTTCAAGAGTGGGATGGTGGTGTGAAACTGCTTGGAAATTTTCGACAAGGTGTCTCCCGGCAGGACGACGTACGTGAGCGCATCCGGAGAGGTGGTCGGAGAGAGAATCAGTTTCATGTTGATGTCGCCAAGCCGCTGCTGTGCGATTGACGCGGCTTCACTGCTGGAGATCTGCTGAAGGACCTGCTGATAAAGTTGTTTCGCCTGGGTGAGCTTCCCCTCCGCAGAGGCCTGCTCGGCCTGGTTCAGCAAGTGCCGGCCGGAAACCGCCTCGGTTCCATTTCGTGCGCTTGAAGCGTTTGTCGAACCGGCCGACGCCGGAGCCGCCGGCGAAGCACCGGGTGCCGGGTGGCTCAAGACCGCAACGCCGACGCTCAGAAACAGCACAAGTCCCGCCATTCCTACGATGATCCACCACCACCGCTTATCCACCTGCTCCTCCTCCTCCACAAATCCATAAAGCCAACAGACACCCGATCACAGCGCCTACCAGCACTTGAATTGGCGTATGCCCAATCAGTTCCTTGAGCCGTTCTTCACTCACCTGCCCGCTGAGATAGACTTCATCGATCATTTTGTTCAGAACAACCGCCTGCTTCCCGGCGGCCCGCCGCACCCCTTGGGCATCAAACATCGTCACCAGCGCGAACACCAAGGCCACGGCGAAACCGGCGGTGTTGAAACCGTTCTGAAAACCAACGCCCGTGGCCAATGCCGCCACGCCGGCCGAATGCACGGAAGGCATGCCTCCCATCCCTCCCAGCCAGCGAAAATCAAACCGCCGTTCCCGCCGCACCGCCAAAAGAACCTTCAGCATCTGTGTCACCACCCAGGCAGTGACGGTGGCAATGAGAACGCGGTTCTGCAGGATTTGGCTGAGGTGGTTCATGAAAAGCTTATTTTACTACATTCCGAGGATGTTGTAGCCGCAGTCGACGTAGAGGATTTCGCCGGTGATGCCGGAAGAGAGGGGAGACAGCAGGAAGACCGCGGCATTGGCCACCTCTTCGATAAGGACGTTGCGGCGAAGGGGCGCCTTGCTCTCCACGATCTTCATCATGTCGGTGAACCCGGAGATGCCGCGCGCCGCCAGGGTCTGCACCGGCCCGGCGGAAACGCCGTTGACGCGGATCTTCTTGGGGCCCAGATCGAAGGACAGATACCGGATGGAAGATTCCAGCGCCGCCTTGGCGACCCCCATCACGTTGTAGCGTGGGATCACCTTCTCCGCGCCGTAGTAGGTCAATGCCACTACGCTGCCCCCTTCCGCCATCAGTGGTGCAGCCCGCTGTGCCAAGGCCGTCAAGCTGTAAGCGGAAATGTCCAGCGCCATGCGGAATCCATCCCGCGAGGTGGTCAGAAATTCCGCCTCCAATTCTTCCCGCTTGGCGAAGGCGACGGCATGGACGAAGAAATCGAGGGTGCCGAAGGAGTTTTTGATTCCCTGAAAAACGGCGTCTAGTTGCGCATCGTTGGTGACGTCACATTCAAACAGGGGTGGACTCCCTCCCAACGAGTGGGTCAGCTCCGCCACCGATTCCTTCAACCGCTCCCCTTGGTAGGTGAAGGCCAGCTGCGCCCCTTCCCGGTGCGCGGCCTGCGCGATCGCCCAGGCGATGGAGCGCTTGTTGGCGACGCCGGTGATAAGACCTTTCTTTCCTTGGAGCAGCATCAGCCCTGGAACCTCCGTACAATCAAGGTGACGTTGTGCCCGCCGAAACCAAGCGAATTACTCAGAATCACATCCAGTTTCGCTTTCCGCGCTTGATTCGGAACGTAGTCCAAGTCACATTCCGGGTCTGGATTCTTGTAGTTGATTGTGGGCGGAATGATTTGATCCTGAATGGCCAAGCAGGAGACCACAAATTCAATCGCGCCGGCGGCGCCGAGCAGGTGGCCGGTCATGGATTTCGTGGAGCTGATCGGAATTTTGTAGGCGAACTCCCCGAAGACCTGTTTGATCGCCTTGGTCTCAATCTTGTCGTTGAGCGGGGTGGAAGTGCCGTGGGCGTTCATGTAGGAAATCTCCTGTGGTTTTAAGTCGGCGTCCTCCAACGCCGCCTTCATGGAGGCCGCAGCACCCGCACCCTCCGGATCCGGCGCGGTCACGTGATAGGCGTCGCCGCTCATACCGTAGCCGATCATCTCCGCGTAGATCTTGGCACCGCGCTTCTTGGCATGCCCCAGCTCCTCCAGCACCACCATCGCCGATCCTTCACCGATGACGAACCCGTCCCTCGTCTTGTCGAATGGACGGCTGGCCCCTTGCGGATCGTCATTTCGGCTGGAGAGCGCCTTGAGCGCGCAGAAACCAGCCACTCCCAATGGGGTGATCGCGCACTCGGAACCGCCGGTCACCATCATGTCGGCAGATCCCCGCTCAATGATCTCGTAGGCATCGCCGATGGCGTGGGCGGAGGAGGCGCAGGCGCTGACGGTGCAGGAGTTGGGGCCCTTGACCCCTAAGCTGATGGAGACCTGGCCGGGGGCCATGTTGCAGATGATCATTGGGATGAAGAAGGGCCTGACCTTTCCTGGTCCTTTTTTCTCCAGGTCCCGGTAGCCCTCCTCGATGGTTCCCAGTCCACCCATGCCGGTGCCGATCCAAACGCCGATCCGATGCGGATCCACCGTGGCCAGATCCACCTTGGCATCGGCAAAGGCCTGTTTGGAAGCGGCGACGGCGAACTGAACGAACCGGTCGGAATGTTTGGATTCCTTATGGCTCAGGTACAGATCGGGGTTGAAGTTCTTGACCTCGCACCCGAATGTGGTGGGATACTTGGAGAAATCGAAAAGGGTGAGTTGTGCGGCGCCGCTTTTCCCTTGGATTAAGGAAGTCCAGGCCTCTTGAACAGTGTTACCGACCGGCGAAATGACTCCCAAGCCGGTAACGACGACACGGCGGCGTTTCTGCACGACGGGATTTTAGGAGGCCTTCTGACCGGCCTTGTCCTCGACGTACTTGATGGCATCACCAACGGTCACCAGTTTCTCGGCCTCTTCGTCCGGAATCTCAACGCCGAACTCTTCCTCCAAGGCCATGACCAGCTCAACGGTGTCGAGCGAATCGGCACCCAAGTCATCAATGAAAGAGGCTTGCGGTGTCACCTGCTCCGGTTTCACACCCAACTGCTCTGCAATGATGGCACGAACTTTCTCCTGCACATTACTGCTCATTTTTAGGGTTTCCTCCTTGTCATCGAGTGGCAAAAAAGCAGGTTTTGGGAAGCCAATTTTCAGTCAGTATAGCGTCGAAATTCCGTTTGTCAAGTTTATCCTGAGGCCGTGTCAGTAGCAAATGATATGTCCGGTCTTAGAAACAAGTGAAATGTCCGCTTGAGGCGGGTAAAAGGGAACTCCAGGAGGTGACCCATGGAGTTTTACCCGATTCCCGCCATGGAGCGGGCCATGAA
>Ga0209515_10010883_pt1 | contig 10024 bp, 7 predicted proteins | sample Subgroupgradi54m_FD_187454 | JGI IMG/M metagenome (GOLD analysis project Ga0209515, IMG submission 187454) | Subsurface groundwater microbial communities from S. Glens Falls, New York, USA - GMW60B uncontaminated upgradient, 5.4 m (SPAdes)... ...
CATCCGAAACCGATTATGCTCTAAAACCGGGTAAAAAATATACTTTTATTTTTTATTCTAAAAGTGGAGGCAAGGGCAGAATTCTAGCCAGTAAAGTTGTTGTACTGCCCAGAGCTTCTGCTAATAAAAACATTTCAACCCCAATTCCGATTTATACACCGACACCTACACCAAGCAATCCTTTAGACACTAATAAAAATCCAAATTGGGGAAGTTTAAACTGGATTATTGTTTTCACGAATGCTGGAGAACAAATACCAGAAACAATAAAAAACGACCTTTGTTATGGAACTAGTACAAATAAATTTTCGTATTTACCGACGTGGTTTAAGAGAGAGGCAAATAAATATGGTATCTCCCTTTCCGTATCGCTAAAATGTTACGACCAACAAGTGGTGCTACCTCAAAGTGCAATCACGACAGCAGACACTTATTATGCTTTTGGCAAAAATATTCCAATCCCCCTAGATAAACAAAAAACATCAGATTATCTGATGCAAACCATTCCGTCATTATCAAGTTACGATTTGATTACAGTTGTACATTATAGAGCGTCCGGAGACAGCGTTGCAGACCTGGCAAATATTGGCAAGAAGGTTAGTTATGTATTTATTACTAAATCGAATTTGATAGATGGAGTTCAATATTATGCTCCCAATGTTACGGAGCCAAACATTGAAGCTGACCCAGTCCTTGTAAAGGGTACTGCGCATGAAGCACTTCATGGCCTTAGAGCGCAAGATCATTATAATTTTGATAATTTTAGTTGCCGAGACGAATTAGATAAATCAAGCCAAAGCCCCAGCATAATGTGTGCCGCAAATCTAAATAAGTTCAGTGATTATATTGTGTCACCCCAAACTGCCAAAGAAATAGGCTGGACGAACTAATTTGGTCGTTCGTATATATTGAGGTTTTTTCCGCCGCAGAGGATAAAGGCGAGGACGCTACGGCGTGACGGAATTCGTATCGGAGCGTACGATTACATTTCACATTACCACGCACGCGGGGCGTGCGACATCATTCATCTCACCGATTTTGAAAATAGGTGCGAGCTTGGTACAATAAAGACTCCAAGAATTGCTAAATTTACTGATTTTTGCTAAGATAGCGTGGTTAAAACAATACAAATATGTCACAAGATAACCTCATAAGACTAAAGTGCAGCAAGTGCAAAATTATTAATTATTATTCAACAAAGAATAAGAAATTAATCCCAAAGGCGATAGAACTCAAGAAGTTCTGTAAGTTTTGTCGCGCTACAACTCCGCATAAGGAATCGAAGAAATAGGCGCTCCGCCCCCTGATTTCCAAAACAGTGTCCCTCCTTCTCTCACAGGCTATAGCAATCTAGAATTGTTACCATCAAAAACAAGGTAACCCGTCTCGCTTCGCGGGCTATTCAGCTTTCGCTTCCGACCTATTTTTGATGAAACAATTCTGATTGCTATACACCCGTTCATTTACTCGGAGACAAATGTTTTAGAAATCAGAGGGCTTCGCTTTGGCTTTTAATAGATATATAATTGATTTATCGGGGGATGTCGTCCAACGGCAAGACTCTGGTCTCCAAAACCAGGTATCCAGGTTCGAATCCTGGCGTCCCCGCCAGATGTCCAAGTTCGAACCCAATCAAAATAAGGGTTCTTAGAAGTTTTCCCTGTCGCACGCGCACAGATATTGCTATAATTTTAGTATGTCGAAAAACGAGAAAAAAACTGAAAATTTATCTCGTAGACTTCTAATTAAAGCTGGTATATTTGATAACAGTGATTTTGTTGTGGAGGAGCAAAAAAGTGACAACCCCACAATTCAAAAACTTCTAAAGAGTGCCAGCAAATCGGGTACTGGGCTTGGAAAGCCAGAATTCATAATTCGTAAAAAGGACGACAATGATTTTTTGATGGTTATTGAATGTAAAGCAGATACCAAATATCACGAATCGAAAAATCGAGATATGTATAGAGACTTCGCAGTTGATGGTGCACTTTTGTATGGGAGTCATTTATCAAAAGAATTTAATGTCATAGCTATTGGTATTAGCGGGGAAAGTGAGGATGATGTAAAAATCAGTACTTTCTTATACGTCAAAAAATCTCCCACGTACACCGATCTATTAGATGAGAATAATCAAAAAATCAAAGAAATCTTAAACTGGGCCAGGTATATTGATCGTGCAAAATTTGACCCTGTACTTGCGAAATCTCGGCATTCGGACTTGATGCGATTTTCTCACGAGCTTCACGACTATATGCGTGATTATGCAAAAATTACTGAAGCTCAAAAGCCACTATTGGTTAGCGGTATTTTACTTGCACTTATGGATCGAGGTTTTGAAGTTGCATATAAAAAATATGAAGGGGAGGAGTTGGCGAGCGAAACGTTCAATTCAATAAAAAAGATTATAGAAAAAGCGGAACTTGGAGACACACACGAAACGAAGAAGCAAGCCGTTATCAATGCTTTCAGCTTTATCACACACCATCCTGAGTTGCAAAAAATTGATGCAAAAAGAAATGAATCACCCCTTTTGCACATCATCAGTGATTTACATGTTCACGTACAGCCATTTACTAAAGATCACTATGATTTTGACATCATCGGTAATTTTTATGGTGAATTTATTCGGTACACGGGCGGAGATGGTAAAGGGCTTGGTATTGTTCTTACACCAAAACATATAACTGATTTATTTGCAGAACTAGCAAAACTCGACAAAAATTCTGTTGTTCTTGATATTTGCGCAGGAACAGGGGGATTCCTTATTTCTGCTATGAAAAAAATGACTGAAAAAGTTTCTGCCGAAGAAAAAAGAAAAATATTAGAAAATTCACTAATCGGTATTGAACAGGAACCTCAAATGTTTGCTCTTGCCGTTTCAAACATGATTTTGCGAGGTGATGGGAAGACAAATCTTTATCAAGGCTCATGTTTCGATGACTCTCTTTTTAATAAGATTAAAGGCAAGGCGAACGCGGGCTTTATGAATCCGCCATATTCGCAAAAAGGAGATAATCTGCACGAGTGGGATTTCATTATTAGGATGCTCGATGGATTAAGTAAAAATGCCACAGGTATAGCCATCGTCCCTATGCAGGTTGCTATTGATACTAAACACCCGCTTAGAGAGAAACTTCTAAGTGAACACACACTTGAAGCAGTTATGAGTATGCCGGACGATCTTTTTTATCCTATTGGCACGGTAACTTGTATTATGGTTTTTACCGCGCATACTCCGCATAACAGCGACAAACATCACGAAAGCTGGTTTGGATATTGGAAAAATGATGGTTTCAGAAAAGATAAGGCTCTAGGAAGAATCCCGACAGATAGGTGGCCAAAAATTAGAGAAGAATGGCTCGATATGTTTCGTCGTAAGGAGATTATTGGTAAAAGTATTTGGAAAAAAGTCGATGCAAATGACGAATGGTGCGCGGAAGCATATCTTGAGACAGATTTTTCTAATCTCAGTGAAGCTAATTTCATCATAAATACGGTAAATTTGGCTTCTTTTTTATTTAAAAATGGGAAAAGTGAAATGGTTGAATTTTTGTTGAAAAATAATAATTCAAACAAGAAACTTTCCTTGTATATCGAAAATTGGAAATGGTTTAATCTGGGCGATTTATTTACCTTTGAAAAAGGGGAAAGATTAACCAAGCCAGACAGGATAGAGGGTGATATTCCACTTATAACTGCTGGAGAGAACAATAATGGGGTGACAGAGTATATTTCTCTTGAAAATTTCAAAAATAAAAAGAAAATATTCGAAAACAAAATAACTGTGGATATGTTTTTTAATGTTTTCTATCACGATTATAACTATTTTAGTGATGACAATATACATACTCTTATACCGATTAAATTTGAACTTAATAAATACAACTCTTTATTTTTAGTGACCATATTGAGTAAATTAAAATACAAATATGCGTACGGTAGACAAGTGAGACTTATGAGACTACCATTCGAAAAAATCAAGCTCCCGATAGATAAGAATGGCGATCCTGATTGGCAGTTTATGGAGGATTACATAAAGTCTCTACCGTATTCAGCGAGCATGTAGTGATATAAAAGTGAACCTCGATGGCTATATTCGCTAGATCTCCATCTCCGCTTGATTCTGCAAAAGCATCTTTTCGTACACATCTTAACTACATAAAATGTTTAGAAAAGTTATTTGCGAGCAACACACTTTCTGTATCTCGGAATGGCACATTCACAAAACGAGTTGTAGAAATTACACGATTCCAAAAACTCTACGAAGTCACACTAAAAAGTATTAAGAAAGATATTGAACTGGCACGAGAAGATTCGGCTTTTGCAGTTATTGCGGCACCATGGTTTCCGGTTAAATGTTACTACGCGCTTTATTACCTAGAGAGCGTTTTGACACATTTGTTAGATGGTAGTATGCAAGGGTTCGGAAAAGGAGGCCATGCTGGAATAAGGAAAAAGATTTATTCATTAATAGATAGTGGGGCTATAGTATTTTCTAGTACAGAACTCAATCGTGTCTACGGACTTACACAGGTACATGCATTACCTGCTATAAACGCTGGGCAAAATGCACGCTCTGATTATTGGCAGAAAACTGAGTGTATAAATTCTGTTGCAAAGAAATTGATGGATTATAAGTTGCATGACGCAAAAATGGGTCGCAAATGGAATTTGCATACAAAGAAAGATCGGGAGGAACAGAAATTGTTTGTTGGGTCAGAGCGTTTAATGATTGCAGATTTTTTCTTTTGGTATCGTATTAAAGCAAATTACCGCGATTTGGATTATATAGATTTTGAAAATGGTATTACAGAACCAGAGGTTTTGGATTATTTAGAAACCTATAACAAGTTTTTTGAGCATTACCGGATACAACTGATAAAGCAGATTAACCCTCTGCTCTAAGAGTTAATTGAATAATCCACCTCATTCTTGCCTTTAAGTGACTTCGGCTTTGGCATCTCAAACCATTCAGGGTGAATTTTGAAAATACGTCTTAATTCTTGTATACTTTCATCAATATCCTTGAATTTGAGCCATACTTTCGGTTCTAACATCGGGACATCGCCACCGCCAAGTAGTTTTGAAAAGTAGCGACAAAGTTCCCTTATTTTGCGCTATATTTCAAAACGAAAAAGTGATAAAATATAAGAACCCTGAAGGGATTCGAACTTATGACAAACGAAGAACTAATACAAACAGCTGAAAAAGTACTCAACCCCGTAACTAAGGACGGGCGTTTGCATGGTGATGTTGGTGCAGCAGTGTTTGGGAAAAATGGAAAAGTATATACCGGCACGTGCGTAGATACGCCGAGCTGGGGACTATGCGCCGAGCGCAGTGCTTTTGCCGCCATGATTACCGATGGCAAATACAAATTCGATAAAGTTGTCGCGGTTTGGAAGGATGATAAGACTGGAAAATTGCATGTCTTGCCGCCGTGCGGTGTCTGCAGAGAGTTTATGCGTCAGATTGATCAAGGAAATCTTGAGTCCGAAGTCATTTTAGGAAAAACTGACGTGAAAAAATTAAAAGAACTCATTCCAAATTACGAGTGGCCTGCACCTCTTGAATAGCGCCTTATGAATACAAAACCTAACCACAAAAAGAATCTCGGCATTTCACCAGAACGCTTTGCAGAACTTCGTCGCACTACCCTCATAACCTCTACCGGCTCATCGCTTCGACTTTCAGGTTCTAAAGTCACTAATGAGCAGGTCGAGCAGATTCTGAACGAGATCAGTAAACCTTCTGAGCAAAAGTAGGCACATCGAATAAGCCTGGTTTTTCTTGGTAAATCTGCCTCAATTTTCGTATAATCCTATCGACATTGCTGTGGCTAAGTCGTCCTAACGGTTCAAAGTTCCGGCAATCGTCCCCGCCAGTATATTAATAACAGATCCCATTTGTGGAGTCTGTTATTAATGTTTTTGCAGAGCAAAATATTCTCACCTACAGTTCTCCGGAATTTTTCTACGTCCTCGACGGAGCTCGGACTAAAATTCCGAGTTAAACTGAAGCAGTTCAGTTTAACTGCTGGCGTCCCCGCATTATTAAAAAAGTGGGAATAATTCATAGTTGGTTACATGGTCTTGGCTAGGGCACAATCGAGTGCTAAGGTGTTGGTAGTACTTTTCATTAATAAACTGGAGTGAGCTATGAAAAGCATCAGCCCATATAATTTGGTTGACTTACGTAAGGGAGTGAGAAAAAACAGAGAGAAACGACAGCATTCCAATTTAAGACCAAGAGCTAATAGATTGCGCATTTCGGATTCCCCATCTCCTTATGACATTTCAGTTTATGGTGGCCGAGATAGCTCAGTAGAAAAGAAAATAAAAACTCCTAATTGTTGATTTTTTGTGTTAGGCACCGTGCGGTGCTTTTTTATTTTTAACCCCCTATTTATTTACAATAAAGAAGAAATAATTAAAAATATACATGACAATACTATGGTCAAAACACACTATGAATGAAGAACATAGCCACTAGGGTTGTACACAAAAGGCAATGTCGTGTTACTATGAGGATATAGTAAAGTGTTTAATAATTAATCAGCTTTCGCTAAAGTTATAGCGAGGCCAATAAGTATATGGCAAACGCAAATTCTGCATTTATGAAGCCGATGGATATCAGTCCTGAACTTGCTGAGGTTGTAGGCAAGGGACCAATGCCTCGATCTGAGGTAGTTAAGAAACTGTGGGTTTATATTAAAGCAAAAAATCTTCAGGACCCAAGCAATAAGCGCAATATTAATGCTGACGAAAACCTAAAGAAGGTATTCGGCGGCAAAGCAGTAGTCAATATGTTTGAAATGACGAAACTTGTTTCAAAGCATCTATCCTAATCAAATCTTTGCTAGTTTATCGAACAGAAAACAACCCCCGCTATGGCGGGGGTTGTTTTCTTGAGTATGTTGAACCACGGTAAGGCCTTGACAATAACATAACACATGCTATTGTTTTGTTATTCTTTGAAAATAAGTTTTTTGGAGGCGATGAATGGCTCGACACATTGTTATCGTTTGTGGTTATGGATGTCACTTGGTGCCTGAATTACGAGGATATCTTGATCGAGTGGCTGGCTTTGCAAATCAAGAAAAACCAGACTGTTTTATTCTCTGCGGCGGCTTTACTCAGAAAGGGAGTGCTCCAGGCATATCAGAAGCTATGCTCATGAAGACTTATATTATTCCGCAATTAGACTATGCCCCAGAATTAGTATTTTTGGAGCAAAATTCCTACACTACGCCTGATAATATTCAAAAGGTTGCTAATATAATTCGGGTGCAGGATCTGCTGAATACAGACCCGACAACAAGGTTGACGGTTTTTTGCGAAGCAACTCGTGCCCTTAAAGTCGATGATGCCGTTCGGTATTGTATAAGGCGGCGGGCAACTATCGAAACATCGAGTTGGGAGCTGATGTCGCCTACTAAACAGATCATCAGCACAATCTATGACTGGGCGGCTATCAGGTTTCCGCCACTAGCCAGCTATTTTCGAAATAAACGACTAAAAAGAGCTGAAAAAATTTAAGATATTAATCCGCCAGAGATGGCGGTTTTATTATTGAAACACTGGAAATAAATTATAGTTTTTGCTATCCTTTAATCGTGCTTAATCATTTAAAGAAAATTCCTTTGTTTCTAAGAGTGTGGGTTTTAGTTGCAATCATCTCAACTATTTTTTGCGCTTTGGCTTATACTTTGGCACAGCAAGTTTTACGTATGGGAGCAAATGATCCCCAGATTCAACTCGCCGAAGATGTCACTACCGCTCTCAATAACGGTAAGCCCGTAGACTTCTCTAACAATACTATCGACATCGCCAATAGTCTCTCGCCGTTTGCAATTATTTTTAATGATTCAGGAACTCCAATTAATGGCTCAGCCAAACTTAATGGTAAAACGCCCGTTCCACCAAGCGGGGTGCTTGATTTTGTTAGAATGCACAAGGAAGATCGATTAACATGGCAACCACAGTCTGGAGTCAGGATTGCCTCGGTGGTTACGAGATACACCGCTGGCACAAATTCAGGCTTTGTACTCGTCGGACGTAATATGAGAGAGGTGGAAGCTCGTGAAAGCAGGACTTTGTTTTTGGCCGGAATAGCATGGCTGGCATCTCTAGTCGTTGCCTTGTCTGTCTGCTTCTTATTTTTTAGCTGAGGCAGTGATGTGGTTCAATATTCAACATGAAAAACCCGGCTATGGCGGGGTTTTTCATGTAAATTTATTACCGATCTTTTGTGTTCTCCGGTATTCTACCTAATGACCCTTGCGTCATTTATTGTCATATATTCTAAAATATGTCTACCTCTTTTTATTAAGGCAGTTTCTAAGGCTGTCGCTTTTACAACAAGCTTTGCTCGACCACCATTTGCTAAGAAAATATCCCATGTAGGCACCCTGACGAAACCAGCCTTTGAAACGTAATAAATATCATTTTTAATATTTATCCAACTACCTTCATTATGGTATTTGGTTGTGTTAATTTTAAAATTGTTTTTAATATATGCGGAAGTGTCTCCTTTTATGATTTGGCTAGTGGAGTAACCCAACCTAGCCGGAATCAATTTATTAGTAAATGCCGTTTTGGTGTTGCCGACTATCAAGTAAACCACATCGTTATCCAACACAAGTGAGCCGGAAGGTATACCAGGTACGCCTATGACTGGTTTTGGTATTATTGTTGAACTCGAAGTAATGACTGGGGTAGGAGCAGTAATTGGCCTAGGCGTCACTGTTAAGGTAGGAATAATGGTTGGAGTAGGAACAGTAGTTAGGGTAGGGGCAGTACCTCCTCCACTGCCACTTCCACCACCGCTACTAGCCGGTGCCTGGGTGGGGGTTGGTGTAGGTGTAGGCATAATCCCGGCGTCTGAGCCTAAGCTGGCTATGGCTGTTTCAGCGGCAGCGCCGGCTTCTGTTGTCGCTGTGCTTCCATCGGCCTTACGATACAAAACTTTATAATAAGTAATCCTTTGCGGAGCAGTTGGCAAAACAATTACGCAAGTAGCCAAACAAGGAACGCCTGTAATAGTGTCAGAAAGGTAGCCATAGCTATTGCCGCTTTGGTTACCTTTTATGCAAGCTTCTTTACGGCCAGTACAATAATAATCTGTAGCCGCGCCATTTTCGGCGTAGCCAAACTGTACTACGGCATTGGTAATAGATTGACCGCTGGGCGGCGTGAGATTTAAAGTTGTCGGAATAAAATTGCTTCTATCCACCCCATCACTTGCCGGAAATGGAGGGAGCTTGCTTACAAATAGCTGTCCGCTAATGGGACCGTAGTCGCTGTTTATTGGCACTGCAAACATAAGCCACTTGCCGTCCGGCGTAGGACGCACATTCCAAAACGCGTCTGTTCTTCGGTATTGTGCAAAACCGCTGGTCAGCCACCTGCCGGTTATACCGACTGTGTCGGCTACAGCAATGCCCTGTTGGGTCACCGAGTTATCATGGTTGCCATTATCGCCAATACAAATATCCTCATACTCCCAGCCCGGATAACCATTGTCTCCGGCATTCAGGCAGGATAGGCTTTGCGCGCCGGGAGCATTAATGTAAATGTCGCCTACTGCGGAGCCGGCCTTGCACTCTCCCTGTTTTCTGGCTACACAATATTTATAGTTGTCGGAAGCGGCGCCGGTAATAACAGAACTAGGGCCGCTGACATCTACCAGCACTCTATGTCCGACTGTGGCATGTGTGGGCTTTAACTCTGGATGGAGGTCCAGCGAGCCGCTGCCGCCATAAGCATTGGAAGTTAATTTATAGAGCGAGCCGCCAAGGGACTGGGCAGTTGGAGCGTTGCGCCAAAAACCCTGCCAGGGACGGCCATCAAGATACCAGGTATTAAACATAGGAGCGCTTGGATGCTGGGGAACCATCCACGGCTCGCTAACTCCAGCAAATGGCCCGTCAATAAGCACCGGCAATCTCGGTGCATTAATAAAGTTCGGAATGGCGCCCTGCCTAATTTGGCCGGACTCTACTTTAACGTTAGGCCGGTATGAA
>Ga0209515_10010888_pt1 | contig 10022 bp, 6 predicted proteins | sample Subgroupgradi54m_FD_187454 | JGI IMG/M metagenome (GOLD analysis project Ga0209515, IMG submission 187454) | Subsurface groundwater microbial communities from S. Glens Falls, New York, USA - GMW60B uncontaminated upgradient, 5.4 m (SPAdes)... ...
ACCTGGGATGAAAAACATAAACCATCGCATAAAGAAGTTTTAAAACATGTAAATAATGCAAATAAAAAACTAAACAACCTCTTATTAAAATTATTGTCACAAATTTAATTCATTAAGCTGTGCCACTTAGAGCGACTTGTGTACAATTAATTGCAATGGAACAGCTAACTATAAAAGATATTCCTCAAAAAGAACTTGAAGGTAAAAAAGTTCTGGTAAGAGTAGATTTTAATGTTCCTTTGGATAAAAAGAATGGACAGACTTGCATTACAAATGACATTAGAATAAAAGCATCTTTACCTACAATCAAATACTTAATAGATTCTAAGGCAAAAATTGCCCTTGTTTCTCATCTTGGAAGACCAAAAGGATTTGATGCAGATTTAAAAATGGATCCTGTTGGAAAAAGATTGTCCGAATTACTCAATAAAAATATTACAAAACTCAATGACTCAGTCGGACCAGAAGTTCAGAAAGCTATTGACAGCCTTAATCCAGGAGATATTTGTCTTTTAGAAAACATAAGATTTTATAAAGAAGAAGAAAAAAATGATACTGAATTTGCAAGATCTTTGGCTAAGCCTTTTCAAATTTATGTAAATGATGCATTTGGAACCAGTCACCGCGCTCATGCAAGCACTGCAGGAGTATGTGCTTTTTTAAATCCTTGTCTAGCAGGATTACTTTTACAAAAAGAGGTAGATTCTTTAAATAAAATACTGACAAATCCAATAAGGCCATTTACAACAATTCTTGGAGGAAGCAAAATATCATCAAAAATCGAGGTTCTAAAGCAGCTCATTCCAAGAGTAGACACCTTGTTAATTGGTGGAGCAATGGCTTTTACTTTTATAAAAGCTAAAGGCGGCGAAATAGGCAATTCATTATATGAAGAAAAATTTATTGCATTAATAAAAGAATTTGATGTTTTAAAAGAAGAGCATGCGGTTGCATTAATCTTGCCAGATGACATGGTTTGTGCAAAAAAAGATGAGCTTGAAAGTAAAAAGCAAAATAAAGAACTTCACATATATCCAATAAACAAAATACCAAGTGGTTATATAGGACTAGATATAGGACCTGAAAGTATAAAGAAATTTGAAAAATTAATTGGGCAATCTAAAACATTATTTTGGAATGGTCCAATGGGAATGTTTGAGGATAGCCAGTTCACTAGTGGTACAAAAGCAATTGCAGAAGCTCTTGTCAAATCAACAATAAACAAATCTACAACAGTAGTAGGTGGTGGTGATTCTGTTTCTGCAATTGAACAATTTGGTATAAAGTTTGATTCATTCACACATGTAAGCACAGGCGGCGGCGCATCAATAGAATTCATAGAAGGAAAAATATTACCGGGTATTGCCTGCTTGGATAAAAAAGCTTCTGTTAAAAGCACTTAAATGTTGAATGCTCCTAAATTTGCATAGTATTGATGAATTACATTGGTCAACTCGTTACTTACTGAACCCTGTAAAGCTTCAACAGCAATGCTATTTTCTTTCTCATCTTGAATATTTTTTAATTCGCTTTCCAATCCAACAACTCTTGAATTGCCACCTGTACCATTTAAATATGTTCTTGCTTTATTTATTTCTCTACTAAGATCAGACATTATGTTTTTTTCCTTAGCAGCTATAGTCTCAGCAGATTCTTTATACATAAGAGAATTTAACAATGAAGATAATTCTACTATTCTATTTTTTGACATGGCAAGAAGTGTCAAACGATTATCATATTCAGGCTCATCATTCTTTGAAGTCCCATCTGTACTATTAGAAGTATTTGAATTATCAACTTGATCATTACTGCCTGAACTAGTTGTTTGATTTGTACTTCCTGAACTTGTAGTTGTGTTACTTGCTTGATTTGTGCTTTCTGAACTGTTAGTTGTGTTACTTCCTTGATTTGTACTTCCTGAACTTGTAGTTGTGTTACTTGCTTGATTTGTGCTTCCTGAACTTGCAGTTGTGTCACTTGCTTGATTTGTGCTTCCTGAACTTGCGGTTGTGTTACTTGCTTGATTTGTGCTTCCTGAACTCGTAGTTGTGTTACTTGCTTGATTTGTGCTTCCTGAACTCGTAGCATCTCCAAGAGCTCCACTATTGGAAGACTGTGTAACTTTAACATTTATCATCTCAGTCCAAAATGTTGTTGTTTCTTGCAACATTTGTTTATAAAGCATTGCTCTATTAAGTTCTGCATTGACCTTAGTAAGATCAGTATTTATTACACCAGATACATAGTATCCAGGATTTGGGCCATTACCAGATAAATAGTTACTTAGCCCTTGTAAATCCTTTATTCTTGTATTAATCCAGCTAGTATCTCTGGTAAGCTCAGTTAATCTAGCATTTGCATCATCTTTATTTATTTCAACAGGGGAGGAAGAAGCTTGATTTAAAAGATTATTTCTTTCCTGAGTAAGCATTTGAGAGACAGCAGTTTGGTCATTATTATCTACTCCAGCTACCTCTGCACCTAAATACTGTTTTAGTATTAATGAAGAAAGTAATCCTTCTAATTCCATTACATTATGTTCACTTACATCAATTTCATCACTGTTATTAACAGCACCACCTGCAGATATTGCTAAATGAATTGGAACTATAGAAAGAATAAACATATTTTTTATCCTGCTTACTAGACTTTTAATCTAAGAAATATAAGATGAGAAATCATCCCTATGACTCAGGCTCACATTAAGCAAAAAATTTATTAAGAATACGTTAAACAACCAATTTTATTTGGATTAATTTTAGTTAATTTTTAACAAATTATTGAATAATTGAATCTAATGTAGTTATTTTAGACTTAGTAATGTCCATTTCAAGCTGCACAGAGTTTATTTCTGAGTTATCAACGCCTAAAACCTCTTTACCCGATTTCTTGTTTCCGGTTAAGCTTGCATAAAGTGACTGCAAGCTAAATAGTTTATCTCTTAAATTATTGCCCTCACCAAGAGCATAGACAAATAACACATAGTCCTTTTTATCAATAACATTATCACCATTCATATCTGCATTTGCTTTTTGTTCATCGTTTAAATCTCTTTTTCCTTCCAGGAAATCTTTTAAAATCTTTATATCTTCAGAATCAACTTTTCCATCATTATTCAAGTCTCCTTTCACTTCATTTAAGGCAGAGTTTGTTGAAAAGTTAGCTTGAGGTTCATTCCCACTATTAAGAAGCATATTATCTAAATTCTCTGGTTCTGAAGTATTAGAAGACTGTTTATCTTCCGGTTTACTTATTTTATTGTAGTTATCAATGTACATATCTGTATCCTACAATAAGCAGGACATTGGTTAAATCCAGGTAAATCTCCTCATCATTTGTAAATTAAATAATTTTAACTACACCAACATTTTTTGAAAATTGTTTGGGGGTATTAAAACAAAGTCCTGCTATTTCAAGAGGCTTAGTCCAACTGCTTTTAACCACTGGCTTCCAAGTCTCAAGACTCATGGAGTCAAGTTTCTTTCTATTACAGTCCATGCAACATGCAAAAAGATTTGCAAGATCAAAGCCAAACTGCGGAAGTTTACTGAATGGCAAATAATGATCATAAGAAGCTGAATGCTCTTGTAATATATGATTTATTATTTTTTCCCCTTTACTATTTAAATACGTAATAAATGAGTCCTTTGAATGTGGTATCGATTCCCTAACGGTCCCAGGATCAAGTAATTGCTTGGCACAATAAACACATGTCCAGTTATCCCTATCCCATACCTGATAAAGCAGCTTCTCTGAGGGTTTTTTCCTGGTCTTCTTTTCACTCAAACGCTCTTCTTCTAAAGAAGAGCTAAGTATTTTTTTCTGAATAGGATTTTGAGATTGTGAAAAGGTTTTATAAATTTCATTGCTTAAATTTGACAAGGTATTAAAAACGCTTTTTTGATAATCTTGTTCTCCTGTTATCTCACCACTAAAAACGACCTGAACATTATCTCTAAATATAGAGCCAACTTCAAAAACTGTTTTATTCCCAATCTTAGTCATATTTGCAATGGGTTTATCCGAGTAATTTATCTGACATTTAAGATTATTTACAGAGAAAAGTTGAGATTTTTGCTCTAGAATATTAAACTCAATATCAGAATTTTCTATAATTGCGCTAGTCTTTGTTTCTTGCTTTGCCGTTTCCTTGATTTCTTGTTTTGTTGCTTCCTTGTTTTCTTGTCCATTGTCATTTGATGAGTACATTTCAAAGGCTGCTTTAGGATAAGATGCTTTATGTTCTTTACTTTTTATTTCTTTATCTACTATTTCCGGCAAAGCATAAACTGACTGCTCTTTATATTTTTCTTTATAATATTCAGCTATTGCATTTTGAATAGAGTGTAGAACAAGACTATAGACATCATTTGGCTGGGTATATCTAACTTCTTTTTTGCTCGGATGTACATTTACATCTACAAATGTTGGTCTAAAATTTAGATTCATTACAACAACAGGATATTTCCCTTGAGGCAAGAGTCCCTCAAAAGCACTTAATACAGCCTTAGAAACGATTTGGCATTTAATAGGTCTGTTATTTACAAATATAAACTGGGATTTTTTATCTGCTCTAAATATTTCAAGGGCACTGATATATCCTGACAGCTCCACAAAATTATTTTTTGCTGATATTGGAATAAGTTTATTAATCAGATCATTTCCCAACAGTTCAGGAATTGTCTGTTGCAAATTACCTGAACCATTGGTCTTTAGAACAACACTTTTATTATTTAGAAGCTTAAATATAATCTTTGGGCGTGAAATTGCATGAGAAATGATTATATCTTGAATATGCCCTATTTCAGTTGTCCCGGATTTTAAGAACTTTTGTCTTGCTGGAACATTATAAAACAAATCATCTATTTCAAATACTGTACCAATTGATACTGAAGAAGTTTTCTTACTTAAAGTTTCATTCTCAAATTTTGCTTCAAATCCATACTCCTGATTTATATGTTTTGACTTGCATATAACTTTACTCACTGCACTAATTGAAGCAAGTGCCTCACCACGAAAACCAAGGCTGCCCACTCTCCATAAATCATCAAATCTTTTTATTTTGCTTGTTGCATGTCTTGCGAACAATAACGGTAAATCTCCAGGATCGATTCCCATGCCATTATCAGATATTTTCAGGTACTTACCAGATCTTTCTATTTCTATCTCTATTCTTGTAGCACCTGCATCTATAGAATTTTCAACGATTTCCTTTACAACCGATGCAGGTCTTTCAATAACTTCTCCAGCAGCAATTTTTTTTATTAAATCTTCTGAAAGCTGAATAATATTACCCATCACTACATTATAAGGCACAAAAAATGTAAATCTAGGCTTTAACTTTCTGAACTAGCTTAGAAAAAGTCATTTTGTCTCCATCATAATCAACTTTTATACTATCGCCATCTAAGAATTTACCACTTAATAGCTCTCTTGCTAATTCATTTTCTAGTTCTTTTTGGATTAATCGTTTTAAAGGTCTTGCTCCAAAAGTTGGATCATAACCTATTCTAGCCAAGTGCTCTTTAGCATCTTCAGTTAGCTCAAGTTTTAGTTTTCTATCAGAAAGGCGTTGCTTTACTCTTTCTATTTGAATATCAACAATCTTTTTAAGATCATTTGTTTTAAGTGGACTAAAAACAACCACTTCATCTATTCTGTTTAAAAACTCAGGCCTAAGGTATTCTTTTAAAAGTTCAAATGCTTTTTCTTTTATCTGTTCATAACTTGACTCGGAATCTCCTCCACCCATGCTAAGTTTCAATTGATGCTCTAAAATAACCTGACTTCCAATATTACTTGTCATAATTATTATTGTATTTTTAAAATCAACTGTTCTTCCCTGCGAATCAGTAAGTCTACCATCATCTAAAACCTGGAGCAAAACATTAAATACATCAGGATGTGCTTTTTCTATTTCATCAAACAAAACAACTGAATATGGCTTTCTTCTTACTTGTTCAGTTAATTGCCCACCTTCATCATATCCAACATAGCCAGGCGGAGCACCAATTAAACGGCTTACTGTATGCTTTTCCTGGTACTCACTCATATCAATTCGCACCATATTTTGTTCATCATCAAACAAAACATATGCCAGAGATTTTGCAAGCTCAGTTTTACCTACCCCAGTCGGTCCAAGAAAAAGAAAAGAGCCAATTGGTTTTTGCGGATCGCTTAAGCCTGATTTTGTTCTTCGTATAGCATTGCATACTGCTTTTACTGCTTCGTCCTGTGAGATTACCCTATTATGAATTTCATCTTCAAGCTTTAACAGTTTTTGTTTTTCACTTTCAAGAAGTTTGTTTATTGGAATATTTGTCCATTTTGAAACTACTTCAGCAATATCATCTTCATCTATTTCTTCTTTCAGCAAGCGACCATTCTTTGCAGAAGCTCCATTATTAGAAGACTCTCTTAGTTTTTTTTCAAGTTCATTTAATTTGCCATATTTAAGTTCAGCAGCTTTTTGGAGATCTGTTTCTCTTTCAGCTCGATCTATCTGTCTTTTTGTTTCTTCTATTTGTTCTTTTATCTGTCTTATAACAGAAATGCCACTTTTTTCTTTCTGCCACTGGGTTTTCAAGACATCAGCCTTAGACTGCAGTTCGCTTAATTCTTTTTCAATCTTCTCAAGTCTTTCTTTAGAAGCATTGTCTGTTTCTTTTTTTAGTGCTTCTCTTTCAATACTAAGCTGAATCTTTCTTCTTTCAAGCTCATCCAGTTCAACAGGCATAGAATCAATTTCAATTCTTAGCTTAGCTGCTGCTTCATCAACAAGATCTATTGCTTTATCCGGCAAAAATCTGTCAGTAATATATCTATGGCTTAAAGTTGCTGCGCTTACAAGAGCTGCATCTTTAATACGTACACCATGATGCACTTCATATCTTTCTCTAAGTCCACGCAAAATTGATATGGTTTCTTCAACTGTAGGTTCATCAACAAGAACAGTTTGAAATCTTCTTTCAAGAGCTGCATCCTTTTCAATATGTTTTCTATACTCATCTAGTGTTGTTGCTCCAATACAATGGAGCTCTCCCCTTGCAAGCGCCGGTTTTAAAAGGTTTCCTGCATCCATTGAACCTTCGCCGGTAGTTCCTGCACCGACAACTGTATGAAGTTCATCTATAAATAAAATTATTTCCCCTTCATGTGCCTGAACTTCTTTTAAAACTGCTTTTAGTCTTTCTTCAAATTCACCACGGAATTTTGCACCAGCTATAAGTGCCCCCATATCAAGAGCAATTACTTTTTTATCTTTCAATCCTTCAGAAATATCCCCACGAACAATTCTCTGAGCAAGTCCTTCTACTATAGCTGTCTTACCAACTCCAGGCTCACCTATTAAAACAGGATTGTTTTTTGTCCTGCGTGATAAAACCTGAATGACTCTTCTAATTTCTTCATCACGACCAATTACTGGATCTAGTTTTCCTTTTTTTGCTGTATCAGTAAGATCTTTCCCATATTTTCCTAAAGCATCATATGTTGCTTCCGGTGTAGCACTTGTTATTCTTTGGTTTCCCCTGATTTTGCTCAATACTTTTAATACTTGCTCTCTTGTTATTCCGTCTTCTCTTAAGACTTTTTGTGCTTCACTTTTAATATTAGAATCAAACATTGCAAGCAAAATATGCTCTACGCTTATATATTCATCCTTCATATTTTTAGCTTCTTCAAATGCTTTTTCTAAAAGACTATTCGCTTTTGAACTCAAATAAAGCTGGTCTCCACCAGTTGCAGAAGCTCTTCCTTTTGGTTGTTTTGCAAGGTAATCATTTAAATGATCAATTGTTTTTCTTTTACTTGCACCAAGCTCATCTAGAATTTGTGGAACAAGACCATTTGTTTGTTCAATTAAAGAAATTAAAATATGTTCAGGTTCAATAGCTGAGTGATCATATTTTTCAAGCAATGGCTTGCATGATGCAAGTGCCTGCTGAGAATTTAAAGTAAGTTTATTAAAGTCCATATATGCAAAATTATAATGTAAGTTACAAACATTATGCCCATTTTAAGCAATTAGGACTTGTAAAGAGAAAAAAAGAAAGAAATCCTTAAAAGCTAAAAGCCAACAGCCGTTAGCTAATAGCTAGATTAAAGATAATTGAAATTAATATTTTTTTAATAACAACTATATAAATCGTGATACTTTTGCTCTTCGATCAAGATCAGATTTCCAAGTCTTTTCAACAGTTAATTTCGATTTATGCAGTTCCAAAAGCTTGGTTCTAAAATCAAGAATAAAGTCTTCTTTACTACCTTTGCTTGCAGCATATTCATTTAGTAATGGGGTAACTATTTGATGATAAATGTTTCGGAAATTTATAAGGTGATAATTTCTCATTTCATCTTCCGTAATCCCACCTCTTTGATATTCATATGGAACTTCATCTTCAACTCTTTTAATTTCTTCACTGTCATCACCAAAAGATACTTTTCTTTTGCCAAAAATATCAAATAATAAATTAGATGTTCCAGCGACAGTTGCTAAGTCTTTACATTCCGATCTTGAAAGTTGAAATTTAATTCCTTTTTCTTTAAGTTTTTTATTTACAATTTTAAAGTAATACTCTTCTCTTAATTTAGGATCAGGATTTCTATATTCCTGATTAACAATAAATCTGTCTTTTAAATGCTTTGAAACATCATGGTTAATGGCATTTGACATAAGTGCTATAGTTACGCCTTTTCCATTTTGAGTAAGCAACTTGTTATAAATAACTCCTAATGCATTTGAAATCTCAGATCGTTTAGATGGATCATCAGGATTAAAATCTCTTGCATCCCATGAATCAGTTGGTTTACCAAGCCAATCATACACTTCATCAACAGAAACTATTATATGTTTTTTAGGTATACTATCAGGACCTATAGATTTTTTAACCTCTGCCATTGCATTTGCAATAACTCTTTCAAGCCTTTGTATTCTAGTTTCACCTACCATGTTACCTATAAAAGGAAGTTTTGATAAAGCATCACCAAGAGCACTCCCTGTAGCCTCTTTATCAACTTCCCAATGTTCAACAACCTTTCCAGTTCTTCGTGCTATTTCACCAGCCAGACAACTGACTCCAAAAGTTTTTCCTGTTCCAACTTCACCCATTAGGTTAATCGTTGTACCTTTATTATCAATTTCACTAAACAAAGCTTCAAACTCATCTATATGTTTGTTGCTTTGTACATAATCATCAAAATTGACATTTATTTTCTTTGAAGGATCTTTTGAATCAGATGAAAGTTTATTTACTTGACTGCTAAACAGTTTTTTCATTTCTTCAAGAGCCGGATCTTTACTAAAGATACCTATAGCAAGTGAAACAGTTCCAACAACCAAGTTAAAAGCACTACCATAGATAAATCTTGCTTTCTGAAAACCAGTTTCTGCATTATAAGCTAAATAACTAGTTCCAAGTCCCATTAAAGTAAATAATCCACCAATAATATGTCCAAAATTAATCCCACCAAAGATTGAATTACCAGTAGGTTGAGCACTTAGTGCATCTTCTATTTTTCTGTATTCAACAGGAGGATTTCCAAAAGGTCTTGCCTTTAACATTGATTGTAAAGCGGTACCAAAATTTATCTTTATTGGGGAAACTGCTGTGGCCATTTTTAAAACTCTTTCTTAATTATTTATATTAAATACTAAGCTTATATAACTATACTTTTATACTAACTAATTAACACCTTTAACCTCAAGTCCAAAAAATAAAACAAATATTAAAATCCATTGGTTAATGAATACAAATATAAAAGAATTGTTTAAGAATTAAGCTGTCTTCCCAAGATTGCCTAGACCTACAAGCTCATTCAATAAAGGCATAGTATCTCCTGAACCCAATGATACTGCTTCAAGAATCAATCCACTCATCTTTTCTTTATTTGTTTCCCAGGCAAGATTAAGAACATCACGTGAATTACATTTTATATTTTCTATATATCTGGTTTCTTTTCCATCTCCATGCGCTATCCATTTTAAAAACTGCTCAACACCAACATTTGAAACCAAATCCACG
>Ga0209515_10010889_pt1 | contig 10022 bp, 5 predicted proteins | sample Subgroupgradi54m_FD_187454 | JGI IMG/M metagenome (GOLD analysis project Ga0209515, IMG submission 187454) | Subsurface groundwater microbial communities from S. Glens Falls, New York, USA - GMW60B uncontaminated upgradient, 5.4 m (SPAdes)... ...
TCCACCGCTTGTGCTGGCCCCCGTCAATTCCTTTGAGTTTCAACCTTGCGGCCGTACTCCTCAGGTGGGACACTTAGCGGGTTACCTACGGCACTGACTCCTATCGGAGCCAACACCTAGTGTCCATCGTTTACGGCTAGGACTACCAGGGTATCTAATCCTGTTTGCTCCCCTAGCTTTCGCACCTCAGCGTCAGAAATGGTCCAGCGAGCCGCCTTCGCCACTGGTGTTCCTCCCGATCTTTACAGATTTCACCCTTACACCGGGAATTCCGCTCGCCTCTCCCATCCTCCAGCCCGGAAGTCCCCTACCGCCTGCTCTGGTTGAGCCAGAGCATTTTAGGCAGGGCTGACCAGGCCGCCTACGTGCCCTTTACACCCAGTAAATCCGAGCAACGCTCGCCACCTCCGTATTACCGCGGCTGCTGGCACGGAGTTAGCCGTGGCTTTCTCTCGAGGTACCGTCAAATCTGCGCCGTTGTTCACGGCACAGATCTTCGTCCCTCGTAACAGCGGTTTACGACCCGAAGGCCTTCATCCCGCACGCGGCGTCGCATGGTCAGGCTTTCGCCCATTGCCAAAGATTCTCGACTGCAGCCTCCCGTAGGAGTCTGGGCAGTGTCTCAGTCCCAGTGTGGCTAACCGCCCTCTAAGGCTAGCTACCCGTCATATGCCTTGGTAGGCCGTGACCCTACCAACTAGCTGATGGGACGCAGGTCCCTCCCAAAGTGATAGCACCCTTACGGGTTCGCCATCTTTCCTCGGACCATCATGCGATCGTCCGAACACATGTGGTATTAGCCCATCTTTCGTTGGGTTATCCCACGCTTCGGGGTAGGTTACCCACGCGTTACGCACCCGTTTGCCGCTATCCTTGACACCTTGCGGCGTCAAGGATCGCTCGACTTGCATGCCTTATCCACGCCGCCAGCGTTCGCTCTGAGCCAGGATCAAACCCTCCGTCAAAAGCCTTTGCCTTCCGCAACCCGTAGGCCGCGGCGGCAAACTTTTTCCGGTCGATCGATCCGGTGAAACTTTGAACCGACTGGGGGTCGGCAATGCTCTACATTGTCAAAGAGCGCGTTGTGCAACCAAATTTGGAGACAACAAGAGCGCCCTCTCTCGAAGGCGCTTGAGCCGTTCAACAGAAGTCGTTGGGAGTGTCTAACTTGTCAAGCTCAGTAGGATCACGGGCGATCCGTCCTTTCCCAAGCGGGTGGATCATAACACGGCACTGTGGGGTTGTCAAGGGAAACGATCGGCTACATGTTTCTGAGGATCCAGACCACCCCGAGGACGAGACCGGAGCTGGAGGTGAGGATGACGAGTGTGCGGTAGATACGCTCGCCGGTGCGGTTCGCCCGGCGGTAGAAGCGGCCGGCCAGGTAGCCATACCCGCTCATCGTGGCCGCGCAGCCCAGGCTGAAGAGGCCGATATAGAGGTAGGCCAGCCACGCGGCGCTGATGAACGTAATGGGGATGAGCACGAAGAGCTCCACGGTCCCAGAGGCGCCATGGATCATCCCCACCAGCGTGGGGGCAAAGCGGTGGACATGGCCGCGACCCGGCTCGTGGGAATGCTCATGGATGTGCGCCTTGTGGTGGTGCGCATGCCGATGCGTGTGCCGGCGCTCCTGCCAGAGCAGCGCGAGCCGCCACAGACCCAGCGCAATGAGCGTGATCCCTACCGCAAGCTCCGCATACCGTTCAAACGCGGGGTCGAACCTGAGATGAAGAGACAGGATGAGCGACCCCAGGAAGAGCACAATCAGCGCATGGCCGACCGCCCACCGAAATCCGAACCAAGCGCTCCTCACCGGGTCTGGTTCGAGCGAGATGAAGTGCGTCACGGCGGCGACGTGGTCCCGGTCAAAGGCATGGCGCATGCCTAGGACGAGCCCAGTGGCGAGGAGGAGCAGTTCTTGGGGGGACATCGACGTATGACTCGGCTTTCAGCTATCATATCAGCTCTCAACGTAAAGAAGAAGGTCGCCCCATGTCCAAGCGACGATTCAACCCAAATCCGTCCACCGTGCCGTTCGATGACTTTCTTGCAGATGGCAAGACCGATGCCCGTGCCGGGGTACTCGGCCGTCGTATGCAGACGTTGAAAGATGGCGAAGATCCGTTCCGCAAATTTCGGTTCAATGCCGATGCCGTTATCGTGCACGGAGAACTTCCAAGACTGGTCTTCTTGGTTCGCGGAGAGATGCACCTGAGGGGGGGCGTCGCCATGGAACTTCAGGGCGTTGGCCACGAGGTTCTGGAAGACCTGGACCAGTTGAGCATGGTCGGCCACCACGATTGGGAGCGGATCAAACGTCACCTCGGCCTTCGCCATGTGAGTAGCCATTCGGAGATTGGCGAGGGCTTGGAGGACCGCCTCGCAGGAGTCTGTCACCTCAAAGGGCTTGCCTTGGGTGCCCACCCGCGCGTACTCGAGTAGATCGCGGATCAATGTCCGCATCCGTTCCAGCCCTTCCACAGCATAGTCGATGAACTCATCTGCGTGGGGATCGAGTTGCCCGCGGTAGCGTTGGGCTAATAGTCGAATATAGCCCGTGACCATGCTCAGTGGTTCTTGCAAATCATGTGAGGCGACCGAGGCAAACTGCTCCAGTTCGGCATTCGACCGCACGAGCTCCTCGGCCTGTTGCCGCAGGGTTTCCTCAGCCTGCTTGCGTGCCGTGATATCCTGAGCAACACACACCGCCCCTTGCATCTCGCCTTCGTGATCTCGCAAGACGGAGCTGGAAAACAAGACGGGGATGCGTTTCCCTTCTTTAGAGGTATAGAAGAGCTCCACATTGGCCCAACCCTGAAATGGGTCGAGCCCAGTGAAGACCTGCGTCATGGGCTGCCCGATGAGCTCCTCCTCGTGATAGCCCAGGAGTGCGCAGCCCGCATGATTCACGGCCTTCACCTTGCCCGTACGGTCCACGATCAACGTATTGATCATGCTGTGGAGGACATGCTCGACGTATTCCTGATCCGGGAGTGCGCTGGCTGTCGCTTCAGATCGCTGCATCGGCACCTCCTTGTGAGAAGACAAAAAGCCGGGTTGTCTTTTCGGCAACCCGGCTCTCCTGTTGCTCCCCTCGTACGGGAGACGAGGATCCCTGATTTTGCGTCCCTATCTTACGATAGGTTTGCCTTTCTCGTCGTCTGAGTTGTGCATTAAACCTTACCTGATCGACGAGCTCTTTTGCAAGAGGGGAGGAAAATTAATTTAGAAAATTCATTGAGCAGGCTTAGGCGGTGCCGGCTGCCATGACTCGATCCCGACCGGCTTCCTTGGCTTGGTAGAGCGCGGCATCGGCCGATTGGAGCACCTCGTCACCGGTCGTGCCATGGTCGGGAAAGGCCGCGACACCCAGCGAGGCGGTCACGCGCCCAAGCGGCCGACCATCATGGTGCACCGCACAGCGCTTGAGCCCCTCGCGCAACCGCTCGGCTCGATCGACGGCATCTTTCAGACCCGTATTCGGTAGAATCAGCGTGAATTCTTCTCCCCCATAGCGGCATGGGATATCCACCTCGCGGACCCCTTGCTTGAGAAAATCTGCCACCGCGCGCAGGACTACATCACCGGCTTCATGTCCAAACGCATCGTTGATCTTTTTGAAATAGTCTATATCGAACATGATGATGGACAGGGGGAACTGCCCGCGCTCCGCCCGGACAATTTCCAGCCGCAGCGATTCTTCGAGGTAGCGACGGTTGAATAACCCCGTGAGTGGGTCACGAATCGACTGGTCCCGCAAGGTCTCGCGCAGTTTCAAGTTGGCCAAGGCAAGTGACAGGTGTCTTGCCATGGTCCCGGCCACCTGGACCCGTTCAGCGCGAATCTCAGAACCTGTGAGTATCAGGTGCACGACGCCCAGCGCCTCCCCATGCGCCATCAGTGGGATACACATCGAGACCCTCCCGCTCGGCGTCGGCTGAACATGCTGACAACTCAGACGTTCCCGACCTTCTCCTACAATGTGCATCCTCCCGCGGCGAAGCGCGAAACAGTGCTCGCTTGGAAACATGGTTTCTTGAGGCGGGCTGGATCCCCAGCGAACGACCACGTTCACCATCCGCCCGCCTGTCCCCAATACCCCCAGTGCCCCTGATTCCTGGCGAAATAACTCCTGGGCAAATTGTCCAAACACGACATGGGCCTCAGGCGGGGTATGACAAGCCTGCAACACATCATCCATCTCGCTCAACACGTTGATTTCTCGGTTGCGATCCTGCACCTCATCGACCCGTCGGGTCAACTTCTCGTTCGCACTGGCGAGTTCTATCGTGCGCTCTGCGACCTTCTGCTCCAGCTCCCGAGAATAGCCAGCCAACTGCGCATGGGCCGCGGCGAGCTCTTGGCCATGCTGTTTTGCTAATTCGGCGGCTGCAGTAGCGGCTGCGGCTAATTCCTTCTCTTTCTGGACGAGATCCGTGATCGCCCGCATATCCCTCGCAATCCCCAAGACCCCAACGATCTTGCCCTCCTTATCACGCAGCACCGATCCATTGAAGCTGACGGGGATGTGCTCTCCGAGTTTGGTTCGAAACATCATCTCGAGATCTCGCGTCTCACCCTTGACCAGCAGTTGTCTCATCATCGTTCGCTTAAACACGGACACCTCGGCACCCCCAAAGATCAGATCCACCGGTTTGCCGATGAGCTCGGCTTCCCGGAATCCGAGCAGGCGGGCGATCGCCGCGTTGACCGTCTTGATCCGGGAGTGACGATCCACGACGAGCAGGATATCGACCATCGAGGCGATAAGATTGTCCGTATAGTCCTTCGACGTGACCAACTCATCTCTGGCCTTCGTCAAATCGTCCACCATGTGGTTGAAGGAACCGGCCAGAATTTCAATTTCATCCCCGGACGAGACGCGAACCCGCGTCGAGAGATCCCCCTTGGCCACTCCCTCGGCGACATGCGCCAACTGTAGGATTGGTCGAGCAATGCCTCGGGCCAAGAGGTAGCTGGGAAAAATTGAGAGACCGATCGCGATGAGTCCAATCAGGATGAGAATCCACTGGACCCGTTGGTGATAGAACGCTAACGCTTTCGTCAGGGACATTTCAAGGACATAGACCACTTCGAGCACTCCAGCTTTTCCCTTTAAGGGAGCCAACAGGACGAGATGGGTCTCGTCTAACAGCTCAAGGGACGAAGGACCGACTGTCTGTCCTGCCGTTTGGACCTGTCGTAAGAGATCTCGATACCGCACCTTCAGATACTCGAACCGATGCTGCTCCTCCTCCGACCCTGAGAATGCCACGAGATCGCCCCCAGCAAAAAATGCGATATGACTTCCCGTCAGCTCATAGATCCACCCGGCCACTCGAGCATCAACCCAAAATCCCAGACGAAGCGCCCCCTGGATCATGCCCTCAGAGATGATTGGAAGGGTGACGACCTGATACAGTCTTCCTGTTCCCGCGACGAGACTCGCATACTCCTGCCCCTTCAATGCGGCCGCAATATCAGCTTCTTTGGATAGATCCTGTCCGGATTCAGACGGAGCCTCAATGCGAGCGAGCACAACACCATGGCTATCGGTCACGGTGAGAATATCGTTTCCCACGATGCGGTGCATCTCCTGGAGCGTCACTAACACCGTCTCGTGATCCACATCTGGCAGTCCGATCACACTCTTAAACGAGGGTGAGTCCGCCACAATCCGCGCGTTTAAGAACAGCGATTCAAACCGCTCTTCAAAAAACGTTTCGAACGTCTTCTTGCCTCGCTGCAGATCCGCGCTGATTTTTTGCGACATGGTATCTTTCAAGCTGCGGTCCAGACAGAACAAGGTGGCCATCACCAAGATACAAATCACGCTGCTCGTGCTGAAAAAAATCTTCTGACTGAGGTTGAGTTTGACCATCGGGGTTACCGGCGATAGGTCTCTTCGTAGGCTCGGTCCCACTTGTTGGTGTGCTCGAGGGAGACTTTTTCTTCCGTGAGCTCGAAGGTCACCGTAGCCGTTTTGGCTCCCGCTAGCGTCATCGCCTGCTGCTGCTCCGGACCAAACCGCTGCCAGGCGCGAACCACGTAGCGTCCATCAGGGATCTCCCGGATCGTGAAGTGGCCCTGTGTATCTGTCACCGCGAAGTAGGGATTGCTCAAGACCAGGATATAGCCGACCATCCGGGAATGAATGTCGCAATAGACCTTGACCAACCCGGTCTGGTTAAAGACCACCGACCGGCTCTGTCCGCACTCATAGAAACCGAGATCAAACGTCTTGGTCTTGGCTTTGGAAAAGACGTTATGGTAGATGGTGTCCTGGTTGGCAAACTCCACCGTCGTGCCTACCACCACAGGCAAGACCTCAGGGACAAAACGTAGATCGTGCGATGCCATGGTCACTGGGGCTGGCGACCGTGGGGTCGTCGCGTGGGCTCTCTCGGTGGCATCAAGGAATACGACGACATTGGCGTGGTCGCTTTTCGGCTCGCCGCTTTTGACATGCACGACGACCCGTCCTTCGAGGGTGTTCTCGGCCTGTGCCAAATCCGCCCCTCCCCAGGTCGAGATCGCGCCAACGACGATCCCGATACTGATCAGCAGCCACCGCATGGTTTGCAGCCTGCCCTAGAACTCCACAACCATCAGGGCGCCTAGCAGCTGTCGATCCTCGTCGGTGTCGTCCAGCGTAGAGCTCTTGATGACCTGAAAGTCATCCATGGAGTATTCCAGCTTGACGAGTGTGCGGGGATTCGGCCGGTACCCCAGCCCTATGGCCCAGCGCAGCAACGATTTCGTGTCGAATCCGAAGTCGCTCGTGCCGCCCGCAAACGGCGCTCCATTGAACCGATAGCCTTTGGCATCATCAAAGGTGCCAATCCCGCTGAACCGGGAGACGACATAGAGCCGGCTCGTGAGATGGTAGAGCGGCTCGACATAAAAGTAGCTGATGGCCCGGTCGAAATTCGGGCTCGGATCATTCACGAAGGCTTGACCGAAGGCTGCGTCCACGTAGCCATTCTTGCTGAGGGCATAGCGCGCCCCAAACTCGTAGAGATAGCTGTCCACCTTAATCGAAGGGCTGATGCCGCGGGAGGACGTGCCGCCCCCCCGCCCCACCGCTTGAAGTGTCCCTCCGCCGAACTTAAACGCAGAGGAGCCAGTCGTCCCGGTTCTCAAGAAGCTGGCCCCGAGTCGCAATCGCTTGAAGGGGTTGCCGGAGAACCGCAGCGCCACCGCCTTGTCGAGATCATCATCCACGCCCCGCTCAAACGTTCCATCCATCAGCGCCGCTTCCCAGGTCACCCCTTTCACGCGGCCGTGGAATAGGATGCCCTCATCCACGCCGGTCGGCCAGGGTGCTGAGTTGGTGATCAGGGAGTTGGTATTGGCATCCTGCCAGCGGTGCTCTTCGCCAAATGGGATAAAGAAGCGGCCGACTTTGATGCCGAATGGCGCGTCATAGCCCTTCAGGTGGGGGGTCAAATGGATGTAGACCTGACGCGTATCAACGCTGGCGTCATTCTCATCGCCGATCCGAATCGCCTCTAACTCGGCCATGAACGACACAGACTCCCAGATCTCGGCGTTCACAGTCAGTAGGGCTTGATAGTTCAAGAATGCGCTGTTCGGACGCTCCGCATCCTGCCCGGTCCAGACAAACCCGCCGGCCCCAAACCCACTTACTTGAATCCGCTTGTACCAATCTTTAAACGCCACAGACGTGGGGGCCCCAACAGCCGCTTGGGGAGTTAATGGAACTTCTTCATAGGAGAGGTTGACTGGCTGTTCAGGCGCGCTCGCCTGTCTCTTGAGCGGGCGATCAGGCTCGGGACGATCGACATTCCCACGCGTCTGGTCCTGCCGTGTCGCTTCCAAGACTGCGACCTTATCCGTTAATCTTTGGATAAGGACCTGCTGCTTCTCTAACCCAGCCTGTTGCTGCTTAATCAATTGCTTGAGTTCAGCCAGATCATCCTGCTGATCCGCCCAGAGGGGAGCGTGTCCCACAGACCACACCGCCGCAATCGCACCGAACAAAAACACGGGGCGCCTCATCATGGGGAAGACCACCCTGGATGAGACGCCCTTCTGCGAGACATCATCGAAGGGATTGTAGCATGTTCTCAAGGCGTGAGTCACTTCTTAGTCAGAGCGATATCAGATATCTACAATACGGATATGCAGTGTTGATATCTGATATCGATTTTAGCCGGTGTGGCGCATGCCGGCGGCGATGCCGTTGATGGTGAGCGCGAGCGCGCGCTCGAGCCGCTTGCGCGACCGAGTGGCGTGCGCGCGGCGCCGCTCCCTCAGGAAGCGCACCTGGAGGAGACTCAGGGGATCGACGTAGGGGTTGCGCAACCGAATCGCGTTCTGCAGCACGTAGTGGTGGTCCAACAGCTCGCGCTGCTTGGTGATCGCGAGCACCGCGTTGCGAGTCCGGGCGAACTCCGCTTCGATCTCGGCGAAGATCCGCCGGCCGAGAGCGCGTGGTTGGACGAGCGAGACGTAGTGGCGCGCGATCCGCAGGTCGGCCATGCCGAGGCTCGTCTGAATAAAATCCACCATCACGTGGAACCATGGAAACGCCACATACATGTGCTGGAGCGCGGCGAGGCCGCCGCCGTGGGCCCGGATGAATTCCTCGACCGCGGTGCCGAAGGGAAACCAGCTCGGCAGAATCTGCCGGCTCTGCATCCAGCTGAACACCCAGGGAATCGCCCGGAGATCCTCGATCCTTCGACTTCGCTCAGGATCGAGCCCTGCGCGCAGTCGAACGGGCTCGGTGCGGCGCGAGGCGCTCCGCCTCGAGGGGCGTCCCTCGACTCCGCTCGGGGCTCCCCACAGACCGGGACGCATGGCGGGTCGCGAGCCAATTCGGAACTCGCTGATCGCCTCGATCGGCGTGGCCTGCTCGAAATAATGCACGAACTGCTCATCGTCATAGACCGCCTGGCGGTAGCGGTGCCACGCCGTCTGGGAGAGCTCCTCCATCGCCGCTTCCCATCGCGCGAGGTGGGCCGACGGCCGCGGGGCGATCAGGGTCGCTTCGAGCACCGCGGAGAGCACGAGTTCCAAGTTGCGCATCGCGAGCCTCGGGTTGGCGTACTTGGCCGCGACGACCTCCCCCTGCTCCGTGATCTTGATGCGTCCTTCCAGGGTGCCCCACGGCTGGGCCAAGATGGTCTGGTGAAGCGGCCCTCCCCCTCGGCCGATCGTGCCCCCGCGGCCGTGGAAGAGCTGGAGGCGAATGCGGTGCGCCTTCGCCACCTCGTGCAGCCGCTGCTGGGCCTGGTACAGCGCCCAGTTGGCGGTGAAAAATCCCCCGTCCTTGTTGGAATCCGAGTAGCCCAACTGAATCTGCTGGAAGTTCCCGCGGGCCTTCAGGTGCTGGCGGTAGACCGGATGCCGGTAGAGCGTCTCCATGATCTCATGCGCGCGGCGCAGGTCCTCGATCCCCTCGAAGAGCGGGATGATGTTCGCCCCGCTCCACCAGCCGCGGGTCGTGCGCCGGAAGAGGTCGGCCTGCTGGAAGAACCACAGCACGGTGAACACGTCGCTGGGCTCGTGCGTCATGCTGATGATATAGCCGTCGATCGCTTGCGGGTCCACGTGGTCGAGATGCTCGGCCATGACCTGGAAGGTGCGAATCACCTCGCGCGTGGGCGACGAGCAGCCTTTGAGCAGCTCCACGTAGCGGGGCCGGCTGAGCAGGCCGTCGAGGAGGCCGCGCAGCTCGGCCTCCCCCATCGTCAGCGGGTCCTGGGCAGAGAACTCGTGGAGACGCGACAGCTCCGCGAACGCCTCGAGATGGCGCCGACTATGCTCCCGCACATCCAGCTTCGTGAAGACGAACCCGAACAGCAAGACCTGCAGATCCAGCTTGGCCACGTCGCGCTCGGCGATAAGATCGGCGCGGTGCGCCGTGAGGCTGCGCTGGATGAGCTGGATCTCGCGCAGGAACTCTTCGGCGCTCGCGTAGCCGTCCTCCGAGTCCGAGGGCGCGCGGAACATCTGCCGCAGCCGGTGCCGCATGATGGCAAGCTTCTGCC
>Ga0209515_10010890_pt1 | contig 10021 bp, 10 predicted proteins | sample Subgroupgradi54m_FD_187454 | JGI IMG/M metagenome (GOLD analysis project Ga0209515, IMG submission 187454) | Subsurface groundwater microbial communities from S. Glens Falls, New York, USA - GMW60B uncontaminated upgradient, 5.4 m (SPAdes)... ...
CTGGATGCGATCCTGGCTGCCGTCACCTGCCGTAACTTCAGCGATACGTCCCTGGAAACGATCGATCGCACGTGAGGCTGGCCGCAGCAAAGTCGTGGCTGGGCGGCTTGCAGGCCGCCCTTGCCTTATGCGCCTTCGGCGGCGGTTGGTACGGGCTTTCCGGGGCCAAAGACATTCCCGTCGCCTGCCCGCAAGGACGTCCCTTTCCGGATTATTCCCTCCCGAGCCTTTTCCTGTTTATCGTCATCGGGGGTGCATTCCTGGCGGGGTCCCTTGCGGTCTTTTCCCGATTCTCTTTCGCGCGCCTCCTGGCCCATGCGAATGGAATCCTTCTGGTCGCCTGGATCGGGGCGCAACTCGCCATCATCGGATTCGTATCCTGGCTGCAACCCGCCATGGTCGCCGCGGCCCTCGCCGTGGAGTTGCTCGCCTTTCGGCTTCCCGCCAGCGAATAATCCACCAATAATCCAGACCTTCAGAACGCCGCCTCCGCGATCACGCGGACCTGAATCGCTTCTCCAGACAGCGTATACTCGGTATCCTCCGGCCCCACGAATCCGTTCACCGCCAGGCTGAGCCCGAAATCGTTCAGGTCCTGGTAGGCGATGCCGGCCGAGATCAGGCCGCAGGCCTGGTCCAGATTTCCGATGGCGTTGAACGTCAGGGTCAGGTCGCTGCGGATGAAGCGGCTGAAGGTGGCGAAGAAGGCCGCGTACTGCGTAGAGTAGGAGTTCGGTTCATAGAAGCCCGAAGCGGCCAGGGCATCGGTGGCCGCGCCCGCGGACATGCTCCCGGCCAGCAGGGGAAGCAGGGGCGCAAGGCCCATGCGGCGATCGGCGGTACCGGTCCCGTTGTAATAATATTCCGCGACCGTCATGAGGCGATCCTGGATGCCGGACACCCGGAAGGATCGGCCTAGCCCCAGACTGGCGCGGGGGGACCAATTTTCATGGTCGCTGTGCAGGGAAGGGATCCCGCCTGCGAAGGACAATGTTCGGCGGATGAACTCGGGATACAAGGCCGCTTCGCCATTCACGTCCAGCCCCAGCATCCGGGTCGACATATCCGCCCCATAGACGGGCGTGCCCCCGCCGCGATCCCAGATCATGGCGGAGGCCTCGGTTCGGCCCCAGAGTCGCTCCACCCGGAAGGCCCCGGCCACGCTGTCCGGACGTCCCACGCCCTGGGCGTCGACGAAACCGTACAGGTTCCAGGCGGTTCCGAAGGGGATATGCGCCTTGGCCCCGAACACGCCTTCGCGTTGCCCGATGCGGCGGAAGAAGGACTTCCGTTCCACGTTGACCAGGTCGGTGGGATTGAAGAAGTAGCAGCGGCCCCATTGCAGCACCTGCTTACCGACCCGGAAATAGGCTCTGTGCGCGATGTTGGCGTCCAGGAACGCCTCGGGAACCCGCCACTGAGTCGCGGAATCATTGGAACGCATCGCCAGGCGGGGAAGGTAGGCCGCTTCGATATCCAGGTACGCCTTGAACCCACGCTGCATGCGCACGTCGACGGCCAGATCCCCGACCACGGCCGGATCGAGACTTGTCCGCGCCGCGTCCGGCACTTCGAAATAGTCCCGGGTCGCGCCGCCTTGGATCAAGCTGAGCATGCTACCGGAGAATCCCACCGTCTTCGCCTCCGCGCCCGGTTTGACGGCCCCGGAGGCCTGCGACACCGATACGCTGTCCGCGATCGAGGACGTGTCCGCGAACAGGGCGCCTTCATCCACGGATATGCCCTGAGCCGGGCAGAGCGTCCGGAGCCACAGAAGGCAGCAGCCCAATCGCCATGCGGTCCGCGCGCTCATTTGCTCAGGTTCTCCAGATAGGCTTTGGTGAAGACTTCTGGAGGGATCGGCTTGAGGGTGATGTCGGAGAGGCTCACCTTGGTCTTGTTGCCCTTTTCGAATTCGTCGATGAAGATCTGTTCCACCGGCACGAACCGGCCTTCGAGGGGCGCGTACTTGAGGAAGTACGCGGTCTGCATCAGCGTGCCCGATTGCGTGAAGGAGGTTTCCTTAAGCAACAGGAAGTTGTCGCGCCGCACCCAATAGGTCTTCTTGGGATAATCCACATCATGGGTCTTGGCGATCAGGTCCATCCGGTAGACCGGGATCTTGCCCAAGGTATCCTCCACCACGGCTTCGCGCCCGGCGGCGTCACGGGAGGGCGCGTACAGATCCGTGATAGGCCGGTCCTCGAAATCGTCCCCTTGCGCGTCCGTCCCGCCGATGCTTTCATCCCGGTTCACATGCTGGAAGGCGCGGGTGTTGCGGCGGTACATCCAGAAATTCTCCCCCGATCGCAGGTAGCCGTTGCCCTTCTCCGATTCCGGGGAGGTGAAGGCGATGAGGAAGGAATCGTCCGCATCCCGCCGAAAGAAATGCATAGTGAAGGTCTTGATGCCCTGTCCCGTCTTCTGCTGGGTCAGAGTCACGGTGGCGGTCACGTCCGAGGTCATGCTGGTGTTACGCTGCACCTTGGCGAGGATTCCGGCGCCGGGCGGGAGGCCTGATGCGGACGGCCCGGCCGCCTGCGCGGGCGCCGGAACCTGGGCCGCGGCGGCAAAGGCCGCGGACAGGAAGGACGATGCGGATGCGACGGCCGCGGCGGCGAGGGGCGAAGCGGCGCAAAAGGCGGCGGAAAGGGCGCCGTACAGGATCGCCGGGAGCAACAGGGTTGGCCGGGCGACGGAACGCCGGAAAAGGTTCAGCGAGGTCATGGGATTCTCCTGGAAGCAGCGGCGCTCATCCGAAATGCCTCAAGGCTTCCGAAGGCGGAAGGTTGGCGGCCCGGCGCGAGGGGAACCAGGCCGTAGCCACCGCGATGGCGATGATCAGGGAAACGTACAGGCTACCCCCGATCAGGGTGGGCTTGAAATTCAGATGGCCGCTCACCAGCAACATGCCCAAGGGATTGCCCGAGGCCTGGAAGGTAAGTCGCCCCAGCAAGCCCATGCCGATATAGGCCAGGATCACGCCCCCGATGCAGGACGCCACGGCCAGGAAGAAGGTCTCCAACAGGAACTGGGTGCGCACCTCCCCCTTCTGCATGCCGATGGCGCGCATGGTGCCGATTTCCCGGGTGCGTTCGCGGATGGTCATGCGCAGGGTGTTGACCACGCCCACCTGGATGATGAAGAGCAGGATGAGAACGGCGGACAGCGTGATGAGGTTGAGCGCGTATTCCAGCTTCACGATCATGCTCGCGCTCTCGTACATGGTCACCACGTCGACCAGGGTGGCCCGGGTCTTCAGCTTGGTGGCCTCCCGGTATTTGGCCTGCATCTCCTCCGTGGTATGGGTGCGGTCCAGCAGGATCCATTCCCGATCCAACAGCGGCCGGAGCTTGTGCGTCGAGTCGGGAAGAAAGGCCTTGGCATCCGGAAGCTCCGGCAATTCGGCGTAGTAGAATCCGTAGAAGTCCTTGTCATTGACCAGCAGAACGTTCCCGGGCAAACCCGGAACCTCAGGTAACACTCCAGTTACCTTGAATTCCGCCTTCGCCGCCGCTCCCCCGTGCCGGGCCCGGTAGGCCAGCACACAGCGGGAACCGGGGGTCAACCCCAGGGAGTCCGCCAGCGTGAGGCCCGCCAGCACCGACTTCACCCCGGGCACGGCCTCGCCGGAAAGGGACAGGATCGCGGTCAGGCGCCGTAAGGAAAGGGTGTCCGTGTGGAAACCGAGCACGGTGGTGGACACGGAATGGGTGGCCGCAGCAGCCGATTGACCTGGCCGGGTCTTTTCGGTGGCGGAGTTCCGCGCGGGAGATTCCGGCACCGGATTGTCCTGAACGGCAGCCCCCGCCGAAACCATCCCGAAAGCCGCCGCCAACGGCGGGGTCAATGCGGCGTGCAAGGCGTCGGCCGTGGGAACGGCGTTGCGTTTCGGATCCCGCAAGGTCACGCGCAACCCGCCCACGTCGTCCGGACCGTATCCGGCCAGCACCCGCAGGCGCTTCAGATCCGTGAAAACCGGCGCGGACATGAAGATGTTGGCGGGCTTGAAGATGCCGGCCACGGTCAGGCGCGCGGCCTGGTTGCGGCCATAGATGTCCTGGAAGCGGGCGCGCACCACGTCGCCCTTTTTCACGCGCAGGTATTTCGCCTTGTCGGCCGCCATGATGACGGGGTTTTCGATATCGGTGCGGGTGATTTCCTCGAAGCTCCCGTCGATCATGGAGAAGTTCTCCCGCAGGGCGGCCTTCTCCTTTTCCGTCACCTCCGCGGCGATGTTCATGCCGATCAGGATTACGTTGTCCGAAACCCCGTCGCCCACCATGCGGCAGAATTGCCCGATGGCCTCGTCCACCCGCGCCCCTGGGGGGAGGACTGATTGGATCCGTTCCCGTATGCCCGGGCCGTCGTGGAAAACGGCGCTGGCCTGGTTCCCGCGCACCGAGAACCCGATGCTCATGTGACCGGCGGCGTAATTGAGGATGCGGTTGAACATGACGTCGGAGATGCCATGGGAAAATGCGTTGGCGATGAGCAGCAAGGCCATGCCGATGGCCATGGCCGCGCCGAGCATGAGGTTGCGGCGCTTTTGGCGCAGCAGGTTCCGGAGGCTGATGCGGAGCAGGAACCCGATATGCATGCGACCTTCCGTATCCATGGCGTTCATTCCTTGTACACCGCGTCCAGAGGCGTCACGCGCCGGGCCATGCGCAAGGGATAGATCACGGCGGCCAGGGCCACCAGCGCCAATTGCGTTAAGGCGAGCAGATAATCCCCGGCGGAAAGCGCCGGCCGGAACGTGTCGCCCCCGAAGAAGAGTTGCAATACATCGTTATCGGAAGTGATCTTGAACCAGGAGACCGCTTCCACAACGGCCGCGCCGGCCAGGATCCCGAGCCCTCCGAAGCACAAGGTCAGCAGAGCGGTCTCGGTCAGGAACATCAGACTGACGAATCCCTTGCGCGCCCCGATGGCGCGCATCATCCCCAGCTCCGGAGTGCGCTCCAGGGCCGCCATGGTGAGAGTGTTGATGATGATGATGACCGCGACCACGAACAGGAAACTCACGAACAGGAACAAGGCCCCTTTGATCAGGGTGGCCATGCTGCCCACGGGTCCCAGGGAGTCTTTCCAACCGACGGCCCGCATGCCCAGTTTGGCCGTTTTGAACCGGGCGTTCAAATCCGCCTGGGCCCGGGCTGCGTCCGCGCCGGGCTTGAGCAGGACCACGACGAGATTGTAGGCGCCTTGATCCAGATCGACGGCGGGAGAAGCCGAGGCGGTTTCTGCGGGGATTGCCGCCGGCCCGACCGGGGAGCCGGCGCCAGGTATCGCGGATGTTACGGCCTTCGGAGCCGCTGAGGCGCCCGGGACGAGTGGCGCATCCGCGCCGAACTGTGCGTCCAGGCTTTCCTCCCCCAAGGTAAACAAGGCGCTGTCACGTCCGCTGATTTTCCCCTGGGTGCGTTCCGAGGCCTGGAAATAGCCCAGGCATTGACGGTAGGATTCGATGTCCACCAGCGCGAAGTTCCCGAAAATGGTGTTCAGCGCGCGGTAGCGGAAAATCCCGTCCACCTCCAGGCGGATGTCCGTGGTGCTGTTGTCCTGGTTGAATCCGAGCATGACCATGCTGGACTTTACGCTGGCATCCTTGGGCACGCTGTCCGCCTTGGCCGGAACCGGAGATCCGCCGGCTCCGCTTGAGGCGACGGCCGCGCGACCTGGCCAAACAGGGACATCGTGAACATCCACCGGCACCCTTGCGTCCGCTGACGCGCCGGAACCGGCGGCGGGAACATACCATGCATTGTTGTGGTCATGGATTTCCTTGCGCGCGCCCATGGGCAGCATCAGGCCGGGTTTACCCGGTCTGGGGAGGCGGCCTTCTTTGAGCGCCAGGGCGCCCGGAAACATCCGGGCATAGCGTTCGAAATCGACTCCCAACAGGTAGATGAAACTGGGCATGCCGTCGTCCTCGTTCAGAACCATGGCCATGTTCTTGCCCATAGGCAGCCAGCGCTCCACCGAGGGCGCGCCCTTGAGAACCGAGTCGACCGCGTGAAAGCCGTACAAGGGCTGCACCGCGCGGCCCATCATCTGCAGAAACACATTGTCCCCTTCCTGCTTGTCCGGAATGATGATGAGATCGCCCGTGAACCCATTCACCACGGTGTTGCGCAGGCCCCGGTCCATGCCCGTTATCACGCCGTTGCCGATGGTCATTAGGAGCGCGCCCAGAAAAAGGATGGTGCCGATGACCAGGCTCTGCCCGCGGTGGCGGAACAGGTTGCGCCACGCGATTTTCAGGATGAAGCCCACCTTCAGGCCCCGGCGACGATGCGGCCGTCCACGATTTGGACGACGGTCTTGGCGTACTTCAGCACGTTCTTGTCATGGGTCGAGAACACGAAGGTGGTCTGCTCCTTGGCGTTCATGGCCTTCATGAGCTCCAGGATGGAGGCCCCCGTGGCGGAATCCAGGTTGGCGGTGGGCTCGTCGGCCAGGACGATGTCCGGATGGGTGACCAAGGCGCGGGCGATGGCGACGCGCTGGCGTTGGCCTCCGGACAGTTCCGCGGGACGGTGATGGCCGTATTGGGCCAGGCCCACTTCGTCCAGCAGGGACTCGGCGCGCTTGCGGATTTCCTTCCGCGACAGGCTTTTCTGGAGGAGGAGGGGGAATTCCACGTTCTCCACCGAGGTCAGCACCGGGATCAGGTTGAAGGTCTGGAAGATGAAGCCGAGATGGTGCAGGCGGAGATTGGTGATCTCGCGATCGTTCAGGAGGGTGAGCTCCCGTCCGGAAACCTTGACGTTACCCAAGGTGGGGAGGTCGATGCAGCCGATGATGTTGAGCAGGGTGGTCTTGCCGCTGCCCGAAGGACCCATGATGGTCACCAGGTCGCCCTTGACGATGTCCAGATCGATCCCGCGCAGCGCCGGCACCTTGACCTTTCCCAGGGTATAGTCCTTGGTCACTCCGCGGATCTCGATGATGTTCACCCCATTCACTTGGGATGGTGCTTTTCATGCTCGGCGGCCTCCGACTTCTTCTTCTCATCTTCCTTGGCTCCCGTTGCCGCGGGCGCGGCCGCGTCGCCGCCCATCCCTTTCATCCCGTCACCGCCCATCATCATTCCCATCATGCTCTTGCACATCGCCATGCGCTCCTTCATGCCCGTGATTTGGGATTCCGTCGCCAGCAAGGCTGCGTTCATCTTTCCCTTGTCACCGGACTTGCGGGCATCCTGCACGGTCTTGAGCAGCTTGTCCAGGGTGTCCGCGGTCGCCATGCAACCCATGCGGGACTTTCCCATCATGCCCATCATCCCCATCATGCCCGTGCCTTCCCCTTCGCCGCCCATTCCGGCCATGCCTCCCATGCCGCCGCCTTTGCCAATGCCTCCCGTGGATTTGTCGCAGGCCATCCCGCCCTCCTTATCCATGTCCTTGGCGGCCATCGGCGCCGTCTTCTCCACGTCCTTGGCGGCGAAAGCCCCGACGGACAACAGCAATCCCGAAACCGCGCAAGCGATTAGGGTCCGGGCGGGATTCTGATTCTTGTTCATTCGATTCTCCAGGGTTGAAAATTCTTGTTTGGTTGAAACTCTCGGGCGGAACGGATCAAAATTTTTACGGCTCAGGCCGTCTTTACCTTTGGATCGACCCGGAGCCGGCTTCCCCCAAACCCGGGAATGAAGCCCGGAACCCGGGCGGCATACGCGTCCCACTCCACCCCGAAAACCTTGCGGACCTCCTTCTCTTCGTTCCGGGCGAGCCGCAGGTACATGACGGAAAGGACGGGGAACATGGCAAGGGTCAAAAGCGTGGGCCATTGCATCAGGAATCCGAACATGATGGCCAGGAAGGCGATGTATTGCGGATGACGCACAACGGCGTACGGCCCCGTTACGGCCAAGCGATGGTTCACCTGCGCGTCATACAACTTGCGCCAGGAAGCGGACAGCAGGATGAAGCCGCCGAAGATGACCACGTTGCTCATGATATGCATGGGGTTGCTGTGCGGATCGCCTTTCCAACCCATCAGGGTATAGAACAGATGGCCGGCATCGTGCGAGAGCGGATCGATTTGGGGGAAACGTCGGCTCAGCCAACCCGACAACACGTAAATGGTCAGGGGAAATCCATACATCTCAACAAAGAGCGCGACGATGAAAGCCGAAAAGGTGCCGAAAGTCCTCCAATCCCGGGGCGACTTGGGCTTGAAGAAGCTGAAGGCGAACATGATGAAGATGCCCGAATTGATGATGACGAGGCTCCACAGTCCATAGGCGTTGCTGGTATGATTCATGGATTGGCTCCGGGGTTTTCATGGGAATGCGAGTGCTGGAGTTCGAGGGCATCCGGGTTTTCCGGGGAACGTCCGCGATCGGAATCCGGTTTCCCCCGACCGCCGCCGCCATGCCCTTCATGGTCTCCATGCCCGCCGTGCATCAAGAAATGCATCAAGGGGCATGACAGCAAGAACAAATAAGGAAGGGTGCCCAGGATATGGGCACGATGCTCTTCCCAATTCATGGTAATGGCGATGCCCAGGAATCCGATGAGGAAAACCCACCATGGAATCCCGAAAGCCGAACGATGACCGATTGATCTATTCATATTACCGCCTTGTCTGGATCAGAAGAAACGCAATTACCATGCCCATGGGGGAAACATCTCCAGGGTGCGGATTCGTCCCGCCTACACGGTATTCAATGCGACTGAATGGGGAAACCCATCGACCGTAGTGCCAAAAAGGCAACTTGGTGGAAAAACGGCATGGATTCGATCAAACCCACCATACCGAGCATATGGCCAAGCCCACTTGGAAAATGGCCTGGGGAAAGCTCCCCGCGGAATTCGATGCCGGGAACGGGCGCAAGATCGGATCGCATATCATCCTCAGTGGAAGCGTGCTGGGAATGAGGCTCCTCCTCGACGAAGTGGTGACGGAACGGACACCGTTCGCGACGAAAGCCTGGGAAACCGTCGGTGAGCCGCGCTTGCTGGTCATCGGCCCTTACCGGATGGGATTTACGGTCACTCCGGAAGGCGCCGCGGCCCTGCTGAAGGTCGCCATCGATTATGAATTGCCCGCAGATCCGATTTCCAGATTTCTGGGTCGGATTTTCGGACGGTCATACGCGAATTGGTGTACGCGCCAAATGGTCCAGGATGCCCAGCGCCACTTCAGCCGATCAACCGTCCGTCCCTTCCCGCCTTAACGGCACAGAGTCGGTATTTTAGTTGGGCATCAAGTCCCCCGAAACTTAGATTGCCAGAAAACACACGGAGAGCATGATGGAAAATCAACACGTGGCCGGAACCATCGAAAAAGATCCGGTTTGCGGTATGTCGATCACGCCGGAAAAGGCGGCCGGCCAGTCGGAATACCTGGGAAAACCACGGTATTTCTGCAGCGCCCGATGCAAATCCAAATTCGATTCGAACCCGGCGGAATATATCCGCCACGGCCCAGCGCCGATTTCCGATGCAAAATCCATCTCCGAACCCTTTTACACTTGCCCCATGCATGCGGAAATCCGGCAACCGAATCCCGGCTCTTGCCCCAAGTGCGGCATGGCTTTGGAATTGATCACCCGGCCGCCGAAGCTGCAATCCGCACCCGCATCCGTGGCCGCGTCCAAAACGATCGCGCCCGCGGGTTCTCCGGATGTTCCCGCAGCCGGAAAGGGAGCGCCGGTGACGGCTCCCACTGCCGGGAATCAATGGACCTGCCCTATGCATCCGGAAATCCTCCGCGACGGTCCCGGCAGCTGCCCGAAATGCGGCATGGCCCTGGAACCACGCACCCCGACCGCGAACGCGGCCGAGGAAAAGGAAAACCCCGAACTCACGGACATGCGCCGCCGATTTTGGATCACCACGGGACTCACCGTGCCCCTGGTCGTCCTCGCCATGGCCCATCTTGTGCCGGGCAACCCTTTGCAAACGCTGCTCCCGCCCCACCTGCAACGATGGATTGAACTCGCTCTGGCCTCTCCCGTCGTGTTGTGGGGCGCATGGCCCTTCTTCGCGAAGTTCGGCCAATCGCTGGT
>Ga0209515_10010891_pt1 | contig 10021 bp, 8 predicted proteins | sample Subgroupgradi54m_FD_187454 | JGI IMG/M metagenome (GOLD analysis project Ga0209515, IMG submission 187454) | Subsurface groundwater microbial communities from S. Glens Falls, New York, USA - GMW60B uncontaminated upgradient, 5.4 m (SPAdes)... ...
CACGGCCGACGCGCCGGTGTGGTGGTGTCCGTCCTGCGGCACGGTGCTGGCGAATGAGGAAGTGATTGACGGCACATGCGAACGCAAGGGCCATCCGGTCGAGCGCAAACCCATGCGCCAATGGATGCTGAAAATCACCGCGTATGCGGAGCGGCTGCTCAGTGATCTGGACACGCTCAACTGGCCCGACCACATCAAAGACATGCAGCGCCATTGGATCGGCAAAAGCGAGGGCGCGGAGGTGTGGTTCGCGCTAGATCCCAAATACTCGTCGGTGCCGGAGGCCATTGTGGATGGCGCGCGGGTCCGCCGGTACGACGGACGCACCGAGTTCAAAATTTTCACAACGCGTCCCGACACGCTCTTTGGCGCGACGTATATGGTATTGGCGCCGGAGCATTCATTAGTTGCTGCCATCACACCAGACGCCCGCCGTCCAACGGTGGAGGCGTATCGCAAGACCGCCGCCGCCAAAAGCGAGCTGGAACGCACGGAGCTGGCCAAAGAGAAAAGCGGCGTGTTCACCGGCGCCTACGCCGTCAATCCGGTCAACGGTGAGCGCGTGCCGATTTGGATCGCGGACTACGTGCTGGCCAGTTACGGGACGGGCGCGATCATGGCGGTGCCGGCGCATGATCAGCGCGATCTGGAATTCGCGCTGCAATTCGGGTTGGATGTGAAAATCGTCATCGTCCCCGAAGATCGATCGCTGGAATTAGCGGGTCTGACAGAAGCGTATGCCGAGCCGGGACGCATGCATGACTCCGGGCCGTTTACGGGATTGCCCAGCGAGGAAGGCCAACGCAAGATCATCGAGTGGCTGGAGGCGCGCAAACTTGGGCAGCGCGCCATCAATTACAAATTGCGCGATTGGCTCTTTTCCCGCCAGCGGTATTGGGGCGAACCGATTCCGATCGTCCATTGCGCGATCTGTGGCATTGTGCCGCTGCCAGAATCCCAGTTGCCGCTGACGCTGCCGGAGATGGCGGATTTTAAACCGACCGGCACCGAGGAACCGCCACTGGCCAAAGCCAAGGATTGGATCAATACCACGTGTCCGAAATGCCAGGGCCCGGCGACGCGTGAAACCAACACCATGCCGCAGTGGGCGGGGTCGTGTTGGTATTATCTGCGGTATCTGGATCCGCGCAATGAACGGCAGGCGTGGGATCCGGCGAAGGAACGTTATTGGATGCCGGTGGATTTGTACGTCGGCGGAGCGGAGCACGCGGTGTTGCATTTGCTCTACTCGCGGTTTTGGCACAAGGTCTTGTATGATCTCACGCTTGTTTCAACGTCTGAGCCGTTTGCGCGGCTCATCAATCAGGGCCTGATCTTGGGCGAGGACGGCGAGAAGATGTCGAAGTCCCGCGGCAACGTCGTGAATCCCGATGACGTGATCGCCGCACACGGCGCGGATGCGTTTCGGCTGTATGAAATGTTCATGGGGCCGCTGGAGGCGGTCAAGCCGTGGAACACGCGCAGCATCGAGGGCGTGGATCGGTTTCTCCAACGGGTGTGGCGGCTCATCGTGACTTCGGAAGACGCATTGAATCCTGCCATCACCGATGCTCCGCTTCAGGGCGATCTCAAGACCGCCGTGCATCGGACGATCGCGGAAGTGGCCGAAGACTTAGAACAGCTGCGGTTGAACACGGCGATCTCGCATTTGATGGTGTTGATGAATCGGCTCGCCGACGCCGCGCCGCTTCCCAAATTGGCCGTGGAAACATTGCTGCTGTTACTCGCGCCGCTGGCGCCGCATATTGCGGAAGAGTTGTGGCAGCGATTGGGCCATCGCGAGAGTCTCGCGTATGCACCGTGGCCGGTCCATGATCCGCGCGCCCTGGAGACGGCGACGATTCCGTGGGTGATCCAAGTCAACGGGAAGGTGCGCGGCAAACTCGAACTGCCGGCCGACATCGACGAAGACGCGCTGAAGCACGCCGCGCTTGCCCAGGAGAACGTGAAGCGGTACATTAATGGGCAGTCGATTCGGCAGGTCATCATCGTGCCCAAGCGGCTCGTGAACATCGTCACATGACGCCACGACTTACGGAACGGTAGTGAACGTAAGTCGTGGGGCGGAATGTGACCCCGCACTCAGCGTTGGATACGAATCGGCGTAGGATGATGAGAGCCGCGAGCATATTTCATGTCGGCTGTAACGTTTCGAACGCACCGCTGAGTGCGGGGTTCAATTCGCACCGGTGACTTACGTCGCCCGTCGGGGGCTCCGTAAGTCACGTGCTCATTGAAGGAGACTTTCACTATGGCGAAACAAACCGTGCGCGTGTTGCTGGTTGAAGACAATCCGGAAGACGCCCAAGTCATCGAAGAGGTGCTAACCGAGGAAACCGACACGCTCTTCGACGTGACGTGGGCGAATTCGCTGGCCGCCGGCCTGAAAGTGTTTGGGCAAGGCAAAGTGGATGTGGTGTTGCTGGATCTCAAATTGCCGGACTGCGAAGGGCTGGACACGCTGGCGAAGGTGTGCCAGCAGGAACCCGGCGTGCCGATTGTGATCCTGACGGCCTCCGACGATGAGTGGATGGCCGGACAGGCGCTCCAGCATGGGGCGCAGGATTATCTCGTGAAGGGCTACGTGCAGGTCTATCCCAACTTGCTCCAGCGGGCCATGCGGTATGCGATGGAGCGCAAGCACACCGCCGCCGCGCACAAGAAAACCCAAAGCGAAGCGGAGCGTCTCACAAACGACATCCGGCAGTTGCGGCTGGAAGTGGACGCATTGCTGCACGAGCATGGCCGTCCGCCCAAGTACGGGACGTGAACAGCTTCGCATGATGTGGTTGACCTTGCGCGAGCGCGTGACGCTGACGATTGTGGGGATATCGTTAGTCGCGGGGATTGGTCTGCGCGTGTGGCAGCAGCAACGGTCACCCATCGCCGTGCGCATGGGTGTGGCGCCCTCGGAGGCCGCGTCATGGGATGCTCAACTTGCGCAGGCTCGCCAGATTGACGTGAATCATGCCGCGCTGGAAGAATTAGAGCGCTTGCCGTCGATTGGCCCAGTGGTCGCGCAGCGGATTCTCAACTATCGGCAGGCCCACGGTCCGTTTCAGCGGGTCGACGATTTGCTCGCGGTGCCGGGCATCGGTCCGAAGACGCTTGAGGGATTTCGCGAATATGTGCGGGTGCAGTAAACATGACACCACAGATGACACAGAAACCACACGGAGTCACAGAGAACTCTGTGTTGCTGTGGCGATTCTGTGATTCTGTGGTGTGAAATGGAGAAGGAATGGAGCGGACGTTGCAGGTGGTGACGGATGTGCAGGACCTGGCGGATCTCTTGCAGGGCGCGAGCGTCGATCGCGTCCACTTGGCCGCGGCAGGCGGCCAGATGGAAGTGGTGGTGGCATTGACGCGCGCGCTGCTGGAACGCCAGGAAGTGGTCCAGCGCGGCCTGTTCCGCCGTCTGCGCACGCCGTGGACGAAATGCGAATTGCGCGTGTCGCGCGTGGCTTCGGCCACCGTGGCGCACGTGACCGAGGCGCAGGTAGATCACGCGCCGGTCGTGCACTGCGAGGCCGTGGGGCAGGGTTATCGATTGGCGATTCAGGCGCCGGACGGATTGCAAGTCGTGGTGACGGCTGATCAACTGCAAGGCACCTTTGCGGATGTCGGCCACATCATCGAGACGCCGTAATGGGGAACCTCGGATTTTCTGAGTTGGCCGTGATCGCGTTGGTCGCGATGATCATTGTTGGTCCGAAGCGTTTGCCCGAAATCGCCAAAGCGATGGGCGAAGCCGTCCGGGCGTTTCGCGAATCCTTCAAATCATAATGCGCGTATGACACGCCTGTTTACGCTTGACTCAGCACCGGTCAGCACCATCCAGCTCAACTGGAAAGAGGAGCTCAACGAACAGCAGTTGGCGGCCGTCACCTGCGGCGATGGGCCGAAGCTGGTGATCGCCGGAGCCGGTTCGGGCAAGACGCGCACCATCACCTACCGCGTCGCGTATTTGATCGCCAACGGCGTGCCGCCTAGCGCGATTTTGTTGGCCACGTTTACCAACAAAGCCGCTCGGGAGATGGTCGCACGGGTTGAGGTGATGATCGGCTCTGCGGTGGGGAAGGTGTGGGCCGGGACGTTTCATTCTCTGGGCAATCGGATCCTGCGCCACTATGCGACGCTGGTGGGATTTGCGCCCAACTACTCGATTCTGGACGACCAGGATCAGCGGGATCTTCTGAAAGTGTGCGTCGCCGAATTGAAAGTGAAGGTCGAAGATAAGCGATTTCCGGCCGCGGCGATCCTCCAAGACATCCTCAGTTTATGTTTCAACACCGAGCAGCCGCTCAAAAACGTGCTCGAGGCCCGCTATCCGCATTTTGCGATGTGGGAGCAGGAGATCCAGCGCGTGGCCGCGCTCTATGACCGGAAGAAACGCGCCACGAATGTGATGGATTACGATGATTTGCTGCGGCATTGGTTGGTGCTGCTGCAGCAGCATCCGGAAGTGACCACGCGCTTGGGCCAGCAGTTTCGTTATTTGCTCGTCGACGAATATCAAGACACCAACACGATCCAGGCGGAGATCATCGAGCGGCTGGCGGCCCAGAATGGGTACAACCTCATGGTCGTCGGGGACGATGCGCAAAGCATCTACGCGTTTCGCGGCGCCAACTACGACAACATCTTGAAATTTCCGGAGCGCAATCCCGGCACCGAGCTCTTTAAGCTGGAACGCAACTACCGCTCCACGCCGCCCATCCTGGCCTTTACCAACGCGAGCATCCAGCAGAATCAGCGCCAGCACCGCAAAACGCTGCAGGCGGTCCGCAAGGACGGCGCGCTGCCGGTGGTGATCCCGGTCAACGACGCGTATCAAGAGGCGGCGTTTGTCGCGCAGCGGCTGTTACAGTTGCGGGATGAGGGTGTGCCGTTGACCGACATGGCGGTGTTGTATCGGGCGCATGCCCACTCGACGATTTTGCAAGCCGAACTGGTGCGGCGGAACATCCCGTATGAAATCCGCTCGGGCGTGCGGTTTTTCGAGCAGGCGCACATCAAAGACGTCGTCGCATATTTGAAAATCTTCGACAATCCCCGCGATGAAATTGCCTGGCGGCGCGTGTTGCTCACGCTGCCCCGTATCGGCAACGCCACCGCCGGCCGCGTGTGGAGCGTCATGAGCCAGGCGCCGGAGCCGCTGCGGTGGGCACTGAGCGCCGAAGCTAAAGACCATGTGCCCGCCGGCGCGCGGCCCGCGTTCCAACAATTTCAGCAGGAACTGCAGCGCTTGGCCGTCGTGCGCAGCGAGGAGTCGCCAGCGTCTCTCATCACCGCGATTCTTGACACCAGCTACGCCGACTATCTGAAAGCCACGTACGATTCCGCCCAGTCGCGCGCCGAGGACATCCAACAGTTGGCGGTGTTCGCCGCGCCCTACCGCACGCTCTCAAGCCTCCTCTCGGAACTGGTGTTGTTGGGCGAATTGTACGGGCAGGATGTGGGCGCGGACACCGGCACCGATCAGGAGCGCCTGGTCTTAAGTTCGGTCCATCAAGCCAAAGGGCTTGAATGGAAGGTGGTGTTTGTGGTACGGATGTGCGAGGGCGATTTCCCCTCGCCGATGGGCTTGCGGGAGACCGACGGCGAAGAGGAAGAGCGGCGCATTTTTTATGTGGCGACCACGCGGGCGAAAGATGAGCTGTACCTCTTGCATCCGTTGATTGACATGGGTCCGCGGGGCGCGGGCAGTCTCCTGCTGCAGCCCTCGCGATTCCTGCAGGAAATCCCGTTTACTCTCTATGAGCAGGGCGAGATCGCCGATACGCGGCCGTTGAGAGAATGGGACTGATGCGTGATGGCTGGATGATGTGGGGAATGGGCGCGTTGATGGCGATCGCCCTCATGCCTCTGGCGCAGGCCGACGTGAAAATCCCCTCGTTTCATACGCTCAAGGAGTATGTGGAGTGGCTGGCTCAGCGCGATACGTTAGAGACGTTGGGAATGGATCGCGTGGTGCGGTCCAGGCGCACGCCCAATTGTCTGATTGCCGTATTTCAAGGCGAGGCCAAAGCTGACCAGCGGCATGACGTGCTCGACGCGCTGGCCCAACGGTTTCTTGCGCTCACGTTTAAGGAAGAGCAGACGATGGTCGTGTTTGTTGAAGGGCATGATGGCGCCGGCCGCATCCTCGAGACAGTGGGCCGCAGCGTGTCCGGACAATCGGTTGTCATGGGAGATGCGTGTGAATAAATCCTCCAGCGGGAGAGGGGAGCCTGGCATGGAAGAACGACGCAAGTTTGTCCGTCTTGATACGACCTTATCCGTGTTCTATCAGGTGCTGCCCGCCGAGCAGGCGTCCCAATCCGTCACCGTCGATATCAGCGGCGGGGGGATTTGTCTGTTTGTGAGAGAGCCGTTTAAGCCGGGCGCGCAGCTGCAGGTGGAAATTCAATTGCCGGGACGCCAAGAGCCCGTGCGGTTTCGCGGAGAAGTGGTCTGGTGCGAACAGTACGAGGTGATCGGCAAGACCCGCCGCGAACGGTCCATTGAAGCCGGTTTAAGATTCCTCGATCTCCATCCACGTGATCGGCAAGCCATCATGGATCACGTGATCCTCAGCCTCAAACCTCACCAACCGACCTAACAACGATCCGATGACCTGGCGCGGCGCGGGCCATCGGCAAGCCATCTGATGTCACCGCTTGTGCCGCTTGCCGTGTTGTTAGCGATGAGCATCCTGCTGGGCACGCATCTGGTGTTGTCTCCTCTTTGGGTCGCGAGCTTCGGCATCGTCGCTGGCAGTGCGGGGATCATCGCTCGGCGGCGGCCGATCATCGGCATGGCGTGCGGTGTGATCGTGTGGGGGTGCGTCGCGTGGCTGCGCGTGTGGCAGGTCACCGAAATTCCCGCGCATCATGTGGCGCGGCTAATCGGCGCGCAACCGGCGATCGTGCGCGTGCATGGCGTCGTCCTCGATGATCCCATCGAATCCTTTGCGCCGCATGAGCGCGAACAACAAGTCTGTGTGATTCGCGTGACGGCGCTGAAGTCGTCGGAGCATTGGCAGCCGGCCACGGGTCTCGTCCGCTTGCGCCTCGATGCGACACCGATTCTGTTGTCCTATGGCGATGACATCGTCGCGGAGGGACGCGCGCGGCCCGTTGCGCCGCCTGGCAATCCCGGGCAATACGATTGGCGCGCAGCCTTGGCCCGCCAACAGATCTACACGGTGATGACCGTGCGGCCGTATCAGGGGGTGGCGCGCCTGGGTCCGTTTCGCGGACAGTGGTGGGTGCGCCTGATCTATGCGTGGCGTCATCGGCTCGAAGCGGCCATCGCCGCAGCGTTTGATGCGGATCACGCCGGGTTGATGCGCGCGTTGGTGTTGGGGCAGCGCGTGTCCTTGGAGGAATCGCTCAAGCGCGCGTTTGTGGAAACCGGGACGATGCATCTGGTGGTCGTCAGCGGATTTAATGTGGGGCTCATCGCCGGCATCTTGGAACTGTTTCTGCGGTTGTTGGGTTTGCCGTTTCGTGCGCGACTGATCCTCTCCGGGGTGTGTCTGGGCGGTTATTGTCTGTTGACCGGCATGCAGCCGCCGGTGATGCGCGCCACGCTCATGGCCTGGACGGTGCTGGGGGCGTGGTGGATTGATCGCGCGATTAATTGGCCCAACATCCTGGCGGCGGCGGCGATCGCGATTCTCCTGCTGAATCCTTTGCAACTGTGGGATGCGGGGTTTCAACTGTCCTTTGGCGCGGTGGCGAGTCTCTTGCTGTTTGCGAAGCCGGTGGGCGCGTGGCTGGAGCCTGTGTGTCCCGCGCTGCCATCGCGGCTGCGCCGCTATGTCGCGATGGGTCTTGCCTCGACGGTGGCGGTGTGGATCGGGTTGTGGCCGGTCCTCGCGTGGTATTTTCAGGTGGTCTCACCTGTGTCGATGCTCGCGAATCTCTTATTGGTGCCGCTGGTGAGTCTCATCGTGGGAGCGGGGACGATCGCAGTGAGCGCGGGTAGCGCGTGGCACGCGGTGTTAGGGGCGAGTGCCGGGGGACTGCGGTTCTTGCTGGATACGATGGCGTGGCTTGTCCGGGTGTGCCAACGCGTGCCCGGCGGCTGGTGGCTCATCGCGCGCCCGGCGTGGTGGGTGATGGCGGGCTACTATTGCTTGCTGATGTTGACGTGCATGCGCGTGCGGCTGCGTTGGAGTCCGGCTCGCGTCGTGATCGCGTGGTTGATTGGCCTGACGCTATGGGTGTGGGCGGACGTGGCCGCGATATGGCAGGAGGCCCGATGGGTGCAGATCGCCATTCTTGATGTGGGGCACGGGGACAGCATCGTCTTGCGCACGCCCAGCCATCACACGATTCTTGTGGATGCGGGTTCGGCGGATGCCGGGCGGTACGCCGTGGTGCCGTTTCTGCGCGCGCGAGGATGGTCGACGATTGACGCGTTGTGCCTCACGCATCCGGATGAAGATCATCTGGGCGGCGTGCCGGCGATTCTTGATGAGTTGCGCGTGCGCCAGGTGTTCACCAACGGATTTCCCCCGGATACGCCGACGGCGCAGCACGTCATGGCGGCGTTGGAAGCCCGCCACATTCCACGCGCGACGCTGAGTGCTGGCATGCAATTGACAGGTCTGCCAGGCCTTGAGATGATCGTGCTTCATCCGCCGGCTGGTTTTGTGCCAGAGACCGATCCCGCGTCGAATGACAACTCGCTGGTGCTGCAGATGCGGGCGGGAACGTTTCGCGTGTTGCTCACGGGTGATCTCGAGGAGCGTGGGATTCCTGCGGTCCTGCGATGGGGCGATCAATTGCGCTCGACGGTGTTAAAGGTGCCGCATCACGGCAGCGCGCTGGGACCAGGCGGCGCCGCGTTGTTTGAGCAGATTCATCCGACGCTGGCCGTCATCAGCGTGGGACAGCGTCGCGGACTCCCGTCGCCCCAAACTCTTGAAGCGTTGCGGCAGGTCGGCGCGAAGATCGTGATGACGCGGGACGCGGGAGCGGTGATCATTCGTACCGACTGGCGCGCGCATAAGGACGCAGGCGATTCGCAGAAACGAAGCCGCGTTGTGACGATGCGCTGATCCTTACTGTCCCATCTGCAATGAGATGATGCCATGATCGTGCGAATTGGGTGGAGTTTAGGACTCTTTCTGGGGTCCTTGATGGCGGGGTGGGTCCTGGGGCGGCTGCGGGTGCTCACCGAAGGCCGGGCCCGCCACCTCATCCGCGTTGTTGTCAAAGTAATTAGCCCGCTCATCTTGGCGTTGACATTCTGGCGGCTGGATTTGACGCATCGGCAGACGTTGGCGTTGCCGTTTGTGGGATTCATCGTGTCGGCAGCGACGCTGGTGCCGGCGTGGGGATACAGTCGGTGGGCCAAGCTCACGCGTCCGCAACTCGGTAGTTTCCTCAATTGCGCGTTCTTTTCCAATCTCGGATATCTGGGCGCGTTTGTGGCGTTTGCCGTCGGCGGGGAAACGGCCTACGGGCTGGCGATGTTGTATTTGGTCTATTTCAGCCCGTGTTTTTATTTGCTGGGATTTTCCCTGGCCAAGCGGTTCGGGCATCCGCGTGAAGGCGCGCCACCGCAGGAGACGGCCTGGGGAGACGAACTGCGGCTGTATCCGTTTCTTGGATTGCTGGCGGGGGTGGCGTGCAGTGTGCTGCGCGTGCCGCGTCCGGCCGTGTGCGAACCGCTCAATCACATCCTGATTCCCTTGGATACGGCGCTCTATGTGACGGCCATCGGTTCCCAATTGCGGTTTGAGTGGCCGGGCCGGTGGTGGCCGGCAGGCCTGGCGATGGGCGGAATCAAATTTTTATTCAGCCCGTTGATCGGCTGGTGGTGCGTGCAGACGTTTGGATTGCAGGGATGGCCGCGGGTGGTTGTGTTGCTGCAAGCGGCGATGCCCGTGGGCGTCTCGCCGCTGATGTTGCCCGCGCTCTTTGGGGTGGATCGCAAGCTCACCAACGCATTGTGGCTGACCACCACGATGTTGGCGATCCCCTGGCTCCTGCTCTATCTTCCC
>Ga0209515_10010892_pt1 | contig 10020 bp, 15 predicted proteins | sample Subgroupgradi54m_FD_187454 | JGI IMG/M metagenome (GOLD analysis project Ga0209515, IMG submission 187454) | Subsurface groundwater microbial communities from S. Glens Falls, New York, USA - GMW60B uncontaminated upgradient, 5.4 m (SPAdes)... ...
TGAACTTGCTGTCGTTCCAGTTCGCGTTCGGCACATTGCCGTCGGCGTTGCGGGAGCCAAACTCGTTTATGTCGTACTCCGTCCGTGTCACCGAAAATCGTTTGCACAATTTTCTGCGTTATCTCGGGGTAGAGCGAGCGTGGTATAGAATACGACAAGCAGTTTCTTTATCTTGACCAATCGCCATCCCGACTTTTTCGTCGGGACCGACTGCACAGTCGCAAGATATTGTACAAAAAGAAGCCCCGTTTCGCAAGCGAAACGGGGCAAGGGAACAAGGTTGAAGGTTAAAGAGAAACTGCTCGAGAACGCAAGTACGGGCGCTGGTCGAGGGGATAGAGCCAGCCGACCCAGAACCGGCCGTCGTACCAGGACGCGTACGGCACATTGCCGTCGGCGTGGCGGGAGCCACTGCAGAGCGTTACATTCTGGGTATCCAAGTGCTTGCCGGTCTCCCGAAAGTACTTGAGTTCCAGAAGCAGACGCTCCAAGAGGGTGATGCCGCTGATTTGCTTTTTCGCGAGGTCATCAGCAGAGAGGTTGGCGAGTTCTTCGTCTGCCTCCACTCGGTCGCGCACCCAGATGGCGTAGTGCTCGATGGACATTCGGTCGTTGGTCGGGACACCTTTGTCCAAATCCTCCGTGTAGCGCCAGCAAGGGAACTTCTTCGCACAGGCGGTGTACACGCGATTTGGCGTCATCCCCTTGGCGATAACGAGGAGGCGGTTGAAGCCCTCTTTCTTCTCGGGAATCTTGACTCCCGAGAAATCGTGGGTCTCGCCGAACTCTTCGCGATACAGTGCCTCCCACTGCTTGAGTGGGTCGCGTGAAAGTGTCGAGTTGGGGAAAAGTTCGCGCACCCCGGCAATGAACGCCGACTTATTGCCGATAATGCTAGATGCCGACTCAAATGATAGGTCTGTCGGAATCGCCTGAATGGCGAGACCGTAGATATCTTTCAGTTGATTCGGGGTTGCGAGTCGTGGTTCAGCTACTAATACTAAGGCAGTCTCAGTTTTCATGAGCAGTCCTTTCTTGTGTTTTGCGGAGAACAGGCGAAATGGAGCGGTTTTGCGCCACTTTCTGTCTTTAGGTATCTTACCATATATGTGTACTGCAAGTCAAGTGCTCACGGCACACCTCCTCGTGATATGGTGAAGGAGATGCAAAGACCGAAAATCGGTATCGTGGTAGCGATAACGAGTAAAGATGCCGCCATCGGAAAGGGCGGAAAACTTCTTTTTCATATTTCAGACGACCTGAAACGCTTTAAGGCAATTACGAAAGGCCACCCCGTGATTATGGGCCGCAAGACATATGAATCAATCGGAAGGCCATTGCCCGAGCGCACGAATATCGTTATCACCCGCAATCCCGATTTTAAGGCGGAGGGCGTTACCATCGTTCATTCGCTTGAAGATGCACTCAAAAAAGCCACCACCCCTCTTCCTCCCCTCCTTAATCAAGGAGGGGTTGGGGGAGGTGATGAAATCTTCATCATTGGCGGCGGCGAGATTTACGCGCAAGCCCTCCCTCTCTGTGAGAAGATGCGTCTCACAATTGTTGAGAGCGACGCCGAAGGCGATGTCTTCTTCCCCGACTGGCGGGCGAACTTCACGCACGAGACCTTTCGCGAAGAACGGTTTGATAAAAAAACAGGACTGAAGTATGTGTGGAGTGATTTGGAACGAACAACATAAGAGCGAAGCAAACAAAAAATCCTTGCTGTGTCGGAGCCCCCATAGAGAGGGTGAAGCAGCAAGGATTTTTTCGTTTGCGAAGCGACCTATTTAATCTCAATCCCCATACTCCGCGCACTGCCTGCAAGCATCGAGATTGCACCCTCTACATCATTGGCGGTGAGGTCGGGGAGTTTCTTTTCGGCGAGTTCGCGCAGTTTCGCTTTTGTGATAGTACCGACCTTGGTCGCCGGTGTCTTACCCGACCCCTTCTCTTTGCCCGCCGCTTTGAGCAAGAGGTTTGTTGCTGGCGATGCCTTAAAGACCATATCGAACGAGCGGTCTTCATAGATAGAGACGACGACGGGCACGAGTTCACCCTTCATTTTCTGCGTTCCCGCGTTGAAGCGCGTCACGAACTCGCCGATATTGACCTTCGCCTGACCGAGCGCGGGACCAATCGGCGGCGCGGGATTCGCGGCACCTCCCATAATCGTGAGCTTCAGTTTTCGTACCGGTTTTTTAGCCATAGTATCTAAATCTTTTTAACTTGTAAGAAGTCCAGTTCAACCGGTGTCTCTCTGCCGAACATAGAGACCAATACTTTAACCTTTCCGCGCTCGGCGTCAACCTCCGAGACCTTACCCTCCAACTCCTTGAACGGCCCATCGGTAATGGTAACCGCATCGTCAACATCCAGTTCAATGGTGTGGAGAACCTTGTCGGAGCCCATTCGTTTGAAGAGTCCTTCAATCTCCTTCGCATCAAGCGGTACGGGGAATACCCCGGACCCGACGAAGCCCGTCACGCGCGGCGTGTTGCGCACCACATACCACGAGTCGTCGGTCACGACCATATCTACCAGCACATAGCCGGGGTAGATTTTCTCCTCCTCCTCCACGCGTTTGCCGCCTTTTATCTTTATCTTCTTCTCGGTCGGCACCACGACGGCAAAAATCTTCTCCTCCATCCCGAGCGACTCAATGCGCTGTTTCAAGTTGCGCGCGACGGCGTTTTCATACCCCGCATAGGTATGAATAGCATACCAATTTCTGCCTTCTTGAATCTTCTGTTTTGACATATATTAAATGAAGAGTTTGAGCAGCGCGGTAAAAAGGTAATCAAACGCACCGAGATAGAGCGCGGTTAAGAGAGAGATACCGATGACGATACCCGTATAGACGAATGTTTGGCTGCGCGTCGGCCAGCTCACATGTTTTAATTCCGCGCGTGTCTCTTTAATATAGTCCAGTGCTTTTACCATAGTGTTGTCTTACTAAAAAAGGCCTCTCGGCCATTTCTAGTAGCATACTCTTCCCGCTAAAATTGTCAACGACTACTTGATTTCGTAGGTAATCGTTACATTCGAGACAATCTTGTCTTCGCCGACGGGAATCTCGGGAGGAACGGCACCGCCCTTGCCGCTCGCTTGAGGCGCCATATCGTACGCACGCGCGTAGATAGGGTATCCGCCTCCTTCGCTATATGAAATGATGCGTATGAGTTGAACTCCGAGCGATTTCGCCAGTTTGGAGGCTTCAATGCGCGCATCGGCAATTGCCTTGTCGCGCGCCTCCCTCACGAGTGCATCACGCTTATCAAACTCAAACGAGAGACCCGAGACATTGGTCGCGCCGAGTTCGCCGAGCCCACCCAAAATCTTGCCGGCACTACCCAAATCGCGAATCTTAACCGCAACCGACTGTGTCACGACATATGCCGCGAGTTTCTGTTGACCTGAGGGGTTTGGGTAGAGCGAGCCGGCGGTGCCGTACTCGTAGCGCGGGTAGATGTTGTAGCCGCTGGTCGTAATGTCTTTTTCGGCAACACCACTCTTTTTGAGATAGACGAGAATATCATTGGTCGCTTGCGCTGCATCTCGTTGAGCATCCGTCACGACAAGGGACTCTTCGGTCACCGAGAAGCTAAATGAGGCAATATCGGGAATTCCGACCACTTCGCCCTTTCCACTTACCGAGATAATGCTTTGGGTCTGCGAATTAGAGCCAATGAAACGAAATGCCTTTACTTCGCCCACGAACTTTGCCGCGAGAAAGAGCGAGAGGAGCACAAGTGCGGCAACGATGCTCTTTTTGACTTTCGGGTCTTCTAACATACATCTAGTATATCACAGATAAAAGATTCTCAAAGAGAGCCCCGACGGTCATTGGACCGACGCCACCGGGGACGGGCGAGATTGCCGCCACTATCTCTTTCACTTTCTCAAAATCAACATCACCGACCACTCCTTCTTCGGCAAGAGAAGTGATACCGACATCAACCACTACTTGTGTCTGGTCGTCTCTAAAATAATCGGCACCGACGAACTTCGGCTTCCCTATCGCCACGACCACTATGTCGCTCGCGCGGGTTATCTCTTTCGTGTTCTTCGTGCCGCTATGACAGACCGTTACGATTGCGCCCGCCTCGCGAAGTGCCTTCGCGGTCGGCGCTCCGACGAGCGCCGACCGCCCCAGCACGGCGACCTTCTTCCCTTCAGTCGGAATCTGGTAAAACTGGAGCAACGAGAGCACGCCGCGCGCCGTGGCAGGAGTAAAGGTGCTTCCAGTCGCAAGTCCGTCCACATCTTTTTCAAGCACGACGGCATCAAGCAATCTCTGCTTGTTTAGATGCGCGGGTATCGGCAGTTGGAGAATAATACCGTGCACCTGCGGGTCGGTGTTTAATCTCTGCACAACCGAAAGAATCTCGGGTTCGGTCGCGTCTTCAGACAGTCGCACGAGCTCCACCCCCGCGCCAATCTCCTCGCCGAACTCTTTCTTGCGCGCGATATAGGCGTTGGACTCTTCGCGTGCGCCAACCTGAACGATAGCGAGTGTCGGCTTCGCGTTCAATTTCGCCAGACGCGCAACAAGCCGCTCTTTGAGAGCGGCTTGTGCCTTTCTTCCGTTCAGTATGAGCGTCATAGCCCATACTATAGCGTTATTTCTGATACAACTCTACCTTTCCGTCTTTCACTGTCTTCGCGACATAGCCGCCGTCGCGGTCGCCGTCTGCTTGAATCGTTATCTTGCCCGAAGCGCCATCAAAATCCTTCACCATGCGGAACCATTCGGCTATTTTTGTTCCGTCGTTGCCAACCGCAACGAGCGCGTCCCGCACCATATAGACCGCATCATATTCGGTCTGCGCGTAACTTTGGTAGGGTGATTCATTTCCATACTTCGTCTGATACGCGGTGAGAGCGGCGGCAAATTGCGCACCATTAAGCGTCACGCCGAATTCCGCGGCAAGTGCTCCCTCCAACATTGTCTTATTCTCCAGTATGGTCTTCGGGTCTCCCGAGACCGCGCTAGAGAGAAGAATGACAGGCTTCCACTTTTGTTCCTCTATCTGCTTCAAGACGAGCGCGGCAGTTGCCGACGTCTGCGCGTCTATAAACAATGCATCCAGTTTTGCGGATTTCATCTTGGTTACCACCGACTTGAAATCAGTTGCATTGCTCGCAAACTCTTCTTTCACCACCGTTCCGTCGAGCGCGGTAAATGTTTTACTGAACCCATCGTAGATGTCGCGCGCGTAGTCGGTCTGTTCTTGAAGAATGCCGACTTTCTTCCACTTTTTGTCGGTCGAGGAAATCGTCGCGAGAACCTCTCCCTGAACAGCGTCGCTTGGGTAGATGCGGAAGAAGAAGGCGCTGGCGCCAGTCAACTGCGCACTGCCTGAAGCGGGAGAGAGGAGTGTTACTTTCTTCTCGGTCACGAGCGGCACCGCCGCGAGTGTCTCGCTGTTGCAGAATCCGCCGATAATCACCTGCACCTTGTCTTCATTTATCAGTTTTGAGGTAGAAGTCGCCGCGTCAGAGCCGTTGCATTTTGAATCCTCAACAACCAATTCAAGCGGCTGTCCGCCGACTCCGCCCGTTTTGTTTATCTCCTCAACCGCCAACTCAATCATCTTTCGCGCCGGCTCACCAAAACTAGCTGCGTCCCCCGTGAGAGGCAAAAGAACGCCAATTTTAATCGCATCTTTCTTTGCCGAGCCGCTGCTCCCGTAGAGCACGAAGCTTCCGACAATGAGCACCAAGACCACGAGCCACAAAATCGCCTTGCCGAGAGAAAACCCACCGTTTGCATTCGGTTCCATATATCTTTTTGCTAACCTAATAAATAAAAAACGAAAATAGATTGCTCTTTTGCAATCGTACTCTCCCCTTTTTCACGACGCAACTTGTAAAGCCGCCTTCTTTGTATCGTAATCTACCTAATGCCGCTTGGCGTACTCGGCAAGATAGACGCGTTCGCGGAGCGCCGAAGTAGAGAAGTTGTGCGAGCGACTGTTGTAATAGACCTCAAAGGGTAGGTCGTGACCCGTGAATTGCTTGCCCTTCCAATCCGCGCCAATGATGCGGATGTCGGCTTTCAGATTCTTCAACTTTTCATAAAGGTCGACTTCGGTCGTGTAAATGCGTACCTCATCAACATATTTAATACCGGCGAGAATAATCTGCCGTTCGGGAAGCGACATTACCGGTTTATTCTTCGCTCTATCTATCGACGGGTCGTCCTGCAAAAAGACGATAAGGTGGTCGCAGACCGTCTTTGCCTCCTTGAAGACGAGCATATGTCCCGCGTGACAGAGGTCAAACGCGCCACAAGTAAAGCCGACTTTTTTTGCAGGTGTCGTCATTGCGCCTCTATGATACTACGAATAATCTCTTTGGTGTGAGACGGGTCTCTGGTCGGAGTCACTGCAACGCCGGTTGCAATGACCGGAAAGTCGTTGCCTCCCTCTCCCAAATCATCACCAATGAAAGCCATTGCACTCTTGGGAATTCCGAGATGTTTCTCCATCTGCCGAATCCCATACGCCTTATCTATCCCCTTTCGCGTTACATCTATTGAACTCGTGCCGCCCGTGCGAATCTCAAAGTCGGGAAGGTGTCGCGCGAGAACCGCTATCATCTGGAGTCGTTTCATTCGGTCGGGGTCCCACGCGCTCTTGATATGAAGCGGCGCCTGCGAGCCGTGCGCGGCGAAAGTAATCTGGGTATGGCGGTCTTCTATGAGGTCGCCATAGATTTTCTCGGGTTTCTTGACTCCAACTTCATCAAGCATCTTCTCAAATGCCTGAAGGATGTGCGCCTTCTCTTCGGACAAGAGCGTCTCGGTATAGATCGCCCGCCACTGCCCTCCCTCCTGCCGATAAAAAGCAGAGCCGCAGGTGGGAAAGAGGAAGAGTGCTTTAAAATTCGCACCCGCAAGTTTCCTGATAAACTGCTTCTCAAACTGCGCGAACGAGCCGCCCGAAATCACCGCGACTTTTTTCTTCGTCAAGAGTGTCCTAAGAAGTCCCGCCATCTCATCATCTATCTCCTGCTTGCTCTCGGCAAGCGTCTTGTCAAGGTCAAAGACGATGAGTTGTTTGTCTTTCAATTTCATCGCATATAAAACCGAAGAAAGAACCGCGCCGTTAGTTTTTTATTGGGGTGCCTATCCGGTGTCGATCCGGAACTTAGGGTTCCACAAACCCTCGTGCAGAAGCCGCTACACTATAGGCACCATCTCTACAAAATTAACACAAGAAAAGACAAAGTGCTATGAGCCGAATAACTCGTGATGTGTTCCGATTCTTGAGAACACAATAGAGTCGTTTGTCTCGTGTTTATATAGCGCGCGCAAATCTCCCCCAACATTTATGCTCCAAAAACCATCGTATGGCCCGTGAAGCGGATGATTATGGAGCAGCGGGTGGAACGGCTGTCCCGAAAATAATTCACGACGAATCTTAAAGCGCGTCTTCTCACCCGCACGAAGTTTAGCGTATTCTTTATCAAAGACGGGGTGGGTCCGAAACCTCATAGAGAATCGAGATATTCATCCATTTCCTTTCCGGAATGAAAGAGTGGAGAAAGATTCCGCCCTGCTTTTATATCGGCCTCAACAAGAGCAAGTTGACGCTCCAATTTCTTGCTCATTCTCTCTGGCGCGGCAAAGGCAATTGCTCGTTCGTTCGCAAAGCGTCTGAGATTCTCGTTAACCACAATTGAGAGCGGAAGACCTAAATCGGCTGCCGCTCTCTGTGCTCGTATCTTTACATCTCTGTCTACTTTAACATTCAATACTGTCTTCATAACTGAAGTATACACAACGGTTATCTAGAAGTCAACGCTGTTTTTATGGTAGATTACCGTGTATGCAAGTTAAGATAGAGCCGTCGTGGAAGGAGGCACTCCAAGAAGAGTTTTCGAAGCCCTACTTCAAGGAGTTGAGTGAGTTTGTGCGCGGCGAGTACCTCGCCGCGCGGGTCTTTCCCCCGCCCCAATTCATCTTCAATGCCTTCGCACTCTGCCCGTTTAATAAAATCAAAGTTGTTATACTCGGACAAGACCCCTATCACGGCGCGGGGCAGGCGCACGGACTCTGCTTTTCGGTACCCGAGAACGAAGCGGTGCCCCCCTCGCTCCAGAATATCTACAAAGAAATCGCGAGTGATATTGGCGGCGAGATTCCGAGACACGGCAATTTGGAACACTGGGCAAGACAGGGAGTGCTTCTTCTCAACGCAACGCTCACCGTGCGAGCGCATACCGCCGGCTCGCATCAAGGCAAGGGATGGGAGGAGTTCACCGACACGGCAATCAAAGCACTCTCCGACAAGAAAGAAAATCTCGTCTTTCTTTTGTGGGGCAATTACGCGCGCAAGAAGAGCGGACTGATTGACTGGGAGAAGCATCTTGTTCTTGAGTCCGCGCACCCCTCCCCGTTCTCCGCCTCAAACGGCTTCTTCGGCAACAAGCATTTCAGCCAGACCAACGCGTATCTCAAAAAGCACGGCAAAGGGCCGATAGGGTGGGTGTAGAGTTTATAAATGCGCGGGAGAGGACTTGCACCTCCAAACCCAAATGGGCGCTGCCACCTCAAGGCAGTGTGTTTACTATTTCACCACCCGCGCGCTAACACCTATACTACTGGAGTAAGGGGGGTCTCGGCAACTGTCGCCGGCGACTCCTTCTTCTCCATTCGTTCGTTGCTCATCGCCTTGCGAATCTCTTTCGCCGCTTTATGGCGAATGTGATAAAGCTTGGCACGGCGCACTTTCGCTCGTTTCAGAATCTCAATCTTCTCAATGGTCGGAGCAAAGAGCGGGAAGATGCGTTCAACCCCCACCCCATCTATCACGCGGCGCACCGTGAACGAGGCGCCTGCCTCGCGACCATGCTTGCGCGCCAAGACGAGCCCCTCAAATGCCTGCAGGCGGCTCTTCTCTTTCACCTTGTCTTTTTCTACGACACGGTCGGTAATCTTCTGTACCACGCGCACGGTGTCGCCGGCGCGGAGGTCAAGATTCTTTCGTTCGTCCTGATTGGCGGATGAGATAACGATAGGCATAACGAGAGCATCTTATCATAGATTCATTTATCGTTCAAGAGTTTGAGCGCCTCTGAAAAATCAACGGGGTAGGGCGCGTCAACACGCACCTCTTTGTCGGATGGCGCGATAAACTGAAGCGCCCGGGCGTGGAGCGCGAGGCGCGCAAATCCAAAAAGACATTCGCGTTTCGGCGCATAGAGTTTGTCGCAGACGATGGGGTAATTGATGGCTTTGAGATGTACGCGAAGTTGGTGCGTGCGCCCCGTGCGCGGGCGTAGTTCAAGAAATGATGCGTCGTTCCCGCGCGACAGTACTTTGTAGTCGGTAACCGCCGCCCGTTCCTCCCCTCTTCGCCCGCGCGTCGCCGACCAGAGCACGGGGTTCGCGCCACTGCGCGCAATGGGTCGGTCAATCACCCCTTCGTCGTGCTTAACCCGCCCATAGACAAAGGCGTGATAGACCTTGCGAACGGTATTCTTCTGAAACTGCTTTTTAATCGCAAAGAAAGCACGTTGATTCTTCACGATAAGGAGCGCACCGCTCGTCTCGCGGTCAAGGCGATGAATGATGCCGCTTCGGTCAACCGCCTGATTCTCCCCCACTCCCTTTATCTTCGGATATTTTTTGAGAATCCAATCAACAACCGTCGGCTCAACGGTGCGCCCATCGGAGTGCACGATAAGCCCCGCCGGTTTGTTTATCACCAACACATCTTCGTCTTCATAGAGAATTGGTATGGTTTTTGTCTTTACGGGCATATGGACGGTGCAGGGCTCGAACCTGCGACATCTCGAGTGTAAATCGAGTGCTCTACCAACTGAGCTAACCGTCCGACCCTATCAAACTAGCAGTTTTCGGACAGAAAGACAAAACCCGCCACCGAGGCGGGTTTTGTAGAGAAGAAAACGGAAATTACATTCCGCTACCGCAGGAACGGCAGTCCTTCTTGTGGCTGACGAGTTCAACCACCGCCGAGACACCGACGAGTAGATAGACAAGTGTCGCGA
>Ga0209515_10010893_pt1 | contig 10020 bp, 6 predicted proteins | sample Subgroupgradi54m_FD_187454 | JGI IMG/M metagenome (GOLD analysis project Ga0209515, IMG submission 187454) | Subsurface groundwater microbial communities from S. Glens Falls, New York, USA - GMW60B uncontaminated upgradient, 5.4 m (SPAdes)... ...
CATATTATTTATGTCATGTATATTTGTTAAATTTGACAAACAACCAACATAATCGTATTTCAAAAAATCATCTATATTTGAATTGAATATGCAACTATCTTTGCAATATATTAAAATTTTATTTCCAGTCAAACAATTCCAAAATTTATTTGAATAAATTAATCCATTATATTCATTATCATTTAAATCATCAATATCAAATTTTATGATTTTAATATTTTGTGAAATTGTGTTACATATTTTTTTGATAAATTCAAAATTATTATTTCCACATATTACAGTGTGAGACCAATTTGATGATAATTTGTTAATAGTATTTCTTATTAAAAAATCTATATGTGGTACACTATCATTGAATTCAATTAAAACTGTTTCGTTTTCGTTATTCAACGTAATTTCTTTTAAATCAATATTTTTGTAATAATCAATAAATCTATAACAAAAATATGTAAATTCAAATTTTGAATTTTCAATTATTTTTTTAAATATTGATACATAATTCCAATCTTTAGGAAAATATATATCCATAAATTGTTTTAAACCAATAAAATATTCATAATTCATAACATCAATATTTAGCATATTTAAAAAATTAATGTTATTCGTGATGTGATCAATACAATTTTGATTACTTGTTAAATCAAAACTATATATTTTTTTAGACATATTTGTTTTATTATTGTAATTATTTATTTTTGTGTAAAGAATTTGGGCAATTATATTTTTTTCAGTTAATTTGTAATTTTCGGATACAAATGAATTTTGATTAATATCAACATTTGAATTTATATGTAAATTTGAATTTATATTTGAATTTATATTTGAATTTATATGTAAATTTGTTTGCAATACATATTTTTTGTATGTATAAACAGAACATACTATATTTTCAATATCTATTGTGTTATTAATATAATATTCGTATAACACATCTTCATTACATTTATACACATTGTTGTATAATTTATATATTTTTAATGAAAAAAATGTGTCAGCATCATTATTAATATATTGTTTTTTATTTTGTTCATTTTTATGAAAATAAATAATAATGTTTTCATTGGTCATTATTTCAATATTTGATTTTTTTTTGTATTCATTTAAATTGAAATATGGATATTTTAAATAAAAATCGTATAAACTTATAATATCTGTTGTATCATTCATAATAATATTATACGTGTTATAATTTAATCATTTTTTTAACACATTTAATTTATTTTTAATTGGCAATTATTCATTAACGATTATTTATTGTTATGTCGTGTAATAGTAAAATTTATTTTAAACAAAAATATTATATGAATATTTTTAATAAAAATAAAAATTTTATAGTTGATAGCACACATGATAAATATTATAAATTTATACCAATTTCAGACAAAGATAAATATAAAATAAATTTTTTTATAAAAGATAAAATGATAAATAATGAAATACTTACTTTAAATATTGAAATATCTGAAGATATTAAAAAAATTTATGCAAATAATAAAAATATTGAATCAAATAAAAATGTATTGATTTTTAATAATGACAATAAAGAAATTACAATTATTTTTGAGGGTGTAGCTGAAAAATCTTATGTTAAAATTAAAAAAAATACATTATATTCTTTGATAATGATAAATAATGATAAATACGAATTAGATAAAAATAAAGATAAAGATGAATCTAAAAAAGATGTAAAAGATAAAAAAGATAAAAAAGATAAAGATAAACATAATCACGATAAAGACGAATCTAAAAAGGATAAAGATAAAGATAAAGATAAAGACAAACATAATCACGATAAAGACGAATCTAAAAAGGATAAAGATAAAGATAAACATAATCACGATAAAGACGAATCTAAAAAGGATAAAGACAAATATAATCACGATAAAGACGAATCTAAAAAGGATAAAGACAAACATAATCACAATAAAGACGAATCTAAAAAGGATAAACATAATCCTAATCACGATAAGGACGAATCTAAAAAAGATAAACATAATAATCATGACAAAGATGAATCTAAAAAAGATAAACATAATCATAATCACGATAAAGATGAATCTAAAAAAGATAAACATAATAAAAATGAATCTGAAAAAAATGAATATAAAAAAGATAAACACACCAAAAATAAATCTGATAATGATTCATTTATAACTGACAAATCTAATAACAATTCTTCAACAACCAATAAATCTAAAAAAAACAAATTTAACAATGATTCATCTGTAACTGATAAATCTAAAAAACACAAATATGATTTTATCGACGATTCATCAATAATTGATAAATCAAATAATGGCTCATCAAGCATAGATACAACAATAACAGATGAAACTATACCGATTATCAATATGCATAAGCAAAATAAAAATACTACTGATTATAAAATGAGTGAAAATTTAACAAAAATAATAAACAGTAATAATATTAGTGAACAAGATAAAAAAAAAATTCAACACTATGATATGTATAAAAAAAATAGTGGAAACACAAACACATTTTTGTCAAATGGATTAAAAAATAAATTGAATATTCCAAGAAAAATAGTAAAAACAAAAAAAAATACGAATAAATTTGACAGCAATATAAATACTGACAAATCTAACACAAATTTTCATAACAATTTAATAAATAGATTTGAATATATTGATTATATAATATGCAATCAGCAAAATTCGGGGAATTTTGAACATAATTCAAATAATTTTAAACAATCAAAACAAATTTATGGTGTGTCAAATTATTCGGACAATTTTTTATTATTTAATAACAATAACAATATTTCATGCGTTGAACATAAAAATGAAAATGAAAATGAAAATGAATATAGTGTATATGAATATGATAAATTTAATACTGAAATTAATGACAAAATTAACAATAAAATTGATGTAAATAGCAACGCTATTGGCATTAAAAACAACATTATTTACACAACAAATGAATTAACAATTATTGTATTATGTAATGAACCAATTGGTATTAACAACATTGATGACATTAATAACATCAAAAATATTTGCAACATAAAAAATATAAATAGCATTATATTTATTGTTATCCATAATGATGTTGACACATTTAATAATTTAAATAATTTAGATGACATAAATGAAATTAAAAATAACACAACAATCAATTTACAAATAATTAATAATGTAAATAACAATAATAATATACTAAATGAAATACTACAAATTGTTAACACTGATGTTATTTTATTTTTAGATTCTGCACAAAATATAACACAAACAATAATTGAAAAAAATATTAGTATGCTAACAAATATTAATGCAATCGGATTATTTAACAGCAATTATTATGATGGTAAAATAAATTTAACAAACATTAAACACATTGATTTAAATGGTTTAATGATGACAAAAAATATTTACAAAAATATTAAATTTGACAATTACATAAATAATATATTTGATATTGGTATTGATGTTTCATTTCAACTTGCAAACATGAATTGTGAAATAATTGTATGTAATAGTGAAAATATTGAAAATACAAATATTCAAATTACACATGGACAGATTTGTGAAAACAAATCTTTAAAGAATTCTTTGAATTCTGATCAGATTTGTGAAAACAAATCTTTAAAGAATTCTTTGAATTCTAATCATAAAAATTATAGAAATTACAAATATTTATGTTATAAATGGAAAATAGATGACAATTTTGTAAATTATGATTACATTGACGAAATAAAATTTGATTTTCTTGAAAAAGATAATTTAAGTTTATTTTATAACAAAAAATTTGTGTTAATTGATGAAGCAAAACAAATTATTTTAAAATTCATTAAAAATAAAAAGGTATATCTTGTGATGTCACATTGGGGTTATCCGTCATATGGAGGTGGTGAAAATTGGTTAATTGATACAATGACATGGATGGCATCAAATGAAAAATATGCATCAATAATGATTTGCTTTTATGATCAAACAAATAAAAAATATTTTAGCAATTTGAATATAATTACAGAAAACAATAAAATGTATATACAAATGCCATTAAATTATTTTTATTTAATACGTATGTTAAAATTAATAAATCCTGTATGTGTGTCACATCAGGGATTAAATAGGATGTTATATTTAGAGTTAAGCAATATTTTAAACATTCCATTTATAACTGGATTTTGTTTTTGGCAAAATATTGTTACACATAATAAATGTGTAAATATTGATATGTTAAATAATAATTTAACAAAATGTGATGAATTCAATATAATTTGTGAAAAATCCGAATATGTTTATTCATCATCAACTTTTGTAAATGATATTATCTATAAATACCATAATACAAAATTAGATGTAATTGATACAATTTCAGATGTTCAACATTATAAAATTAATGAATTTAAAAATCAACAATATGTTACAATAATAAATATTCATAAATTAAAAGGCGGATGGATGTTATTAAATTTATTAACCAATTTGAATCTTGATATACCACTTTTATTGGTGCTGACTGAACCATGTGAAGAATTTGACAGTAAAATTAAGATGTTTGTTAACGAAAGAAATATTTATTCAACAAAAAAAACAATTCTTTATGAAAAAAAAATGGATGATGTAAAACAAATATATGAAAAAACAAAAATACTTTTAATTGGATCACTTGTTGATGAAACTTTTTGTAAAGTTGCATATGAAGGTATGAAAAATAAAATACCAATATTGTCAACTAATTGTGGAAATTTAAAATATTTACTTGATGGATATTCAGATTTTGTTGAACAAAATGCTCTATTATGGTGTGACAAAATCAACGAAATTTATAATAACGATAATTATTTAAAAGAAATGTCAAATAGAATGCCAATTAATAATATTAATGATGAATCAATTAAAAATAAATTTGTCAACATTGTAGAAAATATAAAAATCAAAAATAAATTCGAATTATGCAATAATAATATTGGTATTCTATGTCCTTGGTGCGACCAAGGACTAGGTGTACAAAGTAGGGAATATTATTTGGAATTAACAAAACATAATTATTCAGTTCATGTTATGTCGTTCAAACCATATGTTGTATCGAATAATTTAAATATTAATAACACAAACATTGTTAATACTGATAAAACTAATTGCAACCATAATTTATTTCAAACAGATGTAGATGAATGGAATTATCCTAATGTTAATTATTACAAAAATAACCGTGACCACATAAATATTAATGATATATTGGATTTTATTGGAAAATCTAAAATAAAACATATGATATTTATTGAATTATGTTTTGAAAATTTATTTGAAATCGTTTTGATATTTAAAGCATTTGGTATTAAATGTTATGGTATACCAAATATTGAAACATTTCGGTATGGAGAATTAACTAAACATACATATTTTGACAATATATTTTGTAATAATTATATGACATATGATTTATTAAAACAATGTAATTTAAAAAATTTATCTTATTTAGGATTTAAAATTAACCATCCATTTTTTACATATAAAAATATTGAAAATATTAGAAATGCAGATAAAACTATTAATTTTTTTGTCATGGGTGGTTTAAATTCAATTATAAGAAAAAATATTAAAAAAATATGTGATTTATTTGATACATTAAAAACATACGAAAGCAAAAATAAATTAATATTACACGTGTACATTCAAGGTGATCAAATACCTGATAATTTAAATTATAATAATGACAATATTATTATTAATATTAAAAATTTAACATATAAGGAAATATCTGATTTATATAAAATAAATGATATATTTCTTCATATGGGATCACATGAAGGGTTAGGTCTTGGATTGTATGAAGCAATTTCATGTGGAACTGCTGTATTAACAATAAATAATTGTCCAAATAATGAAGTTATTATTGAACAAATCAATGGTTGGACCATCAATTATACATGTGAACATTTAATTGACAACAATATGAGTATTACTAAAAAAAGTATGTTTGATTCTGAACATTTTATTGAAAAAATAAAACATATCGACAATACATTTGATAAATCACAAATGTATGAATCAATAAAAAAATATAATGAATTGCATGATTGTGATTATATAAAAAATATGATCAAATATTTTTAGATAAATATTTAGTTTGGTTTAATTTAATTTAATTTTTATTATATTATTATATTTAAAAATATATACAATAATATTATGAGTGGAACAGAAACAGCAATAGAAATGACACCAGAAACAGCTAAAAAAGTAAAAAAAGGCGATGATTATATTTTTTTTAGAGTTAATTTTCTAAGATACAGAGCTATTTATGATGGAAGTGTCCGAAGAAGTAAATTTATCGTTATTGAATTAATTGTATTTAATAGCACAATATTTACATTATCATGTGGTTCATTACCAGATGCAACTGAACAAACTAAAAAAACATAACAAAATAAATAAATAAAAATTGAACAAATAAATTACATATTATGATTTTAAAATAAACAATTAAACCATATAACAATACAACAAACATGGATAATTTATTAAAAATATATAATGCATCAACATATTTGCAAAATTTATTGGAAGATGAAAAATCAGACAATTTCGTCAGTACCATTAATGGACTTTTACAACAATCATATAAACTTTTAAATTTAAATTTAAATTCGTATTCGTATTTAAGTTACATAGACTACATTGAATATTTATTAAATTTAGTAAACAATTATAAAAATATTAAATTTACTGAAAATAACGTTAAACAATATATAGTGTTATCCGATTATTTTCAACTAACTATTCAAGACGAATTTTTTAATACAGTTTTAAATAATTATATTCTACAACAAAACATATTTTATGATAAACTTTATGTATATCAACCTTTTAATTATTATATTTTGGATAAATTTAGTAAAAAAAATAACATCAACAACAAAACATTTATGTATATTTTTGAAATAAATGAAAATATATGTTATGAAATTAAAAAATTATATTCGGTTTACATTGAACAAAAAACATTAGATAAATGTGTAAATATTGTTGATTTAGATATTTGTAATAATTCACATATCAAAGATATCAATTGTTTGCAATTTCTTGAAACTGTAAATATTTCTGGATATTTTAGCAATTTACCACAACGCGGTATTTCACAACTATTATTTGTTAAAAATTTAAATGTTTCAAATAATAAAAATATAACAGATGTTAATCATTTACAACTTTTAACAAATTTAAATGCGTCTGGACGACGTTGTAACGTTACACAATTAGGTATTTCAAAACTTTTGTTTGTTAAAAATTTAAATTTATTTGATAACAGCAAAATAACATGTGTGAATCATTTGCAACTTTTGGAAGATTTAGATATATCAGGTCTATCATGTGGTATCAAACAATATGGTATTGCGCATCTTATGTTTATTAAAAATTTAAATGTATCGGTTAATTCAGGTGTCACAAATGTAAATCATTTACGATGTTTAGAAAATTTAAATGCATCTGGTTACTGGTGTGGTATTTGTCCATATAGTATTTCATTGCTTACAACGATTATAAAAACATTATGCACATGTAATAATCCTAGTTTTAATAATAATTGTTGTCATAATCGTAATTTTAATGATAATTATTTTCAGGTTATATTGAATAATGATTATCGCCATAGATCAATAAATTATGCAGATTGAAAATAAATATTTTTATAATACATAAAAATAACAAAAATAACAAAAATAACAAAAATAACGAAATAACAAAAATAACGATGCAAAAAATTACATAATTTTTATAGTTTTTACATATATTTTATATGCATTTCATATATGTTTTTTATATACATTTTGCATATATTTCACATACATTTTACATACATTTTACATATATTTTATATACGTTTCATATACAATTTATACACATTTGCAAACATTTACATACTTATAATCAACGGTGTATGTAAAAGTGTCCCAATCAACACAATTAATAAAAATGTTTGATACAAATTAATACTATCTGTTTTTGTAATACGTGACACCGTATTGTTCCAACAGTATTGAACAATAAACACATATATTACTAAAATAATAACAATCATTAATAGTTTTGTTAATAAATCTTGATCCATAATATATATATTGTTGAAAATAATAAAAAAAAAATAATAATCACTAAAAAAATTAAATTATATGTTTATAAATTTTTTGTCACAACAAACACATAAATATTTACATAAATATGTAACGACATATGCACAACCTGATATTGAAAGTAATGTACATGTTGTAAATATCATAAATATTAATACATGTAATAATTTTGTGTTTTTTGATAAATTTGATGTGTTCATATTATATAAATGCACATATATTAAATTACTTAAATGGATTTGTTAAGAATATTTGTTGTTTGTTGTTTGTTGTTTGCTGTTTGTTGTTTATAATATTTATTGTTTGTTGTTTATAATATTTGTTGTTTGTTAAAAAAATTGAATTATATTAAATATATATATAATTTATATTAAATAATGGATACTGATGAAATTAAAAATGTATTGTTAGATTATTTATATAACAATATTGATGTTGAAATACATAAATATGTACCAATACAAGATATGTCAAATATATTTGCATTAAAATTAAAAAAACACTATGTGACTGCAAATTCATGTGGAATAAATTCTTTTGTTGTATTTACAAAAAAAAATAATGAACATTATAGTTATTTAATTGACAGAAGAAGTATAAGTTACAAACGTGTATCTTTAAATAAAAAAGATGCACGTATTACACAATTTAAATCATCAGTTGATTTAAAATATTATGATGGAACTGTATTTGACGGTATTTTATTGAATGGTGATTTAACAAATAAGGATCTACAAACATTTGTTATTACTGATGTTTTTATGTTATGTAATCAAAATATGTTAAATATTGATTACAAAAAAAAAATGAATATTTTAATGAATTTTTTACCAACTAAAAAATATCAATATGATGATATAAATTTTGTAATTCATAAACCATATGAAATAAATCAAATACCAACTATGTTTAAAGAATATATTAAAGATAATACAAAAAAATTAAATATCAAAGGATTAACATTTTTTCCTCAGATATCTGAAAAAAAACTTATTTATATATTTGACAAAAATGATGATTCATTAAGATATAAATTATGCAATGATTTATATGAAACAACAAGCAATGAAACAGTCAATAACAACAACAATAACAATAACAATAACAATAACAATAACAACAACAAAAATGCATTATCATCAGTTGACACAGTTAACAACAAAAATAATGCAAATAATACATTAACAACCATTGTTGTTAACAATAAAAATAACACAAATGACACAATTAGCTACAAAAATAATACAAACGGTGCTAACAATAACACAACAAATTGCAACGATCAACTTGATATGCGAAAAAAAATAATTAAATTCACAATTTCAGATCCAGAAATCATAGATGACATAATTTTTAATTTGGAAATGCAAAAAACAAATATATTTGATGTGTATGGATTATTTGCTATTTTTGAAAATAATAAAAAATACACAAAAAAATATATTGGAATTGCACATATTCCAACTTATGAATTATCTTTGCAATGCAAAAAAATATTTAGCAACATTCATAAAACTATTATGTTATGTAAATTTGATATTATGAAAAATAGATGGATACCATTTGAAAAATCACAAATTGACAAAATTGATATTATTAATAATGATCATCGTTTGAAAATAATTGAAGAATATGAAAATAATTATGATGATGGTTGTGAAAACACCGATAATTAATTTATAAATAATTAATTAAATTTAACAATAATTAATCAAATTCAATAACAATTATAGAAACATTATCTCCTGTTCCTTTTTTTAATGCATCTTCAGCTAAACAAACAGCAAGATTTTTTTTTTTAGATTTTTTAATTACAGGTAAAATATCTTCATTATTTAAACTTTCAATTAAACCGTCACATGTTAAAATTAAATATTTCATATTTTCCAATTTTACATTATATATATCTGGTTCTT
>Ga0209515_10010895_pt1 | contig 10020 bp, 6 predicted proteins | sample Subgroupgradi54m_FD_187454 | JGI IMG/M metagenome (GOLD analysis project Ga0209515, IMG submission 187454) | Subsurface groundwater microbial communities from S. Glens Falls, New York, USA - GMW60B uncontaminated upgradient, 5.4 m (SPAdes)... ...
TCGAGGAGCGCCCCCCGCTCAATCGTGATTTTTGAAAAATCAAACGCGTTCTTATCGACCGCCCGGACCGCCGCCGATTGGTAAAGGTCTGTCAGGATAATCACGGGGCATTGATATTTTTCGGCAAGATTAAAGGCGCGCCAGCCGGCCTCGAAACATTGCTCAAGGGTGCCGGGGGCGAGAATAATTCTTGGGAATTCTCCCTGAGAGGCATGCAGGACAAATTCGAGATCGCCCTGCTCCGTCCGGGTCGGAAGTCCGGTGGAAGGACCGCACCGCTGCGCCTCCACGATGACAAGAGGGGTTTCAGTCGAGCCAGCCATTCCGAGCGCCTCAACCATCAAACTGAATCCGCCGCCGGAAGTCGCGGTCATCGCGCGCGCGCCCGCGTGAGAAGCGCCGATCGCCATGAGGATCGCGGAAATCTCATCTTCTGTCTGTTTTGTCACGATCCCGAATTGATTCGCCTTTGCGGACAAAAATTCAAGAACGGTGGAAGCCGGCGTCATCGGATAACCGGAGATGAAACGGCATCCGCCGCCGATCGCCCCGAGACAAATCGCCTGGTTTCCGTAGATGATCATCCGTTTCGGTTGGTCTGGAATCGGCGACAGTTTGAATTTGAAGAGTTTGGCGTATTTTTCCTTGGCGATGTCGTGGGCCTGCTTCGCAAGTTTCAGGTTATCCGAGACAACTTTCTCGCCCTTCCGCTTGAAATTCTGCGCGATCACCTGGGCGATCCGCTCAAAATCGTATTCGGTGACACCGACCGCGGCACCGATCGCCGCGGTGTTCGCCATGATCCGGTCGGCGCCGCTTTCGTAGGCGAGTTTTACTAAAGGCATCGGGAAAAGCTGAATCCCGCGCGCGCGAAACGTTTCGGCGTCCACCTGGATCGCTTCATTATAAATAATGGCGCCTCCTTTAACGATTTCCTCTTTATGGGCCTGGACCGCTTCCGCGTTAAAAGCGAGGACGAGGTGTACCTGCTCAGTGTGGCAGAAGACCGGAGAGGAGCTGCCGCGGATCTGGTAGAAATTATATCCGCCGCGAATACGGGACATATAATCGGAGTTTCCGAAAACATGGACGCCGCCGCGGGAAAGGGCCTTGACAAAGCCGCCGCCGCTGGACTCAACACCTTGTCCCGCTTCGCCTCCGATTTTGATTGTCACATCAAATGGTTGCAACGTTTTCTCCTTGTCTTTATTAGAGTTAGAAGTATTTTCAGAACTGGTTATCGAGAAATAATCACTTAAGTGAGCAGTTTACTATAGAATAGACAAAATTGCAAGAACTAAAGTCCTTCCTCTATATCACCCGCTTGTAGCTCGAAAGCCCCAGCTTCCAGACCGTCACCCCGCAATACCTTTCCCCTTCCGGACAAAATGGTTGCGCGTTTGATTCCTTCCTGACCCAGCAGGGGGCGGCCAAATACTTTCCGATATGGGGGGAGATTTCCCTCACCTGCATCACCTCTTCATAACAGCTTTTCCAGATCTCTTCCTGGGCGGTGTAACAGAGGCGCTGCACCCACTTATGGTGAAAATTAAGAAGATCCCCCGACTCCTCGAACCGGATCGGAAAGGCATTCGGGAGAAGATAGAGCGCGTATTCTTCTTTCACCCCCATGTTTAAAAGTGAATCGATAGACTGCCAGACCGTCCGCATGATCTGGTGATAATCGTTGAGCGCCTCCCGATTCTCCTGGATGAGGACCGGAATCATATAATCCGGTTTACCGGGAACATAATGACGGGAGAGGATCGGCCGTGAACCGGGAATCATCCGATGGCGCTGGTCCTGCGAATCCGCGGTGTGAGAGAGTTTTTTCTTGAAGGTAAAATGAGGATGGACCATGGCGCGGGTCAATTTTCCGAGGGTGGTGAGCGTGAGCGCCTGTGACAAATAGGGGTTCATCTTCGGATTCATCACCCGATCGATCGCTTCTTCATCGCTCATCCAGCTCTTTCGCATCCCGAGGACCGACCGAACCGCCTGGGCCATTGTTTTTTCGCCATTTATCTTGTAGTCGATGAGTAAAGAGGTGCGCTCTCCGAGCTCTTCGTCAAATTCCTTCACAAACATCTCTCCGGTACCGTCGCGCACGCTCCCTCGAAGACTCTGGAAAACCTGATATTCCAGAGTCTCTTCCAGAGGAATCACATCTTCAATAAATTTGAAGAATTCGGGGTCGACCTGATTCACCGCCTCGACCATTTTTTTCACGACAATCCGGCTTTCCAAAGGGGTATCCAATTGTTCGCAGAGTCGATGATACCGGTGAAGGGTAATACCGCTCACGGTATGATAGAGATGGGCATGGGTGGCAACGGGGAGAACATAACGGGCCACCTCCAGCACCTTTTTCTTGATGGCCCCGGCCCATTTCTTCTCCTCCGGGTTTCGATTCGGAAAAATTTTTCGGTATTCAGCCGTCGCGGGAGGGTTCAATGTCTCGATCAGCCGATGGTAGGCCTCCATTTGGAACGCGATTGTCCGGCGGTAAATCGATTCGGCTTTTTCATCAAGGGGAGGAATGGTAAAATGCTCCGGTTTGACCTCCACGTAACGCTGAGAGACCTGTTCGGAATTATAATAAGGATGGCTGTGGAGGAAACTCCAGATAAACTGCCGGCTCACCTTATCCAGAATAAACTGAAACGTGGCATGCTGGAGTGTCGTGTGGTGGCCCGCTTTGTAGATGCTTTTCGCGATCGCGTCGCGCCGCTCCCGCGCCTGCGCGTCTTTGGAAACCTCTTCGGAGCCGATCACCTTCGATGAATAGCAGGTCCGTGCCGTCGCCACCGCATTGTCATACGCATCCTGGAAATAATTTTCCAGAATGACGACCGGTTCCTCTGAAAGAAATTTCTTCTCTTCTAAAGCGGTGCTCATAGTTCAAGAACTTTCGGAAAGCGGGTTAAATTTTTGTTCCCCGTTTTTGTGACGACGACCATATCCTCAATCCGGACCCCTCCGGCATCCAGGTAATAAAGGCCCGGCTCGACGGTGACGACCTGGCGCGCCCGGAGCGTGTCCCGCCCGGCAGAAACTCTGGGGGGCTCATGGATCTCAAGGCCGACGCCGTGGCCGGTCCCGTGGAAAAATCCCTGCATCCTTCCCTCCAGGATGCCTGTCCGGAATCCCTCTTTTTCAAAATGGCTCATAATGCGGTTGTGAATCACGCTTCCGTCGACGCCGTCTTTTAGGCGCTCAAAAGCGATTTCCTGTCCTTCCCTGACAAGCTCATACATTTTTTTCAACTTCGGCTTTGCCTTCCCTTTCACGACGGTGCGGGTCATATCGGCGAAGTATCCGGTCTTGGCGGAACGGGGGAAAACATCCAATACAATCGATTCATTCGCAAGAAGCGGCCCCGAGCCCTGGTTGTGTGGGTCGACGGCGTCTTTCCCGCAGGCGACAATCGTATGTTCCGCGATACAGTCAAATTCCATCAGCTTCACGTTGATGATCTTCTTGACCGCTTCCGAGGTAAGGAGTTTTCCGTTCGAATAGAGTTTACCGTTTAAAACACGCGCACGCCGAATCGCTTCGATCCCCTGCGCGACAGCCCGTTCGGTGGCGCGCTGTGTTTCCGTAATTTTCGCGATCTCCTCGTCGGTTTTAAAAACCCGCTCCTCAAAAAAGGGCTCCGGTTTTGTCGTCAGGCGATACCCCTTCTTCCGGAAGAGCTCCCCATACACGAAACTGAAGTTCCCGGGAACGAGAATTTCTTTCACCCGATGCTCCCCCAAAAGAAAATCGATGAGGTCGATGGAGGTCGGGCGCGCCTTCTTCTTCGCCGCCTCTCTCATCAGAGATGAGACCGAAAGAACTTCGTCGACCCGCGCTTGTGACTTTGCCCGATCGAGTTCTAGGTCGCTCATGAGAAGGTATTTCTTCCGCTTGATTTCAAGATAGATGAAAGGATCCGGCGCAAGAAACTTTGTGGCGTAGTAGAGGTTCGCGTCCTTCTCGCTTGCCGCTATCATTAAGATGGTATCATGCATGATGTTTTACCATCGGATCAGCGCGGAGGCCCAGGTAAATCCCGAGCCGAAAGCGGCGAGACAGACCAGGTCCCCTTCCTTCAACCGGCCCTCATCCTTCGCCTCCGAAAGGGCGATCGGAATAGAGGCGGCCGTGGTATTTCCGTACCGCTGAATATTGTTATACATCTTTTCCGGAGGAAGCTTCAAATAATCCCGAACCGCCTCCGCGATCCGGATATTGGCCTGATGCACGACCAGAAGATCAAGATCCTCTTTGGTGACACCGTTGGCCTTGAGCGCCTCATGAATGACTTCGATGAATTTTGTCACGGCATGTTTAAACACTTCTCGACCGTTCATTCTCGGAAAATGGCGCCCTTCCCCGATGTTAAGTGTGTTCATGGGAGTCAGGCTTCCCGGCGCCTCCACCCACAGGTCTCTGGCATGACGGCCATCCGAATGGAGATGCGTGGAAAGGACTCCCCGGTCTTCTTCGGTCGCCCTTTGACTTTTCTCAGGGTCGATGGTGAGCGGAGTCGAACCACGACTTTGCTCAGGACTCCCTTCGGTCGCCTCCAACAGAACTGCGCCCGCACCGTCTCCAAAAAGAACCGCAACATCCCTTCCCCGCGTCGAAAGGTCGAGCCCTGTTGAATGGACTTCGCTTCCGACCAGAAGAACTCTCCGGTATTGCCCGGCCCGAATCATATTATCGGCAACCGACAACCCGTAAATAAATCCGGTACACTGGGTCCGGATATCCAGCGCCCCGATGGAATCGATACCGAGCTTCTGCTGAAGCAGGACTCCGGAACCGGGGAAAAAATAATCCGGACTTAAGGTGGCAAAAATAATGAACTCGATATCGCGCGCTTCCTTCTTCGCGTCGCTCAGGGCCTGCCGCGCCGCCTCAAACGCCAAATCCGCTGTTCCCGTCCCCTCCGTTACAAAATGGCGCTTTTCGATACCGGTCCGCTCGCGGATCCACTCGTCGCTTGTGTCTATTTTCTTCGACAAGTCATCGTTTGTCACCACGTTGGGAGGAACATAATGCCCGATACCTATAATTCTCGATTTGTTCATCGTTTCTTTTCCGGTAACTCGAACTGAATATTGGTATGCCCGATCTCAAACTGATCTGCGACAAGCTGGTTGATCCGGTCCAGAATCCCGGCCGATTCGCTGATTTTCATATCCTCTACCATCGCGTGCGCCGTCATCGCGTACATCTTGGAGGTAATCTCCCAAATGTGGACATCATGAAGGCCTTTCACTTCCCCGACATCCTTCCGGATCGCCTCAACCACATCATCTACCTTAATATGGCGCGGGCTCGATTCAAGAAGAATGTGGCAAGACTCCCGGAAGAGACGCCAGCACCAGACCAAGATCAAAATAGCAATGAGAAGACTTAAAATAGGATCGATGATTGGCTGCCGGGTAAAATGGATGAGAATCGCCCCCAGGACAATCCCGACCGAAGAGACGGTATCTCCCAACATATGCAGAAAAGCGCTTTTCACATTCAGGTCCTCGGCGCTTCCGCTCAAAATTTTTGCAGTCAAAAAATTCACTCCCAATCCCACAACCGCCACCACAAACATCTGAAGTTCCAGGATTGGACGGGGATTCTGGATGCGCCGTAAGGCTTCCCCGACAATAAAGAAAGTGATCACGAAAAGGAGAAAACTGTTCAGAAGGGCTGCCAGAATTTCGAGGCGGTAGAAACCGAAACTTTTCTCCTTGTCGGTCGGACGTTCCGCATAGATCATGGCAAGCAAACTGACCAGGAGCGCGGAAAAATGGGTCAGCATATGCCCCGCGTCCGACAAAAGCGCGAGGGAATTCGTCATGAACCCCCCGATCACCTCTACCACCATCATGATGCCGGTCAGGCCGATCGACCAAAGAAGTTTCCTGCGGGCCATCGCGCGGAAAGAATGTGGATGCGCCCCATGGGAATGGGGATGAGAGTGAGGCCTTGCCTCTTTGGGACCGTGAAAATGCTCCATAAAATTTTATTTTAACACAAAAAAAGCCTTTTTCCTATGGGCATCCTCTACACGGAAAATTTTTTTCTTGCAATGTCTTTGGAAATAGTGATAATGGAAATTACGGTTCTTTGATAGAGAGGTAGTTGCGGATGATGCTGGGAACGTCGTCGAGTTGAACGTCTTTATACCATACCCCGTCAGGGAAAATCATGATATTGGGGCCCTGACTGCAGAGGTCCATACATCCGGATTGACTGACCCGCATTTTTCCCGTGAGGCCATTTTCCTTAATATAACGCTTCAGGGCCTCTCGGATCGCTTCACTCCCTCCTCGGGAACAGCAGATCTTGTCTCCTTCGCGTACATTCGTGCAGACAAAGATAACCTTCTGATAAGGAAACGGCGCTTGTTTCATCGGTTTAGATATCATTTTATCCTAAAAGGATGACAGGATAAAGATTTTTCTTGACAATACTAAATATTGCGCTATACTAGTGTCTGGATAACAAGATGTAGTGTTAGAGAGCCCTTATGAGCCATATCATAGAAGTCCAGTTTCACGAACAAATCCTCCCCGGAAGCCCATTCAGACTGTACCCCCTGCAACTTCAGATTGAACAACACGGATTTTCAAGAAAAAATTTCATCAACACTTATCCAGTACGTTAGGAGGAGAACCGATGTCGGGTAAAACCGCCGCTAAGGAGAGATTTTCGCCGAAAAAAATGAGGAGAGCGCCTTCATCCTCCGCGATTTTAAGGATTCCGCGCCGCATGACCCGCGCCAACGTTCACCCCTTTGACGAACTCACCTATATCAAACGATCCTCGGTCATCACGAACCCGGATGGTTCAGTGGTTTTTCAAATGAAAGAGGTCGAAGTGCCGGAGTCGTGGTCACAGCTCGCCACAGACATCGCCGCATCCAAATATTTCAGGAAGGCGGGAGTCCCGCAAACAGGCCGCGAGACGAGCGCGCGGCAACTCGTTCACCGGGTGTCCCACACCCTTCGCGTGGCGGGTGAAACCCTCGGCGGATATTTCAAGACCAAAGAGGAAGCGGACCTCTTTGAAGCGGAACTGTCCCATCTTCTCATTCATCAGAAGGGCGCTTTCAATTCGCCGGTCTGGTTCAATTGCGGACTCTGGCATGAATACAAAATTACCGGAAGCGGCGGAAACTTCTTTTGGAATCCGAAGACGGGAGAAATTGAAGAAACCAAAGACTCTTATACCCACCCCCAATGCTCCGCCTGTTTCATCCAGTCGGTCGAAGATGATTTGATGTCCATTTTCAGCCTCGCAAAAAGCGAGGCTAAACTTTTCAAATTCGGAAGCGGCACCGGAACCAACTTTTCAGAACTCCGCGGCCGGCAGGAAAAACTTTCCGGAGGCGGAACGTCTTCGGGACTTATGTCCTTCTTGGAAGTCCTTGATAAAGGTGCCGGAGCCACTAAATCGGGAGGCACCACCCGACGGGCGGCGAAAATGGTCTGTCTCGATATGGACCATCCCGAAATCGTTGACTTCATTAACTGGAAGGTGAAGGAAGAAAAGAAGGTCAAAGCGCTCATCGAAGCGGGTTATCCCAACGATTTCAATGGGGAAGCGTATAAAACGGTATCGGGCCAGAATTCCAATAATTCCATCCGTATCACGGATGAATTTATGCAGGCATCCCTCGACGGAAAGAAATGGCAGACCCGTTTCCGGACGACCGGTGAAGTCTGTGACACCTTTGAGGCGCGGGATCTCATGAAGCTGATCGCCGAAGCGGCCTGGGCCTGCGCGGACCCCGGCGTCCAGTACGATACGACGATCAACCGCTGGCACAAAGCGGCGAACACCGACCGGATTTATGCTTCGAACCCTTGCAGTGAATATATGTTCCTTGACGATTCGGCCTGTAATCTCGCCTCCATCAACCTGATGAAATTCCTGAATGAAGACGGTTCCTTTGATATCGAAGGATACCGCCATGCCTGCCGGATTTTCATCATCGCGCAGGAGGTCATCGTCGACTTCGCTTCCTATCCGACGAAAAGGATCGCGCAAAACAGCCACGACTATCGTCCGCTCGGACTCGGATACGCCAATCTCGGAACACTCCTCATGGTGAGCGGTATTCCCTATGACAGTGACCGCGCGCGCGCCATTGGGGGGGCGCTGACTGCGATCATGTGCGGCCATGCCTACCGCGTCTCTGCGGAAATCGCCAGCCAAAAGGGCCCTTTCCCCGGCTTTGAGAAAAACCGGGAACCGATGCTGCGGGTCATGCGGATGCACCGGGATGAAACGTATACCATCAACGCCTCCTCCTGCCCGCAGGATCTTTTGGCCGCGGCTCGGGAGGATTGGGATGAAGCGGTGCGGCTCGGGGAAATTTACGGATACCGAAACGCGCAAGCCACCGTCATCGCCCCCACGGGGACCATCGGACTTCTGATGGACTGCGACACCACCGGCGTCGAGCCGGACTTTGCCCTTGTGAAATTTAAGAAGCTCGCCGGAGGCGGTTACTTCAAAATCGTGAATCAATCCGTGCCTATCGCGCTTCAGCGTCTTCACTATACCGAAAAAGAAGTCCGAGACATCCTCACCTATGTGAGCGGAACTCTTACCCTTGAAGGGGCTCCTTATATTAACCCCCAGACCCTGAAAGCGAAAGGGCTCACGCAGGAAGACCTCAACAAAATTGAAGCCGCGCTCCCGTCGGTGTTTGAACTTCCCTATGCCTTCAGCGCCTGGACCCTCGGCGAAGAAACAATGAAACGGCTCGGGATTGCGCCCGATGAATACCATCGTTTCGATTTCAATCTTCTGAAGAGTCTCGGATTCACCCTTGAGCAGATTGAAGCAGCGAGTCAAGTGATCTGCGGGCGGATGACGGTAGAAGGGGCGCCGCACCTGCGCGAGGAGCATCTTCCGATTTTCGACTGCGCCAACAAATGCGGCAAATACGGAAAACGGTTCATCGCCGCGATGGGCCATGTCCGGATGATGGCGGCGGTGCAGAAATTTATCTGCGGGGCGATTTCGAAAACGGTGAACCTTCCGAGTGATGCCACCGTCGAGGATATCGAAAAAATCTATATGGAAGGATGGAAACTGGGCCTCAAAGCGATCGCGCTCTACCGCGACGGCTGCAAGATGTCACAGCCTTTGAACACCACCGGAGATCTTTCAAAGGGAGAGTCGGCCAAGAAAGAAGGAGAGGCCTCTGCCGCTGCGCAGCCCTTCGTTCCCCACCGGAAACGCCTTTCTAAAAAGCGGAGAGGATTTACTCAAGAGGCGAAGGTCGGCGGGCATAAAATTTATCTGCGGACGGGTGAATATGAGGACGGGAAACTGGGTGAGATCTTCGTTGATATGCACAAAGAGGGGGCGACTTTGCGCTCCATCATGAACTGTTTCGCGATCGCGGTCTCCCTCGGTCTTCAATACGGCGTTCCGCTCGAGGAATATGTCAACATCTTCGCGCATCAGAAATTTGAGCCGCAGGGGCCGGTCGATCACCCGAACATCAAGCATGCGACGAGTATTGTCGACTTCATGTTCCGGCTCCTTGCGATGGAATATTTAGGACGGATCGATCTCGTTCATGTAAAGCCAGAAAACTTGCCGATGAGAGCACCAGAAACACCGGTTTCCGAAACAAAACAAGAAACCCCGATCCCGCCTGCCGTTTTGCTGGAGGAAGGAAGCGGAAATTTTGTTCCTTCTAACGGAAATGGCCATATGAGTTCGGAAGATGTCATCGCGGAAAGAATGGAAGTTGACTTCAGCTCCCTCATCCCGATCGCCGGTATGGATGATCAGATGTCGCAGCTCATGGGGGACGCTCCTTTCTGCTCCGAATGCGGCCATTTGACCGTCCGCAGCGGCGCCTGCTACAAGTGCCTCAACTGCGGCAACTCCATGGGGTGTTCGTAGGTTAGCTTATTGTTCGTTGTTCAAAGTTCATAGCATAAAAAGCCCGCAACTCATTGCGGGCTTTTTGTTTTCAGCGGGGCCCGGCTTCGACACGTTTCC
>Ga0209515_10010897_pt1 | contig 10020 bp, 8 predicted proteins | sample Subgroupgradi54m_FD_187454 | JGI IMG/M metagenome (GOLD analysis project Ga0209515, IMG submission 187454) | Subsurface groundwater microbial communities from S. Glens Falls, New York, USA - GMW60B uncontaminated upgradient, 5.4 m (SPAdes)... ...
CCAGCACGCGGCGTGGTGCAATGGGAACTTCTTCGCCGGTCTTTGGATTGCGCCCTACACGGCCACCTTTTCCGCGTACGGAAAAAGAACCGAAGGAAGAAATCTTGACCACCTTGCCATTGACCAGCTCAGCACACACTTCATCCAGAACCGATTCGACAAGCTGCGCTGAATCACTGCGCGAAAGTCCTACTTCCTTGTGAACGGCTTCGCTAAGTTGCGCACGGGTTACTGTTCCCATGGTTATCCCCTTCATCTGCCCCCCGAAGCCTTGGCGTAGGGGGATGGCTGCACTGCCCTGAACCACCAACCTGCAAAAACATATTCTGCGCGAATTATAAGCTTTTTGTCAAATAGATAGCGGCAAATGTTTAAGTGAATAAAGAATCTCTACCAACGCACCAGTGCCGAACCCCAGGTAAAGCCACCACCCATCCCTTCCATCAGAACAAGCTGACCCTTCCTGATGCGGCCATCGGCCACCGCACAGCTAAGCGCCAGAGGGATCGACGCCGCAGATGTATTGCCGTGCTGAGCAACCGTCTGCACTACCTTTTCCGGCGGAATACCTAACTTCTTTGCGGTCGCATCTATGATTCGCTTGTTGGCCTGATGCGGCACGATCCAGTCTATGTCGCTGGCGTGAAGGCCGGTCGCCAGCAGCGCCTCGTTCACTGCGCCTGACATATTGATGACTGCATGCTTGAAGACTTCCTTGCCATTCATGCGCAAATGACCGGTAGTGCCCGTTGAAGACGGCCCGCCATCCACATACAGCAGGTCATGATGGCGCCCATCCGCATATAAATGCGTGGTCAGAATGCCGCGATCACGCAAGGTGCCCGTTGCAGTTTCAGCCTTAAGCACCACCGCACCTGCACCGTCGCCAAATAGCACGCAGGTGCCGCGATCCTGCCAATCGAGAATGCGCGAAAAAGTTTCAGCGCCGATCACAAGCGCACACTGGAATTGTCCGGCCTTGATAAAATTATCTGCTATCGCCAACGCATACACAAATCCGGTGCAGACGGCCTGAATATCAAACGCAGCGCCCCTGGTTATCCCAAGGGCGGCTTGTACTTTGGTTGCGGTGGCGGGAAAGGTCTGGTCTGGCGTGGCCGTCGCCAGAACGATCAGGTCCACTTCCGATGCATCCATGCCTGCACTGGCCAGGGCGCGGCGGGCGGCCGCCAATGCCAGATCGGATGTCATTTCCCCATCAGCGGCGATATGACGTTCCCGAATACCAGACCGTTCGACGATCCAGTCGTCACTAGTATCAACCATCCTGGCCAGCTCGGCGTTACTCAGGATGCGTTCGGGTAAATATCCGCCGGCGCCACATATGACCGATCTGATCGTGCTCACCTTGCGTTAACCTCCACGTCGGCACTATCTTGATTGGAATTTTCCATTACACTTTCTACCGTTAGCTTAATTGCTTCATTATATTTATTAAGATCGGCGGCGATGCGGGCAACAAGATTATTCCGCGCCATTTCGATACCCGTTTTTATGGCGTGGGCAAAACCGACGCCATCCGACCCGCCATGGCTTTTAATTACCAGGCCATTCAGCCCTAAAAACACCCCCCCATTAAGGGCCCTTGGATCAAACTTGTCGCGCAGAACGCGAAAGGCGCCCCGCGCCAGCAAATATGCAAGCTTTGACAATATCGATCCGCGCAAGGCATCCCCCAGCACCTGAAAGATCAGCTTGGCGGCGCCTTCACCTGTTTTAAGCGCAACATTGCCGGTGAACCCGTCAGTGACGATAACATCCACCGTGTCTGCACACAAATCGGTGCCTTCCACGAAACCGATAAAATTCATCGAGTCCCGCGACGCCAGCCGCAGTTTGCGCGCGGCGTGCCGGACATATTCATGGCCTTTCTGCTCTTCTTCGCCGACATTCAGCAAACCAACACGCGGCTGCGCAATATTCAGAACCGCCCGTGCAAAGGCGACCCCCATCACGGCGAATTGCACCAGGCTGTCTTCATCGCATTCCAGATTTGCCCCCAGATCCAGAACCACTTTTTGACGCTCCGGTCCGGGCCAGGTCGAGGCGATGGCGGGGCGGTATATCCCATCAATGGTGCGAAGTTGCAGAACCGACATTGCCATCAGCGCACCAGTGTTTCCTGCGGAAATAGCGACCGAAGCCTCGCCCTCTTTGACCATGGCGACAGCCTTCCACATACTGGTGCCACGGCCGCGGCGCACAATCTGACTTGGCTTGTCATCCGCAGCAACCACCTCATCCGTATGCCGCAGCTCATACCGCCCTATCAGGGCCGGATGCTGGGCAATCAGGGGAAGCAGGCGCTGCTCATCCCCGAACAGGACGAAACGAACCCCGGGATCCTGCGCACAGATGATGGCCGCCCCCTCCAGGACCATCTCCGGGGCGGTATCACCCCCCATTGCGTCCAACGAAATAACCAGAAAATTCTTGTCAGTCAGCGCCAACTTGTCCGTCTTTCGCTTGCATTACTGGGTAGCCGGGCAGAAATATGTCGTTTTTGTTGCATTGCGTGCACCTGAATAGCCAAATAACCAGCTAATTCCAAGCAAATCTATCCCCTGTTAAATAATGAAATCATACTAAAAGGCCCTGATCTGCGTCTTTAGACGCATACTTGACAGATTCAGCGATGCAGACTAGTTTGCGCCCCTTCCGGAGCGCTGTCAGACGGCGTCTTCCGGGCATTCATTTACCCGCATTAAGGGCCACGAATATGGCAGTTCCCAAAAGAAAAACTACCCCCTCGAAGCGCGGCATGCGCCGTTCGCACGATTCGGTCCCTCGCTCAGTCTATCAGGAAAGCAAGGAATCGGGGGAACTGGTGCGGCCGCACCATATTGATCTGAAATCCGGCAAGTATCGCGGCCGGCAAGTGCTTCCCGAACAGGAAGACTAATTCACCTATCTGCTTTCTTCAATTGCCTGATTTATCACGTAGCTGCGCCAGAATCTGAAACGGGTTTGCCCGCTTTTCGGGTTCGGCCGCCACTGGCGTCAGAGACTCAGGTATTGCGGCGCCAGACGCGCGCGGATAGGGATCAATTCCCAGCGCCAGATACTCTAGCAGCAGCAAGCCCAGATTGATTTCGCGCCCGTCAAACGCCTCGGGCGGATCTTCGGCCAGCGGGTCGATCACAATCCCTTCGTCCGTATTTTTATCCGGCTCCAGCATGGATGCAGGCAAAAAGCGCGCAAAGACTGTTTCCGAAACATGCGCACGGACAGGCTCCAGCGTCATCACGCATTGTTGCACGATGTCTGCGCTGACAGTGCCTTCTACTGCCGCCCCATGCCTGCGCCAGCGCCGCACGGCCAGTTCCGCATGGAAATTTTCAACGGCATCAACACCCAGATATTCCGCCAGAGCTTTGCAGGTGGCTGCATCGGCTTTTGTTTTTACGATGGATGGCGTAGCGCCCAGCTTCTCAATGTTAAAGACTACATCAAGCGGCAAGGCCGTTTCGGGTGAGGTGCTCATGCTTCCTTCCTGATCGATCAAAAAACAGGTGGCGCCGTGAAACTCAGCTTGCCGGCCAGAAAATCATCGCTGGCCTGCTTTGCCAACGAATCCGCTACTTCCCGCATATAGGCCGCCATACGCGCCAGCTTCGCCCGCTCCGGCGCATTTCCCCGGTACAGATTGCGTTCCAGCGCGGCCATAAGCCGGGAATCATTGTCCGACGCCTGCAGGCCATTCTCATAGGCTTCTACCCGCCCATAAAAGGCCTCGCTCATCGTGCGAATCCTTTTTCCAACCGTAAGGTCGCCAACCCCCATCTCCCGCAAGCTGCGGTCCATATCGCCGAACATCACGTCGAAAAGCTGCTGTGCTAAATCATCATCGCCATCGCTGGTCAGCTTACTGCTCAAACGGCGCAGCACCAGAAATAAATGCAGGGCCAGCATGTCAAAGCGCCCATCCAGGCTATCCGGAACACCGCCATCGCGGTAAAACACGGGCCGTCTAGCCTGCTCAGCCAGTATGGCATAAAGCTGATGGGCGGCGGCATCGTCTTTTTTTCGCCCAAATATTCGCGATAAGATCATAATTGTTCTACCTTATAGGGACGAGTTCTATTGCACTTATTTGCGCCGCAAGGTACGTCAACCACCATGAAAACACCAAGACAGAAATCCGGGACTGCACCGCGCCACCGCAAGCTTAACCATCTTGCCCATGCAGCAATGCTGGCAGGGGTGCTTGCGGCCTGCAGCCCGACCACCGAGCTGCGCGGGCATATCATAGATGAAGAATCACTCACGGCTGTAAAAGCCGGGGTGGATAACAAGCAGTCTGTATCGGATACGCTGGGAACCCCGTCAGCCATTGCGACGTTCGATACAGATGTGTGGTTTTATATTTCCACCCGGCAGGAGCGCATGGCGTTTCTGGACCCCAAAATCCTGGAACGCAACATCGTCGCTGTCGAATTTGACGCTAAAGGCAATGTCGCCGCCACGCGCCGCTATACGATGGCAGATGGCCGCCCTGTGTCGCTTGTAAGCCGTGAAACACCGACAAAGGGCAAGGAACTGACATTCCTCGAACAGATGTTTGGCAACTTTGGCCGCTTTTCTGGCGCCGGAAGCGAGAAGGGGCCAGGTGGCGGTGGCGGCGGTGGAAAATAAACGTCTCAAATTCAGTCATAAAAAAGGCCGCCCGTTTCGGAGCGGCCTTTTTTATGAACTATTACGCTTACCCGTGCGCCAGAACCGCCAGAAGCAGCAGGGCAACGATATTGGTGATCTTGATCATCGGGTTGACCGCCGGACCTGCAGTGTCCTTGTAGGGGTCGCCTACTGTGTCGCCGGTGACTGCGGCCTTGTGGGCGTCAGAGCCCTTGCCGCCGTGATGGCCGTCTTCGATGTACTTCTTGGCGTTATCCCATGCACCGCCGCCAGAGGTCATCGACAGGGCCAGGAACAGGCCTGTCACGATGACACCCATCAGCATCGCGCCTAGCGCCGATAGCGCCGCGCCCTGCCCTGCGATCATATTGATCACATAATACAGCACGATCGGCGACAGCACCGGCAGCAGAGACGGAACGATCATTTCCTTGATCGCCGCCTTGGTGAGCATATCCACCGCTGCGGAATAATCCGGCTTTTGCGTCCCCTTCATGATGCCCGGCATTTCACGGAACTGACGGCGCACTTCTTCGACGATGGATCCCGCCGCGCGTCCGACCGCCATCATGCCCATAGAGGCGAACAGATAGGGCAGCAGGCCGCCGATGAACAAGCCGACCACGACGTACGGATTACCAAGCGAGAAATCCAGAACAACATTGGCAAAGGACGGGAATTCAACCGGATGAGCGATGAAGTATTTCAGATCTTCGGTATAGGCCGCAAACAGCACCAGCGCGCCCAGACCCGCAGAACCAATGGCGTAGCCCTTGGTCACGGCTTTGGTGGTGTTGCCCACCGCATCCAGCGCGTCGGTGGTCTTGCGCACCTTCTCATCCAGCTTTGCCATTTCAGCAATGCCGCCTGCGTTGTCCGTGACCGGACCGAACGCGTCGAGCGCCACCACCATACCGGCCAGGGCCAGCATGGTCGTTACCGCGATGGCGATGCCGAACAGGCCTGCCAGCGTATAGGTAACGATGATGCCCGCAACGATCACCAGCGCCGGCAATGCGGTCGATTCCATCGATACCGCCAGCCCCTGAATGACGTTTGTGCCGTGCCCGGTAACCGAGGCTTGTGCAATGCTTTGCACCGGACGGAAGTTGGTGCCGGTGTAATATTCGGTGATCCAGATCAGTAACCCCGTCACCGTCAAGCCGGTCACCCCGCACCAGAACAAATCCATGCCTGTGAAGCTGAGCGCGCCCACAGTCATTGCGGTTTCCATGCCCAGCACATGCGAAATCACAGGATAGAGTGCAACGAGCGAAAGCACCGAAGAGGCGATGAAGCCTTTGTACAGCGCACCCATGATGGAGTTGTTCGAACCCAGACGCACGAAATACGTACCGATGATCGAGGTAAGAATGCACACGCCGCCAATCGCCAGCGGCAGAAGCATCAATTGCTGTTCACGGACCCCATCGAAAAAGATCGAGGCCAAAACCATGGTCGCAACCACGGTCACGGCATAGGTTTCGAAAAGGTCCGCCGCCATACCGGCGCAGTCGCCCACATTGTCGCCCACATTGTCCGCGATGGTAGCCGGGTTGCGCGGATCATCTTCCGGGATGCCGGCTTCGACTTTACCGACCAGATCGCCGCCAACATCAGCGCCTTTGGTAAAGATGCCGCCGCCCAGACGGGCGAAGATTGAAATCAGTGAAGCGCCAAAGCCCAGCGCTACCAGCGCGTCGATGACAACGCGGTCACCCGGCTGAAAGCCAAGCGGACCTGTCAGAATGGCAAAATAAACAGCAACCGACAGCAGTGCGAGACCCGCAACCAGCATGCCGGTAACAGCGCCGGAACGGAAAGCCATACTAAGCCCCGCAGCCAGGCTTTCGCTGGAAGCCTGTGTCGTACGCACATTGGCGCGCACGGAAATCAGCATGCCAATGAAACCAGCCGCGCCGGAGAGCACAGCGCCGATGACAAAGCCGATTGCCACAAGCTGGCCCAGCAAGAACCAAACCAGTGCAAAAATCACTGCGCCGACAAGGGCAATGGTGGTGTATTGACGGTTCAGATAGGCGCTTGCGCCCTCCTGAATTGCCGCAGCGATTTCCTGCATACGTGCATTGCCAGGACTTGCCGACAATATCGAACGGCTGGTGATAATGCCGTACACGACTGCCAGCAGGCCGCAGCCAATAACGAGCTCAAGTACTGTGCTCATGAAGCTTCCCTCTAAGAATTAATAACTGGAACCGCCGCCGCCGACATGCGCCGACTGCCCCCCGGACCGGGGCGCAACATGCCAAAGAACCGGTGTAAAAGCAACCGAATGTCAAGTTACCGGTAGAATTGTTTAAGTTTATTGGCTGATTTTCAGCCGATTATTATACGCGCCTTGCGGCCAAGGGCCTGGCCTAACTGACGCAACCGCTTGTACAGAGCCTCTCCTGCCAGATCCGCATAGCTGGCAGGTATATGCAGGCACAGCTCGCCGGGGTTCAGCTGCAAGCTGCAATTCTGTAAAATACCGGCTGTTCCCCCCGAAATTGTGTGTGCGAGACGCAGGGAAAGCCCCAAAATTCGTGCGTTTTCGGCTGCTTCACCCGCAAACGCCAATAGCCGCCCCACCGCACCTTCAGCTGCTTCTCCCCGGTAACGGAAATAAATCGCCAGTGCCAACATTGCGCGGCCATGGTGGGTAATACCCACAAATTGCGAGTTAACAACCTCCATAAGGCAATGATTCGCCCGGTGATCGGGATGTACGCGCCAGCCAATATCACTCAGCAGGCTGGCGCAATGACGCAGACGAAAGGCAGACTCGCTCTCATCTTCAAACAAGGCAGAGGTCCAGCGGGTGATTTCATCCGCATGTTCCGGAAAACGGCCCAGCCGCGCACCTTTTTCCTCACAGGCGGCAATCAGCGGATCCCGCGCCTGAAGGGTTTTCGGCAAATGATCGAACAACAGGCCTTCACGCAATCCATAGGCAGAAAACACCACACGGCGCACCTGGGTGTGCCGCAACAGACGGTTCAGCACCGCAGCGGCTGGCGCCGCCGTCTCCGCGCGCCGCTTGGACAGGCCAGGAAGCGCCTCCAATTCAGCCTGCGTCAACCGGGAGATTTCACCTGTGAAGCGCAACGCCTCGGGCGCTGCAATGGAATATTCATGAATCACATGGACAGGATGATCGATGCTTTCCATATGCACCTGCGCCAAAGCACGCCAGGATCCACCCACCGCATAGAACGTCTCACCGGAAAACTTCCTGATCCAGTCCTGCTTTGAGAGCAGTTCGTCAATCCGCCGCTCCAATTGCTCAGAAGTTGCCTTTTTCACTTTCAGCGGGCCGATGGGCAATGTTTCCGCCTGCCCATAGGCGCCGTCACCGATTGCAATAAGCTCTATGCTGCTGCCACCCAGATCACCCGCCAGCCCCGTGGCCCGTGGATTTCCAGCCAGAACTCCCAGAGCAGAGAGACGCCCCTCTTCAGCGCCAGAAATGATGCGGATATTAATGCCGATTTCACGAGACAATTTCGTGATGAATTCTGCGCCGTTTTCGGCATCGCGCGATGCGGCGGTCGCCACCGCCTCGATCTGATCCACCTTCATCGCGCGCAATAACATTGCAAAGCGGCGCAATGCCGTTCGCGTGGATTCGGCAGCCTCCCCTTCAATACGGCCGCTGGCGGCAACCGATTTTCCCAGCCCGCAAAAAACTTTTTCATTGAATAGCGGGATAGGCGTGCGGCGAAGGCCGTCATAAACCACCAGCCGCACCGAATTCGACCCGGTATCAATAACACCAATACGTTTTTCAGAATTATTCATCTGGCTTGCCGTTGGGTTGCCGCCTGGCGCGCCAGATTTCAGGATCGGCGAAGCTTTCTGATCAGGCATTCGTATTTTTACCATCAAACAGCGGCACCGGTTTCGGGTGGTTTTTGGCATAGGCTTCACCACGTCCGGAAAGACTTGGATTATTCATGAAATAATCATGGGCGCAAAATGGCGCCGCCCCCGGCGCTGGCTTAACACGAACATAGGTTTCGTCCGGGCGTAATTCCCATGTCTGGATGTTATCCTTCAGATTGGCGATCATTACCTGATCCAGAACCTGTTTATGCACCGTCGGATTTTCTATCGGCACCAAAGTTTCAACACGAAAATCAAGATTGCGCGGCATCATATCTGCTGAACTGATATAGATGACTGCCTCGCTTGAAGGCAACCCATGCCCGCCGCCAAAACAGAAAATTCGTGAATGTTCAAGAAAGCGCCCAACGATACTACGTACACGAATATTTTCCGAAAGTCCGGGCACGCCGGGGCGCAAACAACAAACACCACGCACAACAAGCTCTATATGCACGCCCGCCTGCGAAGCCCTGTATAGCGCTATGATCACTTCCGGGTCCACCAGAGAATTCAGCTTGAGCCATATATCGGCCGGTTTTCCCGCCTTTGCAAAGTCAATTTCGGCTTCGATATGATGCATGATACGGGCGCGCAGATTAATGGGTGACATGGCAATTTTCGATAGCTGCGCTGGTTCCGAATAACCTGTGCAATAATTGAAGAATTGCGCGGCATCGCGGCACAATAACGGATCCGCGCTGAACAGCGACAGATCAGTATAGATGCGCGCGTTCACCGGATGATAATTGCCGGTGCCAAAATGCACATAGGAACGCAACTCGCCGCCTTCCCTGCGCACTGCCAGGCTAACCTTGGCGTGAGTTTTTAACTGCAAGAAGCCAAACACCACCTGAACGCCTGCACGTTCCATTTCCCGCGCCAATTGAATATTGGCCGCTTCATCAAAACGCGCCTTCAGTTCAACAAGCGCGGTAACGGATTTTCCGTTCTCGGCTGCTTCTATCAACGCCTTGACGATAGGGCTATCCCATCCCGCGCGGTACAGCGTCTGTTTGATCGCAACTACATCTGGATCAACCGCCGCCTGGCGCAGAAACTGCACCACAACGTCGAAGGATTCATAAGGATGATGTACGATAATATCCTTGGCGCGGATTGCCGCGAAACAATCGCCGCCATGATCACGGATACGTTCAGGAAAGCGTGCATTGAACGGCGGGAACAACAGATCGGCCAGCTCATCGATAATTAACTGGCGCGTGCTGGCAAGCCCCAACGCCCCCCTGACAATAATAATTTCCCGGTTGGTGACTTCCATTTCGCGCACCACAAACTCGCGCAGTTCATCGGGCATGCTCGCTTCAATGCTCAGCCGCACCACATTCCCGCGGCGGCGGCGGCGCAATGCGGTTTCGAAATTACGGACAAGGTCTTCCGCTTCTTCGTCAATTTCAATTTCACTGTCACGGATCACACGGAATGTGCCGCTGGCCATTAGCTCATACCCTGGGAACA
>Ga0209515_10010900_pt1 | contig 10019 bp, 4 predicted proteins | sample Subgroupgradi54m_FD_187454 | JGI IMG/M metagenome (GOLD analysis project Ga0209515, IMG submission 187454) | Subsurface groundwater microbial communities from S. Glens Falls, New York, USA - GMW60B uncontaminated upgradient, 5.4 m (SPAdes)... ...
CGACGCGCGCCCGTTCCTGGTCGCGAAGCGCATCGACGTGTCGATGCCGTGGAGCACGCTGTTCTACCGCCGCATCGTCTTCGATGCGATCCAGATGACCGACTGGGACATGTACGTCGAGCTGTTCCCGGACGGCCGCCACAACTTTCCGAAGTTCAACCCCGACAACCCGCCGGCCAAGAGCAGGTGGACGACGACGCTCGAGTACGTGAGGGCGTCGCGGGGGCAGTTCACGTACGAGGATCACGGGACGCCGTGGAGCACCGTGGCGCGAAACCTCGATGTCACCGTCGGGCGTCCGGCGTCCGAGTACCGCGGGCAGGCGCAGTTCTCGAACGGGACCGTCACGATTCAGGACTACGTGCCGATGCGCGCGGACTTGTCGACGAACTTCAGGATCGTCGACGGACAGATCCTGCTCGACCGCATCGATCTCAAGACCGACGGCGCGCAGACGCAGCTCACCGGCGTCGTCGACGCGCCGCATTGGCCCGAGCAGACGTATCAGATCAAATCGAAGATCGACTTCCCGACCGAGAAGGGCATCTGGTTCGCCCACGACACCTTCACCGTCGCGGGCACGGGTGATTTCACCGGCACCTTCCACCTGTTCAAGGAGCAGCTGGCCAACGGTCAGACGCGAACCGGGCGCGAGCTGAAGGGCACCTTCGTCAGCGCGCTCGCGGGCGTGAACGCGTATCGCTTCGGCAACCTGCGCGGATCGGTGCTGTGGGTGCCCGAGAAGATGGAAGTCACCGACGCGACGGCGGCGGTCTACGGCGGCGATGCGCGATTCAGCTACAAGATGGCGCCGCTCGGCGTCAAGGGCATGCCGGCGGTCGCGACGTTCGACGCGCAATACTCGAACGTCGATTTCACCGAGTTCACGAATTTCCTGGAGCTCAAGGGCATCCGGTTTGCGGGACGCGCGACGGGGCGGAACCTGCTCCAGTGGCCGCTCGGCAAGTACGCACTGCATCGCGGCGACGGCGAGATTCGCGTCGACCCGCCGGCGGGGGCGGAGCTGATGACCCGCCGGATGCCGATCGAGCGCATCGACGCCGACGCCCGCCTCGGCAAGCAGTGGGGGCCGTTCGACAACACGCTGCCCACCGAGCCGGTGCCGACCGCCGCGTCGATCACCTATGCCTTTGGTCCGGATGTGATCGACATCGGTCCAAGCCGCGTCGCGACTCCGGGCACCTACGTCGAGTTCGAAGGGCGCACCGCCTACGGCGACAGCACCCGCATGCCGTTCCACGTGAGCAGCGCCGACTGGCAGGAGAGCGATCGCTTCCTGGCCGGATTGATGACGGCGTTCGGCAACCCGACCAACGCGGTTCCGTTCGGCGGATACGGTACCTTCGACGGCCTCATGTTGGACAGCTTCTCGCGTCCCCGCATCGAGGGGACGTTCGCCGGCGAGCGCATGCGCGCGTTCGACGTCGTCTGGGGCGCCGTCAAGGGATCGACCGTCATCGAGAACAGCTACACCGACGTCATGGATGCCGTCATCAATACGGGCGACTCGTCGATCTTCGTGGACGGCCGCTTCTCGCTCGGCTATCCGCGCCGCGACGGCGGGGAGGAGATCAACGCCCGCATCCGGATCATCAAGCGGCCCGTCTCGGATCTGCGGCACGCGTTCCTGCTCGACGGCTATCCGGTGGACGGGCAGCTGGCGGGCGAGTTCCACCTGTATGGCGCGTACACGCGGCCGTACGGGTTCGGCACCATGGCGATCGTGGACGGCGCCGCGTACCGCGAGCCGTTCGAGACCGCGACCGCGAGCCTGCGTTTCGAAGGCGAAGGCGTGCGCCTCGACAACATCGTGGTCGTGAAGAACGGCGGCCGCGGGACCGGCGCGGCCTATGTCGGGTGGGACGGCACGTACCAGTTCAACTTCGACGCGCAGCGCATTCCGGTCGAGAGCCTGGCGGCGGCGCGCTCATCGGGCACGCCGCCCGTGTCGGGGCTGCTCGACTTCACCGCGGGCGGCAGCGGCACGTTCGACGCGCCGCGCTACGACGTGCACGGCAGCGTGCGCGACTTCTTCGTCGCCGACGAAGGCATCGGCACGGTCACCGGCGACATCAACATCAACAACGAGCTGATGGCGCTCAAGCTCGAGGCCGCCTCGCCGCGTCTGGCCGTCTCCGGATCCGGCACGGTCGCGCTCACCGAGCAGATGGACGCCGACCTGTCGTTCACGGTCGCCGACACGTCGCTCGATCCGTACGTGCGCGCCTTCGATCCCGCGCTGTCGCCGTTTACGACCGCGATTGCCAGCGGCAACCTCCGCGTCGTCGGCGAGCTCGCCGACATCGATCACCTGCTGATCGACACGACGATCGACAAGCTCGACCTGCGGCTGTTCGACTACCGCCTGCGGAACGAGGTCCCGATCCGGATGGCGCTCGACCGGCACTCGATCCGCCTCACCGACATGCGGCTGATCGGCGAGAACACGCAGCTCGACGTCTCGGGGGTCGTCGATCTGCACAACGAGCGGATCGCGATGCGCGCCAACGGCGCGGCCAACCTCGGCATTCTCCAGGGGTTCGTCCCCAACATCCGCAGCACCGGGCAGGCGTCGCTGCAGGCGACGCTCGACGGGCCGATGCGCACGCCGCTCGTCAGCGGCACGATGACGATCGAGGACGGACGCATCCGGCACTTCGATCTGCCGCACGCGCTCGAGAACATGTCCGGCGTCGTCCGCTTCGATTCGCGCGGCGTGACGCTCGACGAGGTGACCGCGCAGCTCGGCGGCGGGCCCGTGCAGTTCGGCGGCCGCATCGGCCTCGAGGGGTACCGGCCAGGCCGCCTCGACGTGACGATGAACGGGCAGAACATGCGGCTCCGCTATCCGGAAGGCATGCGCTCGCTGGTCGACGCGAACCTGAGCCTGCAGGGGACGGTCGACTCGATGACGCTCGGCGGCGCCGTCATCGTGCGAAGCGCGGTGTACACGCGGCGCTTCGACACGGGCGGGGGCCTGGGCGATCTGGCGGGAAGTCCGAGCGGCCAGGGACCCTCGTCCATTCAGACGACGATCCCGCTCCGGTACGACGTGCACATCAGCGTGCCGTCGACGCTGCGCGTCGAGAACAACACGGTCCGTCTCCTGGCGACCGCCGACCTGGATCTGCGCGGCACCTACGATCGGCCCCTGCTCCTCGGCCGCGGCGACATCGTGCGCGGCGAGTTCAATTTCGAAGGCAAGCGCTACGTCATCACGCGCGGCACGATCGACTTCAACAACCCGACGCGCATCGACCCGTTCTTCGACATCCAGACGGAGACCCAGGTCCGCGTGCCGAGCCAGACCTACCGCGTGATGGTCCGCGTCACCGGGACGATGGCGCGGTTCACGCCGACGTTCAGCTCCGATCCTCCGCTGACCGACGTGCAGGTGCTCAGCCTGCTGTTCACCGACGTGGCGCCCGGCCGCGACGTCGAGTTGAGCCAGTACGGCACCGTCACGCCGCAGGAGCAGCTCCTGCGCGAGCGCGCCGCGCGGGCGCTCACCGGCGCGCTGACGACCGAGCTCGGGCGGGTCGCCGAGCAGACGTTCGGCCTCGACACGTTCCAGCTGACGCCGTCCCTGGTGACACCGAACGCCAACTCGTCGCGCCTCGACCCCGCGGCCCGGCTCACCATCGGGAAGCGGCTCTCCGATCGCGTCTACCTCACGTACTCCCGCAGCCTCTCGTCCACCACGAGCGATCAAATCATCCTGCTGGAGTACGATCAGACCGACCGCTTCTCGTGGATTCTCTCCCGCAACGAAGATCGCACCTACGCGCTCGATGTCCGCGTCAGACACGTCTTCTGATGCGGCTACTTGTTTACTTACTTCTCACTTCGACCTTCGCACTTCTCACTTCGGCACCGGTTGCCGCGCAGAATCCGGTTGCGCCGATAGTCACCGACGTGCGGGTCGAGCAAGAGGGTGTGGTAGTCACCGACCCTCTCATCCTCAGCCTGATCGAGACGAAGCCCGGGATGCCGCTGTCGGTCGCCGCCATGCGCGAGGCGATCACGCATCTCATGAGCCTGACCCTCTACGAGGACGTGCAGGTGTACCAGGAGCCTGCCGGCGGCGGCGTGCGCCTCCGCTACGTGCTGTTCCCGATTCACGCGGTCGACCGCGTGGAATTCCGCGGCATGCTGGGCCTGCCGGAAGGCGACCTGCGCCGCGCGATTGCCGAGCGCTTCGGCCCGGCGCCCCCGGCCTCGCGCGCGGAGGACGTCGTGCAGGCGCTGCGGCTCGTGTACCGGGACCGCGGCTACCTGCAGCCGCGCATCGCGCCGGGCGTCGAGATCACGCACAACCCCGATCGCGCGTCGCTGGTGCTGCAGATCGATTCGGGCCCGCGCGCGGTGATCCGGAGCATCGAGTTCGATGCCGGGCCCGACGATCGGGCCGTGTTCGCCAACACCGGCATCGGCGCCGGCCAGCCGTACGATGCGGCCGCCGTCCAGGCGCAGCTGCAGAAATACGAGACGGCGCTGCGCGGCCGCGGGTATTACGAGGCGCGCGCGACGCACACCGTCGACTACGCGGGGAACGGCGCGATCGTGCGCGCCGCCATTGACCGCGGCCCGCACGTGTCGGTCGCCTTCTCCGGCGACCCGCTGCCCGAAGCCGACCGTGATCGCCTCGTGCCGATTCAGGCCGAGGGATCCGCCGACGAGGATCTGCTCGAGGACTCGAGCCGCGCGATCGAGGACTACTTCCACGATCGTGGCTATCGCGACGCGATGGCCACGTATGTGCGGGAGGAGAGCAACGACGGCACCGAGCTGACCATTCGCTTCACCATCGTGCGTGGGCCCCGCTACGTCGTCGGACGCGTGGCCATCAACGGCAACGCCGCCCTTCCGGCCGCCGAGCTCGCGCCCATCGTGCGAATGAAGGCGGGCGACGTGTTCGTGCAGGCGACGCTCGACGCGGCGGTCGCGGGCATCCGGGGCATCTACCGGGCGCGCGGTTTCACGCGGGCGACCGTGATGCCCGGCGTCGGCGTGCTGCCCGGCACGGACCGGACCGACGCGCCCGCCGCGGCCTCGGCGGCGGCGGACGACCGGCGCGTGCAGGTCAGCATCGACATCACCGAAGGCCCGCGTACGCTGGTCGGCCCGGTGGAGATCACCGGCAACACCGTGTTGAGCGACGCGCAGATCCGCCCGATGCTGACGGTTGTGCCGGGCCGCGCGTACTCGGAGGTCGACGTCGCCTCCGATCGCGACCGCATCGATCTCGAATACCGCAACCTCGGCTACGAGAGCATTGTCGTCGAGCCCCGGGTCACGCTCGCCGAGGGCGACACGCGGGCAACCGTGACGTTCGCGATCAGGGAAGGGCCGCAGGTGATCGTCGATCACGTCATCATCGTCGGCAATCGGCGGACGAGCACGCGGACGATCGAGCGCGAGGTGACGCTGAAGCCGGGGCAGCCGCTCGGCTACGCCGCGCGGATCGAGAGCCAGCAGCGGCTCAGCGCGCTGGGACTCTTCCGCCGCGTGAACATCACCGAGCTGCAGCACGAATCGGAGCCGCGGCGCGACGTACTCATCCAGGTCGAGGAGGCGCCGCCGACGGCGATCTCGTACGGCGGCGGCCTCGAGGGCGGCACGCGGCTGCGGCCGACCGGGCCGGGCGGCCAGGCCGAGGAGCACTTCGAGCTCGCGCCGCGCGGCTCCTTCGAGATCACCCGGAGCAACCTGTGGGGCAAGAACCGGACGCTCGACCTGTTCACGCGCGCGAGCCTCAAGTCGCGCGACATCGTGTTCAGCGATACCGGCGTGCGCCTGGCGGCGCCGGCGGCGGGGAGCGGCTATGGAGTCAACGAGTATCGCGTCCTCGGCACGTATCGCGAGCCGAAGGTGTTCAACACGCGGGCGGACGTGCTCCTCACGGCGATTCTGGACCAGGCGATTCGCTCGAGCTTCAACTTCCGGACGCGCGAGATCCGCGCCGAAGCGGGCTGGCACCTGACGCGGCTGTACAGCGTCGCGGAGCGGTATTCGTTCCAGCACACGAAGCTCTTCGACCGGCGGTTTTTGCCGGACCAGGAGCCGCTCATCGACCGGATCTTTCCGCAGGTCCGCCTCTCGAAGTTTTCGAACTCGATGATCCGCGACAACCGCGACGATCTGCTCGATCCGGCCAGGGGGACGTTCTTCGCGTTGAACAGCGATGTGGCCCTGCGGGCGATCGGATCGGAGGTCGGGTTCGTACGCATGTTCGCGCAGCTGTTCGACTACTACCGGCTGCCGGTCAAGCGCCGCATCGTCCTCGCGACGGCGGCGCGCGTCGGCGCCGCGCACGGGTTCCCCCGCACCGTGCAGCAGATCGTCAACCCCGACGGCTCCGTCACGCCCGCCACGGTGCAGGACCTCCCGGCAAGCGAGCGCTTCTTTGCCGGCGGCGACACGACGGTTCGAGGCTTCTCGCTCGATCGCCTCGGCACCGCGGAGACCATCAGCAAGTCCGGATTCCCGACCGGCGGCAACGGCGAGGTCGTGCTGAACGCGGAGCTGCGCGTCGCGGCGGCCAAGGGATTCACCGGCGTCACCTTCATCGACGCGGGCAACATCTTTCTGCACGCGAGCAATCTGAGCGTCACCGATCTGCGGCCGGCCGCCGGCTTCGGCGTGCATTACAAGTCGCCCATCGGTCCCATCCGCCTCGAGCTCGGGTTCAACCTCTCGCCGCGCGAGCTCGTGCCCGGCACCCTCGAGCGGCGCAGGGTGCTGCACATTTCACTCGGCCAGGCCTTCTAAGAGCGAAGCGATGTTCACGGAGACAAGCCACAGAGACACAGAGACACAGAGAAAATCGGATCGGAAGAAACAAATGCCTCTGTGTCTCTGTGCCTCTGTGGCCCGTGGGAGTGAACATCGTTGGAGTTGGCTTGTTGCTGCGGCGTTCTTGCTGTGGCTGTCGCCGGTTAGCGCCCAACAACTCCTCGATCGCGTCGTCGCGCGCGTCGAGGGGCACGCCATCACGTTGACCGACGTACAGGCGGCGCTGGGGCTTGGCGTGATCCAGGTGCCTCCGGGCGCCGCTCCAATCGAGGCCGGGACGCAGCAGATGATCGATCGGCAGCTGGTGCTCGCGGAAGTGCAGCGCTTCCCGCCGCCGGAGCCCGATGCGGCAGCCATCAACCGCGAGATCGCGCGCCTCGAGATGAACGCGGGCGCGCGGCTGCCGGCGCTGATGCAGTCGACGGGCCTCACCGGGCAGCGCATCCGCGACATCGCGCGCGACAACCTGCGCATCCTCGCCTATCTCGATCAGCGTTTCGGGACGACCGTGCAGGTGAGCGATGAAGAGGTCGCGCGGTACTACCGCGACCACGAGGCGGAGTTCACGCGCGGCGGAGCCTTGACGCCGTTTGACGAGGCCGAGCCGGTCGCGCGGCAGCGCACAGCGAGCGAGCGCCGCCGCGCCGCGATCGATCAGTGGCTCCGCGACCTTCGTGCCCGCGCGGACGTGTCGATCAACCCGCGCGTGAATCAGTAGCCGGCTGCCCGCTGCCGGCTACGGCGTGAGCACTGTCGAGCCCGTCGTCTTTCGCGACTCCAGATCGCGGTGCGCCTGCACCGCTTCCTTCAGCGGATAGCGCTGGTTGATCTCGATCCTGACCTTCCCCGACTTCACGATGTCGAAGAGATCGTTGGCCATGTTCACCAGGTCCGCGCGCGGCGCGCTGTACGGCGCCAGCGACGGGCGCGTGACGTACAGCGTGCCCTTCAGCTTCCCGAGATCGACGGGCGGCACCGCGCCGGAGGCGTTGCCGAACGACACCATCATGCCCATGGGCGACAGGCACTCGAGCGCACGGTCGAATGTGTCCTTGCCGACGCCGTCGTACACAACAGGCACACCTTTGCCGCCTGTGATCTCTTTCACGCGGGCGACGAAGTCTTCCGTGTTGTAGTTGATGCAGTGCGCGGCGCCGTGCGCCTTCGCCAGCGCGCACTTCTCGTCCGAGCTCGCGGTACCGATCACCGTGACGCCCAGCGCATTCAGCCACTGACAGGCGATGAGACCCACGCCGCCCGCGGCCGCTTGAAACAGGACGGTCTCGCCGGATTTCACCTTGTACGTGCGCTTGATCAGGTACTGCACCGTCATGCCCTTGAGCATCATCGCGGCGGCCTGGTCGAAGCTGATCCCGTCCGGCGTCTTGACGACGCGCGCGGCGGGGACGTTGCGCACCTCGGCGTAGCTGCCGACCGGCGCGAGCGGCGTGCCGCTCGCGTAGTTCGCGCGATCGCCGACCTTCAGATCGGTGACGCCGGGTCCGACGGCTTCGACGATGCCGGCGCCTTCGCTGCCGACGCCGCTCGGGAGCGGAAGCTTGTACAACCCGGACCGGTGATACGTGTCGATGTAGTTCAGCCCGATCACCTCGTGGCGCATCTGGATTTCTCCCGCGCCGGGCGGGCCGATCTCCACGTCTTCCCACTTCATCACGTCGGGTGGTCCCTGCTCGTACATCCTGATCGCTTTAGGCATTCGCTTCTCCGTGGCGGGCCGTAAAGGCCCGCCCTACTGGCTGCCGACTGCCGACTGCCGACTGCCGACTGCCGACTGCCGACTGCCGACTGCCGACTACTGACCCACCATTGCAACGCGAAGTATCTCGAGTGAGTTGAATCCTGCGTGGCTGACGACCGGCGCGATGCTGCTGCGCCGCCGCAGGTACACGCCCGCCCAGCACGCGCCCAGTGCTCCGGTCGCGATGGCCGTGTCCCAGCCCTGGATCCAGTGCGCGAGTCCGAAGGCGATGCTCGTGACGACGAGGCCGGCCGTGGCGCCACCGAGGTACTGCTCGAACCGGCGCAGCATGAACGCGCGCTGCAATTCTTCCTTCACTCCGCCCGCGACGATCGCGGCAACCGCGAACACCGGGGCCTGTCCGGGAGTCGTGGCCAGCTGTTCGATCGGATTGGTCGGGACGTTGTGAAGCCCCGGCGCGAACAGCCGCATCGTGTTCAGCAGAATGTTGACCGCGATGAGCAGCATCGGAATCGTCAGCAGCCCGATGATGACTTCGCGCCCGACCGGACGCGACCCCATCCACACGAGACTCGCGCGTTCACCATGTTTCCGCATGAACACGATCATCAGCGCGACGACGAACAGGGTATCGGCGAGCAGCTGGGTCAGCACGAATGTCAGCACCGGACGTCCGGCCTCGTCGGGCGATTTCCATCCCGCCGCCTGGAGGAGCGCGATGATCGCCAGCTGCGTCGGGATGCTCGAACACAGCACGATTTCGAGGATCGCGACGAGGCGGACCCTCGGGTCGACTGTCGCCGGGACACCGGGTCTCGTCGCTGCGTCAGGAGCCGGATCGGACAAGCCTCACATTCTACTGCTCTGCTGGACCGTGTAAAAATGACAGGCTAGTATCGGTGATGAGGTTCCAGCCATGACTTCGACGACCTCCGGTGAGCGTGTCCTGATTGTCGAGGACGAGCCGACGACGCGCCTTGGATTGACCGAGCTGGTCCGCACCTGGGGATTCACGACAGAGTCCGCGGCGGATGGCGAGGACGCGCTCCAGCGCATCACCGCGTTCCGCCCGTCCATCATCATCAGCGACCTCGTGATGCCGCGCATGGGCGGGCTCGAGCTGCTGCGAGCGCTCAAGGACGAAGGCAGCGCGCTCACGATCGTGATCCTCACCGCGCAGGGGACGGTCGAGACCGCGGTGGAAGCGATCAAGGAAGGCGCGTACGACTACCTGACCAAGCCGATCGAGCCGCAGCGGCTCAAGATCCTGCTCGACAAGATCGTCGAGCGGCTGGACACGCTGCGCGAGGTGAAGGTGCTGCGCCGGCAGCTGCGCGAGCACGGCAGCTTCGGCCGGATGATCGGCAACAGCGCGCAGATGCGCAAGGTCTACCAGACGATCGAGCAGGCGGCGCCGACGGGGGCGTCGGTGCTCATCTGGGGCGAGTCGGGCACCGGCAAGGAACTGGTCGCGCAGACGATC
>Ga0209515_10010901_pt1 | contig 10018 bp, 11 predicted proteins | sample Subgroupgradi54m_FD_187454 | JGI IMG/M metagenome (GOLD analysis project Ga0209515, IMG submission 187454) | Subsurface groundwater microbial communities from S. Glens Falls, New York, USA - GMW60B uncontaminated upgradient, 5.4 m (SPAdes)... ...
CTTCGAGGTACTCGCGCGCCACCACGTCGAGCTCGGCCAGCTGCTGCTGCGCGGTGTCCCGGAGCGCGTGCCAGAGGGTCGCGACGGACGGCCCGGCCAGGCGGTAGAAGATGCGCTGGCCCTCGCGGCGGGAATCGACCAGCCGGGCGGCGTACAGCTGCTGCAGATGCTGCGACGCGTTCGCGACCGACAGCGCAGCCTCGCGGGCCAGGGCATCCACGGAGCGTTCACCCTGGGCGAGCAAGTCCAACAATTCGAGACGGCTCGGTGACGCGAGCGCTTTTCCAACCCGGGCGAACTGCTCGTAGATCCGCTGCTTTGCTGCGTGCGACATGATTTCCAGGACCGCCCCTATAAATTCAATTGATCCATTGAATACGTTCAGACGTAGTCCTCGTCAAGGGCCAAGGAGGCACGGATGGACGCACGCGGCGCCTGGTATCTGGTGGGACCGGCCATGGGGCTCGTGGTCGTGGGGCTCCTGTGGGTGGCGAACCGCCCGCTGGGTGCGCTCGGGGGTTGGATCGACCTCCATGCATTGATGCGGCGACCTTCGGAGAAGGCGGGCTGGCGCCTGTTCTTTCTGGCCGGCATCGTAGGCGGCGGGCTGCTCCATGCGCTGCTGGCGGGTGGGCCGCAGCCCACGTTCGCCTACGCCGGGCCGAGCGCACCGCTCTCGTCACCGCTGGTGCTCGGTCTCGCCGGCGCGTTGATGGGCTACGGCGCGCGCACGGCGGGAGGCTGCACCTCCGGCCACGGTATCTGCGGCACCGCGCTCGGGTCGCCCGCCAGCTTCGTCGCGACCATGACCTTCATGGCCACCGCCATCGCCGTTGCGAACGTCGTCACGCGCGTGCTCCTGGGAGGTGGGTCGTGAGGTCGCGCTGGATCGCCGTGCCCTTCGGCGTGGCGTTTGGATTCCTCATCGCCTGGGGGCACCTCACGGATCCCCAGGTCATCCGCTCGATGCTCCTGCTTCGCGAGGCCGACGTGTTCCTGCTCATGGGCTCGGCCATGGCGGTCGGCGCCACAGGCGCGCACTTGCTGCGCGCGTTCGGAGCCCGCTCGCTGGTCGGCCGCGAGCCCATCACGTGGACGAGGACCCGCCCAGGCCGGAATCACGTCATCGGCAGCATCATCTTCGGCCTCGGCTGGAGCATCGCGTGCACGTGCCCGGGCCCCATCGCGGCCCAGCTCGGCGCCGGCCAGCTGGCGGCGCTCTTCACCGGCACCGGGCTGCTCGTCGGGATCGGGCTGCGCGGCTGGCAAGCCGCTCGCACCAAGGCAACTCCGCCTGGCGACGGCACGACTGCCGCCGCAGGGCTCTAGCAACTTTCGTCGAAAGAAGGAGAGACCGCATGGCCAAGATCGTCGTCGTCATCACCCACGGCTCCAACTCGGACAAGTCTTCGGTCGGCATGACCATCGCGAATGCCGCGAAGAGCGGCGGCCACGAGGTGGCCGTGTTCCTCACCTCCGATGGTGTGTACCTGGGTGAGAAGGGCTACGCTGATCAGTCGGTGTTCCGCCCGTTCAAGCCACTCGAGGAGCTGATGCGCATGTTCCTCGAAGGCCGCGGCACCGTGTGGGCCTGCACCCCGTGCGTGGGCCACCGCGGAATCTCGCCCGAGGATATGCTCGAAGGCGTGGTCGTCACCGGCGCTGGCCCGCTGATCGAGTGGATCGTGAGCGGCGCCCAAACTGTCTGCTTCTAGGTGCACCATGAGCTCTTCATCGATGTCATGTCCGGTCGGTCTCGACGTCACGCGGCTCCGTGCCGAGGTGCAGTCGATCTACTCGCGGGTCGCCGAGGATCCGTCCGGTGAGTTCCACTTCCACCGCGGCCCCGACTACGCCGCAGGCCTGCTCGGCTACGACCGTACGCTTCTCGACGGACTCCCCGCCGAGATGACCGCATCCTTTGCGGGCGTGGCCAACCCCTTCGCGGCCGGAGTACCCGCCAGGGGTGCCACAGTCGTCGATGTAGGTTCGGGAGCCGGCACTGATGCGTGCCTCGCCGCCCGGCACGTCGGCGACTCGGGTCGCGTGATCGGCGTGGATCCGACGCCCGCCATGCTCGACAAGGCTCGCCGGTTGGCAACCGGGCTCGGGTTACCGGTCGAGTTCCGCCGCGGCTCCGCGGAGGAGCTGCCCGTCGACGAAGCCAGCGTCGACCTGGTGATCTCGAACGGGGTGCTCAACCTGGCGCCTGACAAGGCGCCTGCATTCGCCGAGATCCTGCGCGTGCTCAAGTCGGGCGGCCGGCTGCAGCTCGCCGACATCGTGGTGGCCAGCACCCTCAGCGACAAGATCCGAGGCGACATCGATCTCTGGACGGGTTGAATCGGTGGCGCTCTGCCGGAGGCAGAGCTCATCGAGTCCCTGTCCGAGATCGGCTTCCGCCACGTGCGTATCGTGTCCCACTACGATCCGTTCGTCGGCACGTCCAAGGAGCGGGTCGCACGCAAGTTCGGCGTCGTCGGCATCACCGTCGAGGCGACCAAGTAGTCGTCAGCGAGCCACGACTCCCGCCACCAGCGTCTCCACCACCACGCGTCGTGCGTCGCCGAGATCGAATCCCGGCGGCTCGATGTCGTGGTGGATGTGACGACCGAACGTCGTGACGCTCTCTACGATCACACGCGCCAGAATCTTCGCATCCGTCCGGCGATAGTGGCCCGCTGCAGCCCGCTTACGTATCAGCTCACCGAGCCGTTCGAGCAGGCCACGCCGCACCTTTCCATAGAAGACGGCCGTGAGCTGCGGCACCTCGAAGGCACTGCGCTCCAGCACGTCGGCGGCTTGGCGCGTCGCCTCGGTGCGCTCGAACAGCTCGTCGATGACACCGGCGAGCTCTCCCTTGGCATCGGTCACGCGTCGCCGGCGCAGCGCCTCGTCCAGCCTGGGCAAGCTGAAGGACGCCGCGATCGCCTCGTCCATGCGCTGCGCCAGCGCCTCGGGTGAAGGGCTCGCCATCGGCCGTGTCTGCGGCTCCGGCAGCGGCAACCCCTCGAGCTGCCTCACGGTCATCTGCGTGAAGCGGGCTATCCCGTGATGCGCTGCTCGGGTGCCGGAATCAGTCCCGCTTGGTGCAGGATCGCGAGCGAGGTGGAACGCAGCGGATCGAGGAACACGTCGAAGAGCCTCGCGAGCAGCGCGGGCGTGAGGCCGGGCAGGATTCCGGCCAGACGCTCGACCTCGCCTGCGGCCTGGTCGGGCCGGCCACTGGCGCACTGGGCGACCGCCGCGAAGGCGTAGCTGAGCGGGTAGCGTGGGTTCACGGCCATCGCCTGGTGGGCCGAGACCAGCGCCTCGCGGTACTCGTGGCGCACGATGTGCGCGATGGCGATCGCGATGTGGGGCAAGTAGCTCGTCGGATCGAGTGGGCTGAGCCGCAGCGCGCGCTTCGCGTCCTCCATCGCCGGCTCGGCGTCGCCCACCATCGCCAGCACCAGGGCGCGGCGCCCGAGCGCGAGTGCCGAGTTGGAGTTCAGCGCGATGGCCTTGTCGAGGGCGGCGCGCGCGCTGGCGACGTCGAGCTCGCCGACGTAGAGCATGAATCCGGCCGAGGCGAGTGTCGCGGCGTCGTCGGAGCCGATGGCCAGCGCCCGGCGGGCGTGCGCAATCACCTGCTGGCGCGACGCCTCGCGCTCCTCGCCGACCGCGCTGCGATAGATGATCCCGTGCAGGGTCGCGATGAGCGCGTGCGCGTAGGCATAGTCGGGATCCAGGCGGAGCGCCTCGTCGAGGAGCTCGATGGCCGTGCCGGCCTCGACCACGGTGTTGGCGATGATGGCCGGCAACGCCCGCAAGACGTGGTCGTAGGCGTCGAGGCGAGCGGGCGGCTTGCGCCGCGCGCGCTCGATCTCCGCCTGGCGCAGGGTCGGCACCAGCGCGCCGACCACGCACTCGGTGATGCGATCCTGGAGCGCGAAGACGTCCTCGAGGCCGCCGTCGAAATGATCGGCCCACAGGTGAGCGCGCGTGGCGGCATCGACGAGCTGCCCGGTGATGCGCACGCGCGTTCCGGACTTGCGCACACTGCCCTCGAGCACGTAACGAACGCCGAGATCGCTGGCGATCCTCTGGACGTCGACGCTGCGGCCCTTGTAGAGAAAGCTGGAGTTGCGGGCGATCACGAACAGCTCCTTGAACCGCGACAGCGCGGTGATGATGTCGTCGACCATGCCGTCGGCGAAGTACTCCTGTTCCGGGTCGCCCGACAAGTTGGCGAACGCCAGCACCGCAATCGCCGGGCGCGAGTCGACGGACACCTCGCTCAGGCGCGCAATGTCGGCCGCGTCCGTGCGCACGAAGTGCGTCCTGACCGGCCACCGGATGTTCTTCACCACCCGCTCGCCCTGCTCCTCGAAGCGTGCGGCCACCTTGCCCCGGACCGCCTCGACCACCGCGTCGGAGACCGCGATGCCACCTGGCTCGGCCAGCGCCTGCAGCCGCGCCGTCAGGTTCACGCCGTCACCGTAGATCGTGCCATCGGCCCTCTCGAGCACGTCTCCGAGGTGCACGCCGATCCGGAAGCGCATCCTGTGCTCCTCGGGTACCGCGGCGAACGCCGTGCTCAGCTCCGCCTGTACGGCGACGGCTGCGTTCACGGCAGCGGTCACCGAGTCGAAGACCGCCAGCACCGAATCGCCGCTCATGTCGACGGTGCGGCCGTGGTGGGCGGCGATCCGGGCGTTGAAGAGGTTCCGCGAGACATCGAGCGCTGCGACGGTGCGCCGCTCGTCCTCGGTCATGAGGCGTGAATAGCCCACGACGTCGGCGGCCAGGAGGGCGGCCAGCCGCTGCTTTTCAACCACGCAGGCAGCCTAAGCCGAAGGGCAGGCGGTCGCCAGCACAGAACGCCGGCGTCATCGACCTGATTCACTTTGGCCATGGGCGATTCCTTGCTTCTCACTCGGCCGGGTCCGAAAATCTGGAGCGTGAAGCTCCTTCACGATAGCCAGGTTCGTCCCCGCCCCGGAGAGATGCTCTGTCGGCCGAGGGCATCGGTGATAGCGGGCCCCCTGTCGCTCCTGCTCTCGGCGGGAAGCTTGACCATCGGAATCCTGTCTCGTAGCTGGCCAGGCGTTCCGGCGGTCGTGTTTTGGCTTTCTCTTCCCGTCGCCGCGCTCCTGGCAGTCGGCGCCTGGCTCGGTTTCTGGTCGGCACAAGCAGCCCAGCAGCCCACGTCGTGGCTGGCCCGCCTTTCCGGCGCAACCCTCTGCTTTCGCTTTCGTTCGTACTTGAATTCGCATTTCACCGACGACTCTGCCGTCGTCGTGGAGATCGAACGCAATGAAATCGGCTGGGTACGAAAGGTGAGAGAGCGACAACGACGGCCCCAGAGGAATGAGGCGGATCTACAAACATGGCATCAGCACCTGGATATCCATCTCCCCGACGTTGCTCTCGCTGCTCTCGAAGCGGCTCTCGTCGAGGAGAGAATGCGCCAGGGACCCAAACGCGGGCGCGGCCGCACGACGTTTCTTCGCTATCCCGTGCGTCTCATCGAGCCGAAGCTCCTCCGTATCAACTGGGATGGCGTCGTCCCTGATCTGGACGTGGTGCTGCGCCACCTGGGCGACACTTACCGGGTCATGCCCGTGCTCGAAATTCGCCAGCAAGATTGGAGCCAGCTCACTGACGAGGAGAAGGATCAACGTATCCGTGACCATCTCTTGCGCGGCGATACCTTCGAGGCGCGCACTCTATTGCAGCGAAAATATGGCTGTAGCCTGACCGAGGCGGATGCGTTGGCCAAGAAGATACTCGGCGAACCGCGAAGGCAGGACGTTCAAGGTTCGTGATCAGTATTCTGGAGCTTCGCGGAAGATCAGCGCGCGCCCCTGAGTCACATGCCCGAATGCGCGGCGGCCGTGATCGTCGGCTTCACCTCGGGCGCGTGCTCACCCGGCCCGGGTCGGCTCACGCATGAAGTGCAAGTAGCGCTCGGGGTCGTCGTCCAGCTCGGCGGGTCCGCCGCACGACGGACAGCGGATCTCGGGAAGCCCGTCGAGCGCCTCGCACTCTCGCTTGTCGAACAGGTGGTCGAAGTCGCGCCCGCAGCGGTCGCACAGCATGGCGCCGATGAACGACTCGACCGTGCCGCTGGCGAGAAATCCGTAGGTCGTGTTGAGCTGATCGATCACGGCGGGCGAGCAGGCCACGAAGACGAGCGTCGCTCGTGACGCCAGCCCGCGCAGCACGTCGACCCAGTGGCGGCAGCCGAACGAGTTGAAACGGCGCACGCCGCGCAGGTCGACGCGCACGCGCCCGCTCAGGCGGGAGAATTCGCTCAACTCGGCCGCCTCGTCGATGACGCCCGAGACGCTGACCTGGGTCTCCTGGCCGTGACGGGTGATGCGCAACTCCACATGCTGCATGACGTATCCAGGATCATACCGCTATTGGCCCGCGCGGAGCCACCTACACCCGCGGCGCTCGCCTCACCTTGGCGCCACATCCTGGGACTCGCAGACCTACACGCGCCATCGGTACAATGCGAGGCTCAACACGGGGGGACCAAGGATGAAGTGCCGTGCAGCAGCGAGATTCATCAGCATGCCAGCGCGCTCGGGTCCTCATCGTCGACGATGAGCAGCTCGTCCTCGAGACACTGCGCCGGATCCTGCGCAAGGAGCACGACCTGGTCATCTCGACGAGCGCGACGGAAGCGGTGGCCAGCATCCTCGGCGGAGCGCGCTACGACGTCTTCCTGTGCGACATGATGATGCCGCGCCTGACCGGAATGGACGTCCACGCCACGTTGGCGCGCTACTGCCCCGAGCAGGCCGAGCGCATGGCCTTCGTCACCGGTGGGGCGACGCGGAGTGATCTCGAGATCTTCCTGCAGCGCATGTCGGTCCCTTGCCTGTACAAGCCATTCTCGGTGGATTCGGTGCTCGAGCTGGTGCGCACGCTGATGGGCCGGACTCTGCCACCTTCGAGTCGCTCGGCGACCTGACCGGCGCGCCACGGGCGGAGACGCCGGTCGCCGCATTGGCGACCATGCCGGCCGCGACCCATGCGATTCTGGAAGGATGAGCGGGGGGAGCAACTGGGACACGGGTGTGACCGAAGCGGTTCCGCCCGCGCCCGGCGAGCGCGGACGCGCCTACCTCATCGTGCTGACCGGCGACAACCTGGGCGAGATGCACGACATCGTCGGCGAGGTCGTCATCGGCCGTGCCGGAGAAGGCGCCATCCACCTGCGCGATGACGGGATCTCGCGCGTGCACGCACGCGTCTGGCGTGAGAGCACGGGGCTCGCGATCGAAGACCTCAACAGCCGCAACGGGACGTTCGTCAACGGCGTCCGCATCCAGAACGCCACCGCGCTCCAGAATGGCGACAAGATCCATGTCGGCCACCGGACCGTGCTTCGCATCGCCATCTACGACTCCATCGACGACAGGTTCCAGCGCCAGCTCCTCGAGGCCGCGATGTACGACGGGCTCACGCACGCGCACAGTCGTCGGCACTTTCTCGCCCAGCTCGAAGTGGAGCTGCAGTTCAGCCTGCGCCATGGCGTGCCCCTGGCGCTCATCATCTTCGACGTCGACCACTTCAAGGACGTGAACGACAGCTACGGACACGAGGCAGGCGACCGCGTGCTCGTCGAGGTTGCCGCGCTGGTGCACCACCACCTGCGTGGCGAGGACATGTTCGGGCGGCTGGGCGGCGACGAGTTCGGCATCCTGTGCCGGGCCACGGAAGCGGCAACCGCCGGGCTGCTCGCCGACAGGATGCGCGACCTCGTCGAGGCGCTCGCCATCGACGTCGGCGTGGCCGCGGTGCCGGTCACCCTGAGCGCTGGAGTCGCGGCCATGCCCGAGCTCCCCTGCCAGTCGGTGGAGGATCTCATGCAAGCCGCCGATCGCGCGCTCTACCTGGCCAAGGCGCGCGGACGCAATCAGGTCGCCGCGCCCTCCGACCGCTGCGATGAAACCCGCGTGGTCACCACGCAGCCGCTGCCTTCCGATTCGGACGAGTGAACCGCCGACCGGGTGCGCGGATGTGCGCAGGCGCCGACCACTGTGGCGTACCGCATATTCGGGTCTTCCCCCGATGTTCAGCGGACCCTCGAAGCTGCTTCACTCGCTGGACAGGACCGTGGGGCGCGAGCCGGGGGGCGACGCGCAGGAGGGGTTGTCATGGGGGACGTGGACCGCCGCGCGCGGATTCAGCGCCTGTTCGCCGATCTGCGCGGCGCGCTGCCGGAGATGGAGCGGCTGCTGCGCGAGGCCAAGCAGCAGTCGAGTCGTGAGATCTCGGGGCTGCAGACCGTCACCGAGGAGATCATCAAGACGCTGCACGCGCTGGCGCCCGATCTTCCCATCAGCCACCGGATGTCTTCGCGGCTCGCGCACGGCACGGGAGAGGTGCGCACGATGAACGACGCGGGCTGGCTCGACGCTGCCCGCGCGGTCATCGACGCATTCCTGGAGGCGAAGTTCTTCCTCGAGTCGGGCATCCACTGCGCCAAGGTGGCGGAGAAGTCGGCGCAGGCCGCACCCGCAGAGCTGGCGGTACTGCTGCGCTTCTACAGCCTGAGCTGAGCCGAGCCCGGCGTGCCTGCGCGCGCGCATCGCTGACATGCCCCAGACGGCGTCGCTCTACGAGGAGCTGTCGGCGCGCCGTGGCCGCCGCCACCATGACGCTCTCGATCGTGTCGCTCGCCTTCGGGCTCCTTCGGGCTCCTTCGGGCTGTTCATCTCCACGCTCGCGCGCAGCGAAAGAGCTTCGCCGACGTCGCCGCGGCGTTCGCGGCATATATTCGATAGGCGTGCTTGCCAGTTTCATACTAAGATGTCCACCTGGCGGGCATTTGCCGTCATGGAGGCTGTCATGCGCAAGCATGGAATGAGCAGCTCTGCCCTGGTCCTGGGCGTTGGGCTCGCCGCTGCCGAGCCATTCGCCACTGCACAGGCGGTGCAAGACAGCACCGCAACCGGGTCGTCCGACGCTGAAGCCAAGAGCAAGTACAGCTCGGATCAGCTGGCCGACCTGTCCCTCGGAGAGCTGCTCGACCTGGAGGTCTCGGTCGGCTCCAAGAGCAACGAGAAGATCTCCGAATCCCCGGCCAGCATCACCGCGTGGACCGAGGAGGACATGGAGGCCTTCGGCTACCACACGGTCTACGACCTGGCCAACTTCACCGCCGGCTACAGCACGACCATCATGTACGGCGAGCGGGTGCTCGAGACCCGGGGTCAGAAGGCGGGCAGCTTCAACAACAACAAGCACGTGGTCTACGTCGACGGCATTCCCATCAACCACGCGCGCAACTACAAGGCCCCCATCGACGAGGAGCTGCCGCTGTTCCTGGCCAGCCGGGTCGAATTCCTGCGCGGCCCGGCCTCGGCGCTCTACGGCACCAGCGCCTTCTTCGGGGTGGTCAACATCGTGCCCCGGCAGCTGGACAAGAACGGCATGCTGGTCGACTCGCGCCTGACCTTCGGCTCCCTCGACGGCGAGCGGCGCCTGTCGGGCAATGCCTTCTTCACCGATGACGACCGCAGCTTCCGTCTCAGCATCGGCACGTATGACAAATCGGCTTCCCGCGACCACGTGGGCACGGCCGACAGCGACAACAACCTGTTCTGGGACGATCAGAAGAGCGTGTTCCTGAACGGCGCCTACACGCTGCGCACCACCGCGCTGCACGGGCTGACCCTGGCCTTCCTGTACATGCGCAAGAATGGCGGTCTGGGCGAATCGTGGAACGAGAACGCCAGCTCGCACGAGCTCAATGACCTGACCTGGGAATCGATCATTCCTTATGCCAAGTACGATCGCGTCCTGACCGACGACGTCACGCTGGATGCCTATGTCATGTGGAATACCGGCCGCGAGAAGGGCTGGTACGTCAACTCCAATGCCACCCAGCAGCAGGGGTATGACGGCACCGGGGTTCCCCTGGGCGGCTACGACACCCAGACCGACGACCTGCAGGCCCAGACCGAGGTCAAGTGGGCGATCGCCGCGCACTCGCACGTGATCGGCGGGCTCAACG
>Ga0209515_10010903_pt1 | contig 10018 bp, 5 predicted proteins | sample Subgroupgradi54m_FD_187454 | JGI IMG/M metagenome (GOLD analysis project Ga0209515, IMG submission 187454) | Subsurface groundwater microbial communities from S. Glens Falls, New York, USA - GMW60B uncontaminated upgradient, 5.4 m (SPAdes)... ...
GGGGACGACGATCGAGCCGAACTCGATGGCGGCGGCGGCGCGCCGGCGGGTGGAGACCGCGGGGGTCAAGGGATGGGCCTCGCGATTCGTGGCGATCACCGACGAGCACACCGACCTCCACCGGCGCGCCCTCAACGACAGCTTCCTCGAGGTCTTCATCAACCCGTCGGACGTCGGCGGGCGCTACTCGGCGCTGACATTCTTCGGCATGGTGCCGGCGGCGCTCATGGGCATTCCTCTCTCGACCGTGATCGATCACACGGGCGCGATGGTCGAAGCGTGTCAGTCGACCGATCCGCGCACGAACCCGGGACTCGCGCTCGGCGCACTGCTGGGCGCTGCGGCGAAGACCGGTCGCGACAAACTCACGTTGCTGGTCCCCGATCGCCTCGAGTCGTTCGGCCTGTGGATCGAGCAGCTGATCGCAGAGAGCACCGGGAAGCACGGCACAGGCATCGTGCCGATCGCCGGTGAGACGACGAAGGCGCCGGCCGGCGATGACCGGCTCGCCGTGGTCGTGCGGATCGACGGCGTCGGGCCCGACGAGCAGGCCGTCGATCGACTGCGCGCCGCGGGCGTTCCGCTGATGACGATCGACATGCCCCGCCTCGAAGCGCTCGGCGCGGAATGCTTCCGCTGGGAGATCGCGACGGCGACAGCGGGTCGACTGCTCGACATCAATCCGTTCGACGAGCCGAACGTGCAGCAGGCGAAGGACGCCACGCACGCGCTGCTCCAGTCGTACACGAGGGATCATGAGCTGCCGCTCGATCCGCCCGACTCGACGCGCGACGGGATTCGATTCACCCTCAGCCGCGCGGCACGCGAACGGCTGGGGCCCAACGGTGCGGAGACATTTCTTCGCGTGCTCGCGCCGCACGACTACTTCGCCCTGCTCGCGTATGTGCCGCCCGACGACCCGGCGCTCGCACCACCGCTGCTCGCGCTCCGCAACCGCGTGGCGATCGAGAAGCGCTGCGCAACGATGCTCGGCTACGGGCCGCGCTATCTCCACTCGACCGGCCAGCTGCACAAGGGCGGCGCGAACAGCGGCGTCTTTCTCATCGTCACCGCCCCTGCCGATGTGGATCTCCCGATCCCGGACGCGCCGTATTCGTTTGGCGTGCTGGAAATGGCGCAGGCGCTTGGCGATTTTCAATCGCTCGACGCCGCGGGGCGCCGGGCGATGCACGCCCATCTGCCGGATCGCAATCCGAACACGTTGAAAAAACTCGCAGATGTCGTCGGCGGGGCGTAAAGCCCGGCGCCCTTCTCGACCCAAGCTGGATCCGGCTCTGCCCGGCAAGATGCAAGGCGAGACGCGAGTGGATACTTGGTATACTCCGGCGCGTGGCGACGGTCGCGGTTCACTCGATGCTCGCCCGCAGCCTGGCTGCGCTCGAGCGCGGGCGCGGCGCCGAAGCGGCCCAGCTGATTGGGCCGATGCTGCGGACCGGATCGCTGACCCGCGAAGACGAGCTCGCGGTGCGCACGGTGCTCGCGGAAGCCTGGCTGCTCCAGGACGACCTCGCCCAGGCCGCAACCGCGCTGGGACGCCCGCCCGACGCGTTGCGCGAGCCGATCAGCGACGCGCAGCTCGCGACGCTCTGGCGGCTGCACGGACGCATCACCTACGCGCGCGGGGAGCAGTCGCGCGCCATCGCGCTGCATTCCCGCTCGCTCAAGCACGCCGAGCTCGCGCACGACTCGCGCAGCATCGGCCTGGCGCACTACGAGCTGGCGCTCTGCTACAAGCAGGTCGGCGACTCCGGCATCGTCCGCGAACATCTCACCGAGGCGGCGTCGGCGCTCCACGCCGCGGGCGATCGGCGCCATCTCGCGCTCGTGCACTCCCTCTCCGGCGTCCTGCTTGCGCTCTCGGGCCGCGGCGAGGAAGCGAGCGCCGCGCTTCGCCAGGGCGAGCGCCTGGCGGTGGCCATCCAGGCCGACGACGTGCTTGCCGGAATCGTGCACAACCAGGCGAACGTCGCGCTGATGCGCCATCAACATGACCAGGCGCTGGCGCTCGCCGAGCGCAGCGTCGCGCTGCACGAGACGCTCTCCTCGGGCCACGGGCTCGCGGTCGCCCTCGCCACGCTCGGACAGATCTTCGTGCAGCTCGGCGATCTCGAACGCGCCGAGCAGATCCTCACGCGCACGCTCGAGGTGCGCAGCCCGGTCCAGTTCCACGAGACCACCGGCGCCGTCTTCGACACGCTGGCGCAGATCCATCTGATGCGCGGCTCGTACGAGCGCGCCGACGAATACCTCCGTCATGCCAGCGAGGCGTACGGCGCGTACGGCACGCAGACGATGCGGTGGTACGAGTTGTCGCTGAAAGTCCTTGGCGCCAAGCTGGCGATCCGTCGCGGCGCGTACGACGAAGCGTTCACCATGGCGGACGACCTCGCGAAGACGCCGGGCGTGCCGCCGTCGGAGGCAATCCAGGCGGACCTCGCGGCGTGCGAGGCGCTCGTCGCCGCGAACCGGATCGAGGAAGCGGAGCAGCGAATCGATTCGTGCGAGCGGCGGCTCGATCCCCGGACCGCGCCGGCGAACTGGGGCGAATTCCTTCGCATCCGCGGCACGGTGCACGAGCGCACCGGCCGGCAATCCGCCGCGTACCATGACTTCGCGCAGAGCGTGAATGTGTTCGACCTGCTTGGCGAGCGCTATCACGCCGCCCTCAGCCAGCTTGCGCTGGGCCGCCTCTCGGCACGGACCGGCGCACGCGCGACGGCGGAGCAGCATCTCGACCAGGCGGCGTCCGTGTTTCGCACGCTTGGCGCGCAGCGCGACCTCGATGAAGTCGAGCAGGCGCGGGCAGTCCTCGCGCAACTGACACCGGGTGACTCGATCGCCTCGCCGGCGGATGCCGATGATGCCATCGTCCGGCGGCTGATCGATGCCTCGGTTCTCTCGGATCTCCTGGCGCGTGAAACGGCGACCGCCCTGCTCGAGGCGACCGAAGCCGATGCCGCCGTGATCTTTGTCGTGCCGGCCGCCGGCGAGGTGCGCGTCGCCGCGATGGCCGGGTGCGATGCCGGCGTGGCGCAGGCGCTTGCGCGCGCGGCGGCGCAGGGGAACAGCGCGTACGGGGAGGACCTGCTCCTCACCGAGCCGCTCGGTCGCGACCACGACGGCCCGCGCAGCTGCTCTGTCGTCGCGGCGCGACGCCTGACGGATCTCGCGATGCGCCGCTTCCGGATGTTCACCGCGGTCGCCAAGCAGGGGTTCGAGCTGTGCGGGGCGCGGGAGCGCCGCGGCCAGCCCGCCGAGCAAGGCAACGAGCGTCCGCTCGAGCCGCTGCTGCCGGGCTTCATCTGCGCGAGCGCCGCGATGAACAAGGTCGCCGACCAGATTCAGCGTCTCCAGGGACACGACCTGACCGTGCTCATCACCGGCGAGAGCGGTACGGGCAAGGATCTCGTGGCGCGCGCCATCCACGTCGGATCGCCGCGCAGCTCCGCGATGTTCCTCCCGTACAACTGCACGACGACGTCGCGCGATCTGGCCGACAGCCAGCTGTTCGGCCATCGGCGCGGGAGCTTCACCGGAGCCATCAGCGATCAGCAGGGGCTCATTCGCACCGCAGCCGGCGGCACGCTGTTTCTCGACGAGATCGGCGACCTTCCGCTCGACATCCAGCCCAAGCTGCTCCGCTTTCTCGAGCAGGGCGAGGTGATGCCGGTCGGCGAGACGCGCCCTCAGGCCGTCGACGTGCGGGTGCTTGCCGCCACCAACGCGGATCTCGAGCAGCGCGTGCAGGAAGGGAAATTCCGCGAGGACCTCTACTACCGGCTCGCCGTGATCAGAATCCACGTCCCGCCGCTGCGCGATCGGCGCGAAGAGATCCCACACCTGAGTACGTTTTTCCTACGCGAGGCGCGCGAGCGATTGGGTAAACCGGACGTGCATCTGAGCTCGGTCACGCTCGACCTGTTCGACCGCTACTGGTGGCCCGGCAACGTCCGTCAGCTGAGGAACGAGGTCCAGCGAGCGGTCGCCATGAGCCCACCCGGCGGGATTATCGAGCCCGACCAGCTGTCGGCGGACCTGACGGCACCTGCGCCGTCCGCCGCGGGGGCGCAGTCGATGTCCACCTCCAGCCGCGGCGCGGCGGCGGGCAACCTGGCCACGGCGGTCGAGGAGGTCGAACGCGAAGTCATCGGTGCGGCGCTGCTTCGCACGAGCGGTAATATCTCGGAAACTGCGCGCGTACTTGGACTTACCCGCCGCGGCCTCTACCTCAAGATGCGGCGCTTAGGACTTGATGGCGTTGCGGCGGATACCTTGTAACCAGGTATACAGCCCTATGGATACGGACTATCCACGGTGTGTCAAAAGCTACATGGGTCGCATGACGATTTCCCCAGTCTTTTCAGCGAAATTTGGCTCGTGCAAACGTCCAGGCTGACACTGGCGACATGGGCCTCAACATTGATACGTGTCTTCCCACAACCGCATTTCAGCAGGGGGCTCACGGTGATTCAAGCTGCCGCTACCTCGACGATACAGGCCGACCAGCATCCTCGCATTGGCGCCCGCCGCAAGGTTCGCGTCCCGGGCCGTCTCACGTGGCGCGATTCCACGGGCACACTTCGTTTCGTGTCTGTCGTGACATCCGACGTCAGCGACCTCGACGTGTTCGTGGAGTGCCAGGTGCCGGCGTCGATTCCCCTTTATCGCCTCGTGCACTTCCAGATCGAGCGCGGTGCACGTGAGTGCACGGAACTGCCGGTCGCGCTGCGAAGCGGCAAGGTCCTCTCGGCCGTCTATCGCGTCGGCACGTATCGCGCTGCCACCGGAACGCCTCACGGCTATGCGTTGCGGCTCCTCGTCGAGCCGGCCCGGGCGGCATCCGTTCAGAGCATGGCGATCGCGAACTAGGTCTACATCACCGAGCGTAGGGGCATGACAACGTAGGGGTGGGCCGCAAGACCCGCCCCTGCGAGCCACCTTCCCTCCCCGCCCTCCCGGCCCCTTATACTGGGGCATCCGTTGTCCATGGTGCAGGCTCAATCCCAGGCGCTCGTCGCGTCGGTCGCGCGGCTCGTCGCAGACGCATCGCCGCTCGAGGTGATGCTGTCCCGCGTGGCGGTGCTGCTGCGCGACGCGATCCCGTTCGAGCGGCTTCACGTGTTGCGGCTCGATCGCGCCGAATCGGTGACGCTGTACGTCGTCCGCGCGTCCGGCGAGCTCGAGGTGACCGGGCACCTGATCGGCGATGCGGGTGCGGCCGAGGCGGATCCGCAGGACGCGAACGAGCGGTCGAAAGTGATGTGCACCGTCAGGCAGGGCCCGCGCGTGCAGGGGGCGGTCTGGCTCACGTCGAGCGAGCCGAATGCGTTCAACAATGAGCACCAGGAGCTGCTCGACACCGTCGGCGACGTCCTGACGCTTGCGCTGTACCACGACACGATTCGAACCACGGAATCACGGCGGCGTGAACGCATCGACGCGCTGGTCCGCCTGCTCCACACGGTGGCCGAGGCGCTCGACATCCGCCACGTCTTCCCGCAGATGTCGGACGTCATCCGCGACGCGCTTCCCCACGACGTGCTCGCCCTGACGGCCTGGGCCGAGGATGGCCTGTCGTTCCGTGTCTACGCCATGGCCGGCGCGAAGGCGCCCGACGACGCGTTCTGGGCGCCCACGCTGCTCACGCCGGTCGACCAGGTGCTGCTGCACCGCAACTCGTACATCATTCACGACGTCAACAGCGAGATCGCCGCGGAGACGGTGCGCGGCCGGCTGTTGCGGACGGTCGGCGCGCGCTCGGCGCTGCGTGTCGCCATCCCGCTCGGCAGCGACGTGTTCGGCTCGCTCTTCTTCCTGTCGCGGGAGCCCGGGCGCTTCTCGGACGATGACGTGGACTTCGCGCGGCGCGTGGCGGATCACCTCGCGCTGGCGCTCTCGCATCAACGCCTCGCCGAAGCGGCGCGCCGTGATGCGGCGGCGCGAGAGACGGCGGCGCGGCTCGAAGCGCAGGTCGCCACGCTGACGCGCGAGCTCGAGGCGCGCACCGGCCATCGGCGCGTGGTCGGCCGTTCGCGACAGTGGCAGGACGTGCTGGCCCAGGCGGCCCGCGTCGCGCAGACCGAGACGACGGTGCTGCTGACGGGCGAGTCCGGCACCGGCAAGGAAGTGATTGCCCGCTTCCTTCACCACGCGTCACGGCGAAGCGAGGGACCATTCATCGCGATCAATTGCGCGGCGCTCCCGGATCAACTGCTCGAGTCGGAGCTGTTCGGCCACGAGCGCGGCGCGTTCACGGGCGCGGTGTCCGCCAAGCCCGGGCGGATCGAGCAGGCCAGCGGCGGCGTGCTCTTTCTCGACGAGGTCGGCGAGATGGCGCCGGCAGTCCAGGCGAAGCTGCTGCGCGTGCTCGAAGAGCGCGAGTTCCTGCGCCTGGGCGGCACGCGCCTGCTGCGCGCCGAGATCCGCGTGATTGCCGCGACCAACCGCGACCTGCACGCCGCGATGAAGCGCGGCGAGTTCCGCGAAGACCTCTATTACCGGCTCGGCGTGTTCGAGATCGCGTTGCCGCCGCTGCGCGAACGCGTGGAGGATGTGCTCGAGCTCGCGGACATGTTCCTCGACGAAATCGGCGAGACCGTCGGGCGGCCGGCCGCGGGCATCGAGCGCGATGCCAAGGGTCATCTCCTGGCGTATCCGTGGCCCGGCAACGTGCGCGAGCTGCGCAACGCGATCGAGCGTGCCGTGATCCTGGCCGATGGCGGCTACATCCGCAGCGAGCACCTGCCGGTGAGCGCGACGCGGAAGCCGGCTCCCTCGTCCGATGCCTCGACGAACGCGCCGCTGCCGGCCGGCGGCGTGAACCTCGACGCGATCGAGCGGTCGCTGGTGATCAAGGCGCTCGCGCAGGCGCGGCACAACAAGACGCGCGCCGCCAAGCTGCTCGGCCTCACCCGCGCGCAGCTCTACTCGCGTATCGACAAGTACGGGCTCGCGGAAACGGAATCCTAGGCTCGCGTGTCTCCTTCCCTCCGTCGCGCGTTCGTCACCGGCAGCGCGATCCTTCTCTTTCTCGTCCTCGCGGGCGCGACGTATCAAGGCGTGGCGACGGCGCTCGAGCGCCGGCAGTACCGCCACCCCGGACACCTGGTGGATGTCGGCGGACATCAGCTGCACCTCTATTGCGAGGGACGCGGGACGCCCGCCGTCGTGCTCGAAGCGCCCGCCACGGCCATGTCGTCGGCGTGGGCATGGGTGCAGGCCGACGTGGCGAAGACCACGCGGGTGTGCAGCTACGATCGCGCGGGCCTCGGCTGGAGCGAGGCAGGCGATGCGCCGTTCACCCCGCAGGCGGTCCCTGTCGAGCTGAACGCGCTCCTGCGCCTCGCGGACGAGCATGGACCGTACGTGATCGTGGGCGCGGAGCTTGGCGCGGCGTACGTGTCACTCTACGCGTCGACATATCCGGACGACATCGCGGCGCTCGTCCTGGTCGATCCGCCCGGCCCCTTCCGCAGCAACCCGCGATCGGACGCGGCCACCAGGTTCCTCACGGTGTCACCATGGCTGGCGCGAACCGGCGTGCTGCGCGCGACGCGCACGCTCTCGAAGAGCGCCGCCGGCCTGCCGCAGCCGGCAGGAGGCGCCCTCACCGCGTTTCTCAACAGACCGGATCATCTGACGCGCGCCGCAAGCGAGCTGTCGCGCTGGGACGAAACGGTGGCGATGGCGGAGGCCGCGACGCTCCGGCGGACGCTGCCGGTCACGCAGGTGGAACTGGACGGACGGGATCGCGTCGCGGTCCTGGCCGACCGCAGGGATGCGCAGGATGTGGCGAACGCGATCGCGCGCGCGGTGAAGACGGTCCAGGCGAGGATGCGAGCAGGGAACTAAGGGACGTGGTCCCCTAGTCCCCTAGTTCCTTAGTCCCCTATTACAGACGGACGCGAACTGTGATCGGGGCCGTCAGCTTGGTGCTGATATCAGCGCCGGATCCCACGTGGATTTCATTGCCTTTTGTCGCGAGCACGACGCCCGTGCCGCCCGCGCCGCCGACCGCTGCGCCCTTGGCCGCGCCGCTTTTCCCCCCGAGCAACGCGCCCACAGCCGCGCCGGCGCCCGCGCCGATCGCAATCTTTGTCGCGTCCTTCCCTTTCGTCGCCGCGGCAGTGTGCGAGATCGCCGCGGTCTGAATGTCGTAGTTCTCCCCGGCGGCGTGCACGGTGTTGAACCGGTATGCGACACGCGCGCGGCCCTTCACGCGGCCCGACTTCTCGACGTCGGTCACCACGCCCATCACCTCGCTGCCGGCCGGCAACGCGACGTGGCCATCGATCGTCACCGGGTCGCGAAGCGAGGCGGTCACCCGCTGCTCGACGCTGCTCGTGTCGGATCCGACATCCGACGTCAATTCCAGTCGAAGCGCGGTCCCTGCCGGGATCGTCACGTCGACGTACTTCGGCGATACGACCGCAGCCACGCGCTCGGCAACCGTCGGCGCCGCGGCCCCGGTCGTCCCGGCAGCGTCGGTCGTCGAGGTGTTCTCCGGCGCCCGGTTACAGGCGGCAACCCCGACAGTTAGTGCGACGACGTATATCCATTTGCTCACTCTGACCTCCACCGTTACGTAGTTTGACGTCCTGCCGTATTGCAGCGCGACAGAAAGTGCATCGCGACCGCCAAAAGGGGCGTCAAAACTGCCCAAATCCAATTGCTGCGCTCCACCTTGCGAAAAGCCTGCCGCCTGAACTGTTACTCGAGGGATTGGGGGATTAGGGTTGGGGATTGGGTCGAGACTGGGAGTTCTGGTAGTTTTGGGGGATGCGGAAGATCGTCATCGTTCTCACAATTCTGCTGTCGGGTGCCGGCTCCGCCGCCGCGCAGCGGCTGCCTGGCAACGTGGTTCCCGAGCACTATTCGCTCGCCTTCCAGCCTGACCTCGAGAACGCGACGTTTCGTGGACGCGCGACCATCACGGTGGACGTCAAGACCGCGACATCGGCCGTTACGCTCCACGCGGCTGAGATTCAGTTCGGTGAGGTCACGGTGATCGCCCTCGGCCGCACGCAAAACGCGCGGGTCACGCTCGACGAGAAGAACGAGATGGCCACACTGACGGTCAGCCAGGCGCTGCCGAGGGGTCCCGCCATCATCAACATCGACTTCACCGGTATCCTCAATGACAAGCTTCGCGGCTTCTATCTGAGCAAGGCGAACGGCCGCCGCTACGCGGTCACGCAGATGGAAGCGACCGACGCCCGCCGCGCGTTTCCCTGCTTCGACGAGCCCGCCTACAAGGCCACGTTCGATGTTGCCCTGGTGATCGACGGCGGCGCCACGGCGATCTCGAACGGCGCGCAGGTATCGGACACACCGGGCCCCGATCCCGGGAAGCACACGGTGAGGTTCGCGACGACGCCGAAGATGTCGACCTACCTCGTGGCCATGCTTGTCGGCGATTTCGTGTGCCGCAGCGGCGGCGCCGACGGCATCCCGATTCGCGTCTGCTCGACGCCCGACAAACTCCCGCTGACCGCCTTCGCGCTCCAGGCCGCGGAGCAGGAGGTGAAGTTCTACAACGAGTACACGGGCATCAAGTACGCCTATGGAAAGCTCGACATCATCGGCGTGCCCGACTTCGCGGCCGGCGCCATGGAAAACGCCGGCGCGATCACGTTCCGCGAGGAATACCTCTTCGCCGATCCCGGGCGCGCCTCGCTCGGGACGCGCAAGACCGTGGCGTCGGTCATCTCGCACGAGATCGCGCACCAGTGGTTCGGCGATCTCGTCACGATGAAATGGTGGGACGACATCTGGCTGAACGAAGGCTTCGCGACGTGGATGGCGCCCAAGCCGCTCGCCGCGTGGCATCCCGAATGGCGCGTCGAGCTCGACGAGGTGCAGGAGGCCCAGGCCGCCGTGGGGACCGACGCGCTGCGGTCGACCCGCGCCATCCGGACGAAGGTCGAGACGCCGGAGGAGATCAACGAAGTGTTCGACCGGATCGCCTACGAGAAGACCGCCTCGGTCCTCCGCACGA
>Ga0209515_10010904_pt1 | contig 10017 bp, 10 predicted proteins | sample Subgroupgradi54m_FD_187454 | JGI IMG/M metagenome (GOLD analysis project Ga0209515, IMG submission 187454) | Subsurface groundwater microbial communities from S. Glens Falls, New York, USA - GMW60B uncontaminated upgradient, 5.4 m (SPAdes)... ...
CAACTGCTTTGGTATCGCCTTTCATATTTTGCCATATTTCAAAAAGCTTTTCGCGAAAAACAGCTTGCAAGGCGGAATGCCTGGCACCTTTTTTGATTTCAATTCCGAATTCCTTGTAAGAAATTTTAAAGTCAAACTTATTGAAAAACTCACTAGCACTTTTCTTTAACATTGCCAGTTTAGACCGCTTTATAATTTCGTTTTGAATCTGCACCAAAATATAGGCGCATAGGTCTTCAGTTGATTGAAAACCCCCTTCAATTGAACTAAACCTAATTGCAATGCAATTTTTCTCCTTCGCTATATCTTCGCACTTTGCTAGGAAACTAGTTTTTCCAATGCCTCGGTTTCCAACTACTGCCATACTCATCGGTGAAGCCGCCATGGTACTGTTCAAACAGCTTGAAAACTCGCTTAACTCAGCTTCCCTGCCAATAAAGCCGTCTGGATGAGACGGAATACGGGGATTAAACGGGTTTGGAACATGCATTTTTTTCAACACCGCAAATAATACAAATGATATAAAAAGAGTATTATTTATATCTTTTGTCTCTTAAGCAAGCTATTTAGAGTTTTACAAAACGAAAGGATCAATTTTTTGTTTTCTTCACAGACCAACTCGTCTTGTTCAAGCCTCTTGCAAGCCTGTTCAAAGTCCCTATTTGCTTTATGCACTTCAAAACCAGTCATAACTCCCCTTAACCTCCTTGCGCAAAGGGTCCAATATAGGTTTGCGTCAAATGTAGCATTTCTGTGCTACAGGTTAGGGAGTCTAGACGTGGTTACAGGGCCCTAGCTGAAGGCCAAGACCACGACTAGACTCCCTCTCAAACCAAAATTGAACTTCATAAACTTAGCGCAGAGAAATGTAGAATTTGACGTTTATAAGCTCTGCTCTACATTGAACAACTTTCGTCCATCGCCAAAGAAGAAAACAAACGGTAAAATTTAGCATGGGAATGTTAAATGTGGCAAGAAAATGCAAACACTAGCAACTATTTAAAAAGTCCTGTTTTCATGAGCTGTAAAGTAAACGTCTGGCAGCGTATAACGCAAGAGCCAGCCGTTACCTTTTACAAAGAGCAAGACTATAAGTTTCTTTAGAATCCGAATATATTTTCACTTCAGAAAAGAACTTCTCAAGTATTTTTTTAAATTCTGGTTTGGTGTATTTATACGATATTGCGGTAATTATAATATCTCCTTTTTTAAAAGTTAAAGTTCTTCCGAGATGTTTAATCGTTTTATCTTTTTTCAATATATATAGTTCCTCAATTCTGGAATTGACAAAACGGACATCATAAGCAATATCATTTTTTGATAAGCTTAATTGTCGCGGTATCTGAACAAGCCACTCATTAATTAGGGTGTCTTTGTATTCTTCGGTCCAATCTTCATGGCCGTTTGTTAAGCCATTACCAATCAGAAGAATATCGTCTTTGTTCATGCTCATTTTTATTCCATGCAATATATCTTCTCTGTCAAAATTTCCCAAGGTATTGCCCAATAGCATCATAAAATGAGTTTCAAAGCCGGTTTCTCTAAACAAAGGAGTAATATTATTCAGATTTTCAAAGTCCGAGATATTCCAACGAAATTCTAAAACTTCTCCGACTTTCATTTTACGAATAGTTTTAGCGGCTTTTGAAACCATGTAAGAACTTATATCAATAGGGCAATACCTGATTTTCATATGCTTTGCTAATTCATGAATAAACAAAGAAGCTTTTTGCCCATCACCACAACCCAAGTCAATTATATTACATGAAGTTTTCGGTAAGGCATAAACAAAGTCTTTCATGTGTTTTTTAATCAAAGACACCTCTTTCTCAATAATAGTTTTCTTGTATCCTTCGGTTTTACTTAAATCAAGAAAACCCTGTGCTTGTTTTGGAGAAAGATACCACAACTTAGAATCTGCAACATCCCAAACCCGAGTTTTTCCCTCAAGTTTATAACCTCTTTTGATAAGTTCTTTGAAAATTAAATCATTGATTTCCATAATGAGTGACAATGTATTCTTAATAATATAAATCTAGCGATTGCAAGCAATAAACGCGTAAAAAACCAGCAATTTTGACCTTTTCTTTATTTCAGTTCAACCTTGCCTTTCTTCAAATCCTTTTCAAGCTGTTCAAGTTCCTTTTCGGTGGCGCCTTCGGCTTTTATAATTGCAATAATTTCGTCGTGAGTTTTGCCCTCTTCTCTTTTCATTTGGTAATATTCAAACAAAAACGCCTTATAGTATAATTCTTGAAGTTGGTCAATTATAGGCGCCGTTATCTTGTAATCTTTAGCTATCTCCCGCAATTTATCGAGCAAAGGGCCATGCCAAGACCTCTTTTCACTCTGCAAAACACATTCCTGCAAAACAACGTCCCAGTTCATATTAGCACCGAGCGAGTTTACAATTACAGCAATGTCATCAACATCAGCCGGCCTCTGAGTAATTCCCTTAAACAAAACAAGATCCTCATTAGAAAACATCTTCACGGTCAAATTTCCAAATGTTGCAAGTACTTCACTTCTTTTCACTATTGAAGGCGTTATTTCAAGCGCATTGCACACGGTTTTAACAAACAAGTCTATTCTAAACTTGTCTGCTTTTTCCCATATTCCAGAAGCCGCCATATCTTCATAAGGCTTTTCCAAGATTTTCACTTTATGAAAACCGCAAGGTTCAAGCGCAGTTGCAAATTTTTTAGACTCTATAGTGTTTTCAAAAACAACGTCCAAATCCTTCGTAGCTAGCTTTTGGTTCCTGAAAACCATTGCACCGCCACCAAACATGAAAACAGTTAGCGGTTCACCTAGCTTTTCACCTATTTCTACAAACACTTTTTCTAATTCTGCCTTTCCATAACTCGCTTTGTGCATTTTTTAACCTCTCAACTTTTCATACAATTCTAAAGACCTCTGCATTTCCCGCAGCGCGTTTTCAACTTTGTACATTTTAGCATATTTGCGCAGTTGAATCCAGTCCAGCTTTTGCTTATTTTTGTTTAGAAAAGATGCCAACACGGTAAAATCAACGTTGTAGCGCAGAGTTGAAAGTAAAAGCGCGTGGACAAAAGCCTCTTCAGTTGAAATCTTATGGGTTTTACCATCTAAAGAGAAATAATAATCATTATAACTTGTCAACATAGCTTCAAGCCCAACTTCTACCAGCTTATTTACCCCAGTTTTTGCAAATTCCTCACCGGGATCCTTAGTTTCAGTCCGTACAACCACATGTTTACCCATTCTAATGCTAACATTGTAGCCAACTAGCTGCTTTTGCATTATCAATTGCACATTATTAGCAAATTCAGAAACAAACAGCCTTACCAAGGCATCGTGAATAACATACTTGCCATTAACCTTTCCAGCAGCTCCAACTGCGCCCAGCCCTTTCATTGTCTTTAGCAAGGTTGAATAAGAACAGCCAGCCTCACGGAGCAACTCCCTACGGTTCAAACCACCTTCAACATCCAAAATGGGAATCAGCAAACTAATTGCATGCCCCGAAAGCCACTGTTCAATACCAGCCTTTGGACGCGACTGGTAGAGTTTTTTAAACGCCTGGCTGTGACCAGCAGCAGACAAGCTGATCTCCTTGCTTGCACCTTGCTTTTGAACCATTACAAGCCCCAGCTCTGCCAGCGATTTCAACAACCTCGAAACAAAACTAGGCTTTACTCCCAGCTCAATAGCCAACTCACCAGCAGTAAAACTACGACTACATAATAAGCTAAGCGTCCTTATTTGAACTTTACTTAAATACAACTTCATATACAAAATTAGTTAACTCCCAGTATATAAAGTTAACTAAAAGCAGTAAATTAAGTAAATGGGCCCTAGCTGGGAGTTGAACCCAGGACCCAAGATCCACAGTCTTGTATGTTACCGTTACACTACCAGGGCCATTTTAAACTATTCAGTTAGCAAGTTCCACTTTTAATGGGCTGCGCTAAAGCGCGGAAAGCAACCAAAAAACAGACTTGAAAGTAGGGAAATACTGCGTTGCACTTTAATGAAGTAAACCGCCTTTCACACTTTTCACTCTCTTAAACTTTAGGCAAAGGGTTGTTTTTAATTCCCGTGGGTTGAAAATAATTAATATGAAAAAAGCTCAGCAACTTGAAATTCTCCTTGCAGTTATGCAACGACCAGCCTCACGCACTACGGTTGAGTTGGCAAAAAGAATGCAATGTTCACAGCAAAGCGCCTCGCGGCTGGCAATGGCAGGGGAAAAAGAGGGAATAATTGCCAGGAGCAGCGCTGGATTTGTTTTAACTGTCAAAGGCCGCACTGTACTGGCAGAAATTGCCGCTGCAGTTGAAGCAGAGAAAAAACCGTTAAAAGTAGAAGGAACTGTCGTTGCAGGATTAGGGGAAGGAGCTTACTACATTTCAAAGCCAGGTTATACAACGCAATTTGTCAAAAAACTTGGCTTCAAACCCTTCCCAGGAACTCTCAACGTGAAGACCGCGGACTACAGCATCAAGGCAACGCTGCAACAACTGCCAGGAATTGAAATCGAAGAGTTTAGAGAAAAGGAAAGAACTTTTGGAGGAGCTAAGTGTTTTCCAGCAACGGTAAATGGCAAAAAAGCTGCGCTTATAATCCCGCACCGTTCTCACTATGGTGCCGATATACTAGAATTCATTTCCCACTATAACCTGCGCAAGGCTTTGCACCTTAGAGCAAGTTCCCCAGTCAAGGCAGAGGTTTTAACTCATTTTTGAGTAGCTTACTATAAATGAGTAGCTTTTTATTTAGCAAGCAGCAAAAGCTATTTACTTATGATTATTGGAATTGTAGACACTACATTTAGCCGGGTCGACATGGCAAGCGCAGCGCTGCAAGTGTTGAAAGAAAATGCACCCAGCGCGAAGATAATGCGCTACACTGTGCCAGGCGTAAAGGATTTACCAGTTGCAAGCCAGAAGCTATTTGAGCAAGGCGCGGAAATTGTCATAGCGCTGGGCTGGGTTGGAAAAATGCCAGTTGACAAGATATGCGGCCACGAAGCATCAACTGCGTTGCAAAATGTTCAACTTAAATTCTCCAAGCATATTCTCGAAGTTTTTGTGCACGAGGACGAAGATGAAAATCAAGAAACTGTAAGGGAAATTGCACTTAACCGCGCAGCGGAACATGGGCTTAATGCAATTGCACTTCTAAAAGGGCAAACGGCACTAACAACCCAAGCAGGCAGCGGCCTACGTCAAGGTAGGGCAGACGTAGGCCCTTTATATTAAAAAACCAAAAGGTGAAACTAACTTGAAAATTGGACTAGTAGTTGCAGAATTCAATAGGGAAATTACTGAAAAAATGGAACGTGGAGCAGAAGAGCACATCAAAAAGCTTGGACACACCGTAGCAAAGAAATTCTTCGTATATGGCGCGCTTGATTCGCCGCTTGCAATGCAACACTTATTGAAGCAAAATGACATTGACGCAGTCGTAGTACTTGGAGCAGTTGTTACTGGCGACACGGACCACGACGTAGTAGTAGTGCGCGTAGCAGAAATGGGCGTTGTTGAACTCACGCTGAAATACGGCAAGCCAATCGGCTGGGGCATTTCTGGCCCAAAGCAAACCTGGGACCAAGCCGATCTAAGAGCAGAAGAATATGCGCGGAGAGCTGTTGAAGCCGTCGTTAAAATTTACAGCCAAATGAAGTAATTAAATTATTTATTTTGATTTCGTCAGTCGCTATCAACCTCATCACAGATCAGTGGTTGTTCAGAATCATCATGTAGAATTAGTAGGCGCTGAGGGACTTTTATACTGTTGGTTTTTGTTTGCAGCTGCAAGCATATTGCAAATATATTACTGTTTTTAACCGCGGCTAAATTTCATCAAAGAATAGTGGCCAATTAGCTTGTAAACTGCTTTGCCAAAATAAACAGCAGCAAGCGCAGTATAAGCTACAGGAACAACCATCGCTAACAACATAGGAAAGTGAACGTAGACAACTGCAATGCTTACAATTCCCAGTGCAAACATTATGAAAGAAGAAACCAAATCTGCACTTGTTTCATGAAATTGAGTTGCAGAAGCAATTCTGCGCTTAGAGTGCAGCATAATCGACAGTGAAACGTGTTTTGCAAGAGACTGAAAGTCCCTGGCAAAATTATACAACGGCCAAACTACCAGTGGCAACAGTAGCACAGCCAAGGAAATTTCACTTGGAATAAACTTTAGAAAAGATAAAGTAATTTGCTTGCGCAAAACGTACGAAATGTAAACAATCGAAATCGCTACTATTAGATTTGAAAGCATATTTTTCAACTTAATTGCAGTTTGGTTTTGAAACGCTTGGCTTACGAGCAATCGTTCCAACCCCTGGATTTGGTCGCCCACCACTTCAATGCGCTGGCGAACACGCTGCGGATATATCGAAAGAAATGCAGCGGAAATTTTGTCAACATTGCGGAACAAAAACGGGCCGGCAACAGTTGTTATTATTGTGAGTGAAAAGGCAATTGAAAGCAGCTCGCCAGGATTGCCTACAAAGCAAGAGTTAAGCGCAGCGCAATTCGGAGCGTTTAACTTTTCAGCAATAGAAGCGATGATTATGCCAAATTCACCAATGGGAATCATAATGGTGCCAATTGCCAGGGAAGTCGGTACGTTTAACCCAATTGCAGCGCCGAAAAAGCCATACGAAATTACTTTCAACAAGATGTAAACGGCAACGAGAATAGCTACAAATGCTAACAATGTTGGCAAAGTTGGTAGAAGCACATTTGTGCCGAAACTTACAAAGAAAAATAAAATGAACAGTTCCCTGAAGAAACTTAACTCGTGCTTAATTTTTTCTCCATAGACTGTTTCAGCCAATGCAAAGCCAGCAAAGTAAGCGCCTAAAATTGGCGAAAGGCCAAGAAAAGTTCCGAGATACGAAACTATCAAACCCATTCCTAAAGCAAATAGAATCATTTTATTCTGCTCGCCCCAAGAATCAAGTAATTCTAATACTGGCCGCGATAACTTTGCAACCACAAAAAACATAGCAATTACAAAAACCAAAGCGTTGAACACAGTCAAGTTGAAAGACTGGTTTGAAGCAAGCGAAGATAGAAAAACAACCAGGATAACGGCAAACAAATCTTGGACAATTAATATAGAAATTGCAATTCTAGCTTCGAGTGAACGCAGTAGATTTTCATCAATCATAAACTTAACAGCTTCAACTGTGCTTGCAGCAACCATCATTGAGCCGATAATTATCGCAGCTAAATCTCCAAAGCCAAAAAGCTTGGAAACAATGAAGCCAACTGCAAACGCTCCGGCCATTTCAACCAAAGCAAGCACAAGCGCAATTCCACCGGTTTCCTTGAACTTACGTAGGTTGACTTCTAACCCCAGATAGAAGAGAATTGCAAGCAAGCCAATTTCTCCAAGCGCGGATGAAATGCCAGTGCCGGAAATGTAGTGAATTCCCTGCTGGCCTAAAAACAAACCCGCAAGTATAAAGCCAATTGAAGAGCTAACGCCAAAACGCGAAACAACTAAACCAAGCACAAGCGCAAGTAAAACTACGACGCCAAACTCAGTAACTGGCAAACTAGCTACAGATTCTAAACCAACCATTGCATAAACGTAAACGCAAAGTGGAATAAAAAGACAGCTAACTAAACCCGCGCAGCTTCCCTCAAGATGCGTTTTGCTCTAAGGTGAATTTTGCGCGGCCGGGTAAAATTAGTCATTCCACCGCGAAAATTTTCAACGTCAACAACTACACGCGGATCAAAAACTCCCTTCTTTAGATCGTATCGCCCTAAAACCTCCAAGTCAAGTGGCTCAAAATCATCCGAGCTGCCTGGCTTTACTCCTAGCGAATGGAGGCGCCGAGCTATAGATTCAGGCAGATGTGGCGGGCGCAGCGTTACCTGCACGTGTTTTGACTTCACTGTAAGCAAAATATTCCTAGCGCCTGGAAGCGCGCGATCTCTGCGCGTTAGAAAAACTGCTAATGGAACTTCGCAGCGAACTCCGTTGTGGTGCAAATCCTCTAGGATAAGCGCCTCGCGTAAGGAATGCCTTTTCAAATTGGTTTTTTCAAATTTAGCCAAAACGCCAATATTTCCTGCCCTGCTTTTTACAACCCTGCCATCGCGATTTCGCTCATTTTCAAAAGCGCGTTGCACTACCCTTACAAGAGATTTCGGTTTAATTTTCTTAGCAAACTGATCAAAAACAACTAACTTTCCATGAGAAGTTGGAACGAAGGTATATCTTAGTTTAACACGTGAGCCGTCAGCCAAGCGCTTTGAAATCGTAGCTTTTCTTGCCTCGCCAGTTACTTCAATTTTCATAAATAACTTACTCAAATGATATTAAAAACACGCTTTACACTTATAATATACAAACGGGCCCGTAGCTCAGCCTGGATTAGAGCGATTGCCTCCTAAGCCATTCATTTAGAAAAGAAGTAATTTAGACGTGGTTTTCTTTTGGCCACGCCTGGCCTTTTCTTTTTCTAAAAGAAAAGGCATGGCAAGCAATAGGTCCTGCGTTCGAATCGCAGCGGGCTCGCTATAAAATACATTTAAATGTTTGAAGTAGTATTAAGATATTCTACTGATATGAAAATCGGGATTGATTTGCATGACAATAACTACTACACAGCCTACCAACGAATTTCAACCTATCGTTCAGATTCTTGAAACTCTAGCTGAAGATACTTCTATTCCCAAAAACGTAAGATTTTCAATAGCCAAAGCTAAAAACAAGCTAAGTGAGCCTGGAAAAGACCATGCAACTATCCTTACTGGTGCAATGCATGCCTTGGAAGAAATTGTAAACGACGTAAACATACCAATTCACGCTCGAACTTCCGTTTGGAATTTGCTGAGCGAGTTGGAAGTTTTGAAAGAGAATAGTAGATAATTCCATGGGCATTAGCTGTTTGTCCTGTTTGCTATGCTGCCAAGATGTTCAACTGTTTTTTAAAACCGCGCCCCTTAATTATTAATAAGGGTGTTCGTTTTCTTGGAAGCTGAAGCTACGGTTGTCGATTCAAAGCTAATTTTGCGAATTTTCACTAATCATAACCTACTAGTAGCTCCAGCTGTTTTGGAAAAGTTAAATGCCATGCCGCACGAATTGGGAGAAAAAGTTGCGTTGAAGGCCTGCCAGCAGGCAAAGGAGCTGGTTATTGGGGAAAGCGAATTGCAAGCTGTAATGGAATCGTTGGAAACTCAATCTAAAACTGCGGAGATTGCGCCAGAAGTTGTTGTGCAACACACTGAATTTAAGCCTCTTTACCGCGAGGTAGCTTCACAGTTGCAAATCAGGGAAGATTTAGATGTAAGCGGAAAAAGCAGGTGCACTGGAACAGTTGAAGATTTCGTCGGGTTTTTTAGAGACAGATTTAGGCGCGTAAGCGGAATAATGCGCGGAAGAATGGGAGAATTACCCCTTACACCAATCTCGGCAATAAAGGGATTCACACGAGGGAGAACAGCAAGGATAATTGGAATGGTGTCTGAAGCGAAGAAAACCAAAAACAACCACATTTTAATTGAGCTTGAAGACGAAGAAGCGAATATCACGTGCCTTGCGCCTGCTTCTTCAGACATAAGGCAAAAGGCAGAAGAAGTGATTAACGACGAAGTAATTGCAATTGATGGAAACTGGGGCGACGGGCTGTTCATTATAAAAGATATAATTTGGCCAGAAGTTCCAGTTCAAGGTGTTAAAAAAAGCGCTGAAGATGAAGTGGCAATTGCGTTTCTTTCAGATATACACGTTGGCAGCAGGTTTTTCTTGAAAGATAATTTCTTGAAATTTATCAATTTCCTCAACGGCGCAGGCACTAAAGAAGAGCAGGAAATTGCCGGCAAGATAAAATACATTTCCATTGCTGGAGACTTAGTTGATGGAATTGGCGTTTACCCAGAGCAGGAAAAGGAATTAGTTACAAAAGACATTTACACGCAGTACGAAATGCTGTGCCAGTATCTAAAGATGATTCCGGAACACATCGAAGTAATCGTAGCTCCGGGAAACCACGATGCAGTG
>Ga0209515_10010906_pt1 | contig 10015 bp, 7 predicted proteins | sample Subgroupgradi54m_FD_187454 | JGI IMG/M metagenome (GOLD analysis project Ga0209515, IMG submission 187454) | Subsurface groundwater microbial communities from S. Glens Falls, New York, USA - GMW60B uncontaminated upgradient, 5.4 m (SPAdes)... ...
GCGATCGTGCGGCGCAGGAAGCCGTACAACGCTGGATGGCGGGCAATCCTCGAGTGAAGTCCGTGCGGCATGAACGGATTGGCCCGAACGGACAGATGCAGCGCACGCCGGGTCCGCCCCGGTTCGCCTGCAAGGCGACGATGATAGCCGCACGCGTTGACGAGGACGAGGGTGTTGGCGGCGCACGTGACGATCGTTTCCCGCACGTGCAATGCGGCCTGTTCCTCGGCGGAAATCCGGCGCGACGGATTCGATGACGGGTCGCGCATCCAGCTGTCGCGATAGATGAACCCGAGCCGCGCGGGCGTCACGCGATGCGATCCTTTCACGTAGACCAGCGGACCATCAGCCGCCCGAACGTCATCGAGGTACAACCACGCCTTATGTGTGCTGAAAAAGATGTCGGAGTGAAGTTCGGTCTCCGGATCCGGTTCGCCGCCAGCCGGCCCCTGCACGACACGCTCGCGCTCGCCGGACAGCGCGAGAGGGCCGAACGGCCGCTGCTCCGCCGCGGACACGAGCGCTCGCATGCGTGGGTCGTCGTAGAACCGAAACGTCGCCGCAAGGTCCGTTTGTGAATACGTGCCGATCGCTGTTGTCTCGACGCAGGTCGAGCCGCTCATCGTGCGGGTGGCGTGCGCCCGCTGCGTCTCGAGCCATGCCGACTCGCGTCGAACGAGGTCGAAATGTTCCGGACGCAGGAAGTCTTGAATAACGATGATGCCGTCGCGTTGCAGTTCGGCGAGCTCGCGCGCGACCATGTCGGCACCGGCGACGCGTCGAATGTTGTAGAGAGCGCGCGCGGCGACGGTCCTGACAACCTGCGCACCAAGTCTGTTCAGCGTCCAGCTCGGGACGAGCTTGTCCTCCGACACGATGCGGCGGATCGCTCGAACTCCAGCAGTCATATCGCGTGTCGCGTTCGCCGCTTGTGGCCGGCGGCAGGCCACGAGCCCTCGGCGAGCGCCAGCAGGGCCGCCTCGAGCTGCGGCAGGTCCTCGTCGTAGTCAAATTCCGGAACAGGCTCGTCGATGACGAAGGGAACAATCGTGCGTCCCGCCATCCTCCCGAGCGTCAGCACGACGTGCGGCCGAATGACGTCGACGTAGCCGTTCTGCCAGTACACAGCGGGCAATTGCTGCCGCGGAACGCTGTGCGATTCGGCGACGCCCGGTATTCGCAGCAGCGGTGCGAGGTGACCGTTGTCGATGCGCCACATCTTGTAGGGCGACTGCGCCGCGCGGCTCACCGATCGCAGCGAATGCGCGTGGGGGCGCCGCACCATCAGGTCGATGGCCTCGTCGATGCGCGCCACCCGGCGGACCGGCGCGGTCGGGCGGAGGTGCACCACCAGGTCGCAGGCGTAGCGCTCGTGGTCGCGAAGCCACTCGAGCGCATGGCGGAACACGTCGATGTCCGGCGAGCGGTCGCCGGCAAACCGGCGTGGCCTCCGAAACGGCACCTCGGCGCCGTAACTCCGCGCGACCTGCGCGATCTCCTCGTCGTCAGTCGACACGATCGTTCGCGTGATCTGGCGCGAGGCGAGAGCCTGCGCAATTGAGTAGGCCAGCAACGGCTTGCCTCCCACCACGCGAATGTTCTTGCGCGGTGTCCCCTTCGAGCCGCCGCGTGCGGGAATCAGCGCCAGGATCTCGCGGCGAGTCCGCCCCTGCGTCATGCGAGGTCGACCGCCCGTCCCGTGGCCATCGATTCGTGCGCGGCGAGCGCCATTCGAAGGCTCATCGTCGCATCGCGCGCGTCCACGATGGGCTCGGCCTCTCCGCGCAGGCACGCCAGGAAGTGCGCGAGCTCGTCGAGAAACATCTGGTTCCGTTCGCGGCCCTCAAAGGTGTGCGACTCGAGCGGCCTGCCGGCCTCGTCTCGTATGTCGACGCGCTGCTCCTGCAGGTCGAGCTGAATCGTTCCCGCGTCGCCGACAATCTCGCAGCTGCGCGTCGACGGGCGGCGGAGGCAGTCCTGGTGCAGGTGGACCGGGAATGTGCGGTCGCCGTGTGTGCACTGCATCAGCACGCTTGCGACGTCTTCCACATCGATGTCCAGCCGACTCGAGTGGCCGCCGACCGCAAATACTCGGACTGGCAGTCCGAACAGCGCATAGGCGTAATCGAAATCATGAATCTGCGCGAGGATCACGCCTCCGCCCAGCTCGCGGCGCGCGACCGGCATGTGGCGATAGTCCTCGTACGGATGCCACGCAGGCAGATACTCTCCGAACTGCAATCGTGCGTCGAGCAACGAGCCGATCGCATTCGCCTCGAGACGACAGTGCACCAGCGCGAGTGCCGGATGAAACCGCCACTGGTATCCGACGAGGCATACCAGCTTGCGCCGCTCGACTTCGGCAATCAGCTCACCGACGCCGTCGAGATTGTGCGAGAGCGGCTTTTCGATGAAGAGATGGCACCCCGCCTTCGCGGCCGCGAGCGCGATTGGCATGTGGAGGCTGTTCGGATTGGTGACGAACACCGCGTCGGGACCAGCCGCAAGCGCCTCGTCCAGACTGCTGAAGCTCCGGATGCCGTACCTGGCTTCGACATCGCCCGGCTCGATACGCATGTCCGCGCCGATGACATGGCGCAGACCCCGTACGCGATACGCCAGCAGCTCGACGTTGTCTCCGAGCAGCGCGCGCAGGTTTCGGGCGTGGCGCTGGCCGATGCTGCCGAGACCGGCGAGGAGGATCTTCATACGTCGGCGCCGCGCCGCAGCTTGCGGCTCACGGCGCGCTCGCTCTCGTAGACGCGCTTGACGCCATCGCCCAGCGCGCGCTCGATCGCGCGAATATCCCTGACCAGCCGTGCCATCCCCTGCGGCTCTATCGACGCCGCCTGATCGCTTCCCCACATGGCCCTGTCCAGCGTCAGGTGGCGTTCGACGAGAGAGGCGCCGAGTACGACCGCCGCGAGGGTCGTCGCGAGACCGATCTCGTGACCCGAGTACCCGACGGGCAGGTCATAACGCTCCGCGAGCCACGGAATGACCGAGAGATTCAGCTCTTCGACCTTTGATGGATACGCGCTCGTGCAGTGCAGCAGCATCAAGTCCTGGCGGCCGAGAACCTCGACGGCGTGATCGATCTCCTCGACGGAACTCATGCCTGTCGACAGCAGAATCGGTTTCCCCTGACGCCGATGCCACCGCAACAGTTCGTCGTCGACGAGGCATGCGGAGGCGATCTTGTAGCACGGCGGATCGAACCCCGCGATGAAATCAATCGACTGCCTGTCCCAGCACGACGCGAACCACATGATGCCGCGCTGGCGGCAGTGCCGATCGATCTCGGTATACGCGTCGTGCCCGAGCTCGAGCCCACGCTTGAGATCCTCGTTCATCGATCCAAACGGGCTGTCGCGCGGCGTCGCCAGTTCCTCCGCTGTATACACCACGTCGATCGTCCGCTTCTGAAACTTGACCGCGTCGCAGCCGGCGGCCACCGCGGCGTCGATCAGCTGCTTCGCAATGGCGGCACTGCCATTGTGATTGATGCCGATCTCGGCCACGACGAGCACGGGATGGCCGTCTCCGATTGGCCGCGAGTCGATCGATATCGCCTTCATCGCATCACCACGCGGCTGGCGGACGGACGCTCAATCCAGAGTCTTTTCAGCAGCCAGGGCCACCGGAGCACCGGTTCACGTCGAACCGTCGCCCACGCAATCGATGCGCGCTGCTTCCAGCGCGGAAAAAAAGGATAGAGCGCGCGATCGACGACTACGCGGACACCGGTAGAGATGGACATCGCCGTGAGGACGGCCACGAATGGCCAGATATTCCTTGCTTGTGCGACGGACTCTGCGGCTCGGCCCTGCGCGAGCATGAGCGATGCTGACGCGAGTCCCCACCCTTCGCCGCTCGGCCGAACGCCGATCGGCAGGACGGGCCGCTGGCTATTGACCTTGCGATGCGTCGACGAGGACCGCGACCCGCCTGGATGGTAGTGGTCGAGATGATAGAAGTCGTAATCCACCACCTTGCCGAGATCGACCAGCGGATACGTCGACCGAAGCCGATCCACCATATCGATGTCCATATCGTTCATGTAGATCATCCGCTCGTCATACCCGCCGCACTCGTGCCAGAGGTCGCGATGGGCCAGCCAGATGCCGACGTCGATGTGGTAGAAGACGCGTCCCGTTTCTATCCGCAGGCGGCGGCCGAATACCCCGACGAACCGCTCGACGACGTCGAGCCTCGGACAAAGCACTGCGAACCGGTACGGGATGCTTCGTCGATTCGCGAAGAACAACGTGGTCTCGGCGCCTTCAGGCGGATTCGCGATCCACGCCAGGAAACGCTCCCCCGTGAGCGTGTCCTGGTCGATCCGGCCGATGAACTGCCCGCGCGCGCGCCTGGCGGCCGCGTTCAGTGCGATGACTTCGGCGAACGGACTGTCATGCTGGAGATCGCGCGCCAGTTGAGGTGGCACGTGGAGAAAAGACACCAACGGTGACGCCGCCGCACCAAGCTTCACGACCGTGGCCAGCGGCACCTCGCTTCCCCAATCGCTGACGATGATCTCCACTTCTCGATCCAAACCGAGGGCGCGAACCCGATCGGCCGTGTAATTGAGCGTCGTCTCGAGGCGCCACAGGGAGTTCCCCAGGTAGGCATCGTTTCGCGCGCAGAGGATCAGGGAAAGGCGTGGTGCCGGCGCGCTCATGATTTCCTCAGGGTCACCATCAGATAGGTGTAGTCGAGGGAGTACGTCTTCCAGGCGATCGCGCGATCCCGGCACGTCAGGTCGATCGCATCGGTTGGCGTGAGCCCCAGCGCACCTGCCGCCGCGACGAGATCGTGAACGTCCGCCTTCGTGAAGATCCGATACGGACGCCCACCGCCCGGCGTTGCGCCGTGCGTGTCGACGGGTTCCTCGAAATAGTCGACCGACGTCATCAGCAAACCGCCGCGCTTGAGAATCCGCGCCATCTCTCGGAGATATGCGGGCACGTTCACGCCATGCTCCAGGACGCTCTGGCACACCACCGCGTCGAACGCGCCTGCCGCGAATCGCGTGTTCGTCAGGTCGCCAGGCTCGTATCGAATCGATCCGCGCTTCCACGGGCGGTCGAACTCGATGTTGATGCCGACCAGGTTGGTATAGCCGTGCAGGAACAGCCACGGCAGGATCATCGAGTTGACAGCCGCGCCGGCGTCGAGCACCGGCGCTGACGGCTTGACGTGCTGCAGGATGCAGGCGAGCGCCGCAAGACCATCCCAGTTCTTCGAAGCCTTGGTGTACGACGGCAGGCCGAGCGCCGCGACCTGGGCGGCGGCGTCTTCCCATTCGCGGCGCGTCTTGAGCGCCGCATTTCGCCAAAGCGCGTTCGGCGTCCCTCGCGGCCTACCGACCCCGTAGCGTCGCTTCAACGCGAAGCGATAGCCGGCGGCGGTCGCCTGAACGGCGTCCGAATAGACCACGCGACTGGCAAGGCGACGAATCAGCATTCGGCCGTCGCGAGAAAATCCTCGTCGGTGGACACGAGCCAGTCCGCGAGCGCTCCGAGATCGGGCGCATGGCGCCAATCGTCCGCGCTCTTGACGTTCAGACGCACGCGCGGCGGATCCCACGTCACGCTTGCCAGCTTCAGCGGCCGCAGCATGAAGAGTCCGTACGCGAATCGTTCGGCGAGCTCACGCTGCGAGGCGGACAGCGGCGGCACATCCTGAATGCGTGTCAGCCGCGCCAGGTAATCGGCGCGCGTCGCGGAGTCGATCGTGAATCCAAGCTCCGAATAGCGCGCCGGCCCTGCCGTCAGGACCGGGATGCCGAGCCTCGCAGCCTCCACGCCCACCGTTCCCCGGACGGTCACGCAGTAGTCCATCACCGGGAACAACGAGTACGTGCTCACGGGCGCGTCGGGGGCAATGATCTTGATGTGTGAAGGGAGCGGGCCGACATGGTCGCGCAGCGCGCGCATCTCGGCGGTCTCTCCCTCCTCCGGAGCGGTTTCCTGCTTGACGACGTGCGCGGGATGAATCTTGATTATCCAGTTGACCTCGGCGTTGCGGCACGCCGCTGCAATCGTTTCGACGAACCACTCCTGATACGTGTTGAACAACGGCTTGCCCCACATGACCGGCGCGTCCCACAGCACGTGGGGAAACACGAACGCCGACTTCTTCCCCGGGTCGAGGCCAAGCAGCGCTCGCGTCGCGCTCGCGTCGCGAAGCCCATGCGCTGCGGACCATGGGGTCTCGAACCAGTCGCCCGCGGCATAGCTGTTCGCGATCTCATCTGCCAGCCGAGTGCGCCTCTCTGCCGTCCACTCGAGTCCGCGCACGAGCGACCACGAGCGCGCCGACAACGTCGTCAGATGCTGGTCGCGGTTGGCCGGTGAATAGCGCTTCAGCATCAGCGCATTGCGGCGATGTCCCATGTCCTGCGTCACGACGTCGATGCCCTGGCTCAGACACGTTTCGAAGAGCTCGCCCTTGGGCGTGTACTCGGTGTCCGTGAGCACCAGTTCCGGCCGTATGCGGCGCAGCACGCGTTCGGCTTCCTGCGTCGCCGACATGCTTGCAGCGACGGCGCGGATCAGGAGCTGGCGCGCCGTGTTCGTGTGGAGATCGAGCGCACCCAGGTGCAGGCGGCGAAGGGCCGAGCACACGGCGATCATGCCTGTTCGCACGTCGCCGTGCGTGCACGTCATGAGGTCGTCGACCGACCGGCACTCGGCCACCATCGCGGCTGCGGCATCCGAGTAGTCGGACGAACCCAGGAACTCGCTCCGCAGATGCACGTCTCGCACGCCCGCCGCTTCGTAAAACGGCCGAAGACCTCTGCGCTCGTCTTCGAGAAGCACGACAGGGGCATAGCCCGCCATCTGCAGCGACTTGATCGTGCACAGCTCGCCTTCGATCGTGGGACACCGGCTGCTGACCACCAAGGCGGTCTTCGAATGCCCGTTGCCGGACGACAGCGTCTGCGCAATGACGTCGCCGTAATCGCGCGTGAACTCGGTAAACCGCCTGCGGTCTTCCCGGTGGAGGCGGCGAATGCCGGGATCGATCGCCACCACGATGCGAGCGCGAAGGCGCCGCACGGAGCCAAGAACGCCAATCGCGCCGGCCGCCGCAGTTGACAGGCGGCGGAGACGGAACCACCGAACACCCGCCATCCGTCGCATCCGCTGCTCGCTGCGGTTACGCCACAGACGCCACAACGCTGCCGGCCATCGCCACACGGCCTGGCTGCGCAGCTGCCCGGCCGCCCGCGCGTAGCGGCTGCCCCACTTGTAATGCTGAATGTTCCAGAACACCACGAGGCGATCGACGAGCCGATCCGCCGCCAGCCGCAGAAGCATCAGCGCGAACGAGCCACGCGCGTCCTCGCGCATCGCCACGGTTCCCTGCTCGCGCGCAAACGAATGTTCGTTCAGTCCCCAATCAACGTCGTTCGGGTGCAGCACGCTGGGCGTCGAGTTCGGATCAACGGCGGCGTTCTTGATGCGCGGCTGGCGCCGCAGGTACGAGGTCCGCGGGTCGAAATGATCGAGGTGATAGAAGTCCCAGTCGACGAGCTCGCCGAGATCGACCAGCGCGTGCGCCGGCCGCAGGCGGCAGATCATGTCGGTTTCCGTCCAGTTGTAGTAAATCAGGCGCTCGTCGTAGCCGCCGCACACATCCCAGCAATCGCGATGCGTCAGCCAGATGCCGACGGCGCCGGTCCAGTACAGGTCACCGGCCGTATGGGGCTCGCGCAGCACCGGAAGACGCCGGCCAAACAGGCGGATGAAAGTCGTCACCTCCGTCAGGTGCGGCGTGCGGACGGCCAGGCGATACGGGATATCGCGACGGTTCGAAAAGAACAGCCGGCGGTCGTCGTGTTGGAGCGTGTCGAAGAACCACCGCAGAAAGCGCTCTCCAACGAGCGTGTCCTGATCGATCCGGCCGAAATACCGGCCGCGCGCGCGGCGCGCGGCCACGTTCAACGCGAGCGCGTCGGAAAACGGGCTGTCGCGCTGACGCATCCGCACGAGCGCGGGCGGGACCGTCAGAAACGACACGATCGGAGCCGCGGCTGGAGTCAACCTAACCACGTCACGCAGCGGCACGTCGCTTCCCCAGTCGGCGACCAGCACTTCGACATCGCGCTCCCGGCCAAGCGTCTGCACGCGGTCACCCACGTAGTTGAGCGTCGTCTCGAGACGCCAGCGAGAGTCGCCCATGTAGGCGTCATTGCGCGAGCAGAGGATCAGCGACAGCAGGGGCCGCGAGGAATGCACCGGGGACATGGTGTTTATCGGGAGAGGAGTCTCGTTGCCAGCACAGATCGCACCTGCTCGCGATCGTGCGACGAGTAATACCAGTCGATCGTCCGATGAAGGCCGCTGGTGAAATCGACCGTCGGGGTCCAGCCAAGAACTGTGCGGGCACGCGAAATATCCGGTACACGGTTCAGCGGCCCTGTCGGCATGTCCGGCTGCAGCGCAATCGTCGCGCGATGACCCGTGTACTCGAGGACCGCGCGCGCCGCGTCGATCACACGCGTCCGCTGCGTCGTCCCGAGGTTGACCGCCGTTCCGTCGTCAATCGTCTCCGCAGCCAGCAGCGTGCCGGCGACGATGTCGCTCACGTGGATCCAGGTGCGAATCTGCTCGCCATCTCCCCAGACCGGAAGGGGATCCTGAAGCACGAACGCACGCGCAATCATCGCCATGATCGCGTGGTTCTCATGGCACCGTTCGCCGTAGACGGTGAAGTAGCGGCAGCACGCTGACCGAGCGCCGCTCTCGGCGTGCGCGGCACGGAGCGTCATCTCGCCCATCAACTTCGCCCAGCCGTAGAGGTCATCGGCCTGGTACGGCGGACCAACCATGTCTTCGCGGAGACAGACATGACTCGTCGGGTCGCTCTGGAGCGACGTCGGGTACACGCATCCGGACGAGGCGTACACGATCTTGCCAACCCGCGCCGCGATACACGCCCTGAATACCAGGCCGTCGAGCGCCAAGTTGCCCGCGCACGCGACCTGATGCGAATCGATGTAGCCGCGGCCTCCGTGATTGGCGGCGAGATGAAACACGACGTCGATATCTCTGACAGCGTCCGCAGCAACGCCTGGGCCCATGAGATCAGCCTGCGTGAATTCGACGCGTCCCGCCTCGATGTGGCGGCGAATGTTGTCGACGGTGCCGCTGCTGACGTCGTCGACGACGCGGACGCGCGCGCCCCGCTCGACCAGCGCGTCAACGAGGTGAGAACCGATGAACGATGCGCCGCCGGTCACCAGCGTTCTTGACCTGTGCCACTGCATCTCTGTTGTCCGACGGAAGAAAGGCGGGCTGGACGAACGTCAGGTCGTGACGAGGCGGCGGAAGAGCAACCGCCGGGCTGGCGCGTGACGGAACAGCTCCGCGATGAGATGGCGATGCTGATTGAACTTCGCCGTCCGCCGGACGAGCGGCATCACGCCGTTGGTGCGCGCGAGATCGAACAGCGAGTCGATCTCGGAATCCGTCAGACGCTGTGCCACCATCCGCAGCGCGAGTTGTGCCTGGAATTCAGGTCCGAGCCGCTGCCGCCATCGCTGCTGATAGATCGAAAGCGCATCGGCGTCGAGCCGGTCGCTGCGCAGAGCGGGAATCAGCGTCTCTGCCGCGAGCGCGGCGCTCACGAGGCTGTAATAGATTCCGCCGCCCGTGGTCGGCTTGACGAGGCCGGCGGCGTCGCCGACGACGAGGAGCCGCGACGCATACGTGCGCGGCAGCGTCGCCAGCGGCAGAAAACGGCGGCGAGGCTCGGCGACGAGCTCGGGCACGATGCCCCATGAGGGACCGACACGGTTGACGAACTGGCGGAAGAAAATCGACGCGTCGCCTTCGCACATCAAGCCGACGCGGACACACGGTCCCGCGGGCCGCGTCACCGGAACCGTCCACGCAAATCCGCCCGGCGCGGTGTCGCTGCCGAAGTAGACCTCGACGTCGCCGCCGCGCAGCGCGGGCATCTCGAGCTGCGCCGAGTTCAGCGAGACCGCCGGCATGCCGAGACC
>Ga0209515_10010908_pt1 | contig 10015 bp, 5 predicted proteins | sample Subgroupgradi54m_FD_187454 | JGI IMG/M metagenome (GOLD analysis project Ga0209515, IMG submission 187454) | Subsurface groundwater microbial communities from S. Glens Falls, New York, USA - GMW60B uncontaminated upgradient, 5.4 m (SPAdes)... ...
TGACAACGCCACAAACGTGTCAATCATCAAATGGGACGGCAGCCAGTGGTCGTACCCCCAAGTTGTAACCAACTTGTCGAATTCAACTTACGGGCCGTTTTCAATTGCGGTGCTGCGCAACGAAACTACGTGGTGCTTCGATGGCACGCCCTACCTTGCCTGCTCTGCAACCAAGCCAAAGTACTGCCAGAACCTCGGCACTGCAGCCGTAGACCGCGCGGACCTATGCGGGTGCCCGTTGGGCAAAGAGCTTTTTGGAACCACTTGCGTGGAAAATTCGACGATGATTGCAACTTACTTTGACGGCGCGGCAGACAAGCAAAAGACGCAGTACCGCGTGTACAACCCGACTGCCGGCTTTTCATCCGAAGGCGACACTGCAATTGCGGTTGGAGACGCGCGCCCGGTGATCAACACTACAATGCTGCACATCCTGCGCGCCTCGCCTGTTAAAAAAGAAATGATTTTAGTGACTCAGGATACCGACTGGAAGGTAATTGGGCAAGTGTGGGATGGCGTTGCCGGCACTTGGGGCCACCGGCAGGAGCTTGGTGGTTTTGGCCAGGTTGCCGTTGCATACGAGCAAAACAGCGGCCACGCAATGGTGGCGACAACTTACTTTGTAGTCGATCCCTCTTGCACAATGGGACCCTGTGGGGGTACCATCTACGTACAATATTCAGTTTGGGATGGGGGTTCCTGGAGTCCTTTGGTGACGATGCCTGGTGCTATCAACCCTACTAGAATGCGCCTTGTGCAAGTCCCCAACTCCAACAACCTTACCCTTGTAGTCAACGCGTATGGCGCTATTTCTACCGACGTGTGGAATGGGAGTGCGTGGGATCCTTCCCCCCGCGCTGCGGGCACCGCGACTTGCATATATGATTGCTTCGACTTTGCTTACAGGCGTGCAACCGGCGAGGGAGTGCTGGCTTACAGCAGTTCCAACTCCGTTAAATTCAAGGTACTGTCAACTGCAGGCGCATGGGGTAGCGAACGCACTTTTCTTACTTTTGCCAGTGCCGCTACTTACGGGGCTTGGGTGAGGCTTGCAGCCAGCCCTGTTGACGACCACGTGATGTTGGCAGTGATTGACAACGCAAGCGACTTGACTGCGCGCGTATGGAATGGCACTTCAGTAGTCAATGACACTCAAGCGCAGCTTAATTGGTCAATTTCAATGACTCCCTCCACTGCATTTGACTTCCGGCCGTTTGATGTAGCTTACATGCCGAACGGGACTGCGGTAATTGCTTACGGGGTTTCCGGACAAAACGCCACGCGCTATAGGACGTTTACTCCCAATGCCACTGGCACTGGCTGGAGTGCAGAATCAATTGGGGCTGATGTCGGGGGCTTTGTTAAAACCGTTGCGTTTACCGCCAATCCCTCTGCAAACGAGGTTTTCGCGTTGGTTGTAGAAAGCACGAACAACGACTTGTACGCGTTGAAGTTCGACGGAGCAAACTTGAGTGAGTTAAGTAAATTGGAAACTGAATCTTATTCTGGCACTTATGATGCGAAAGTGGGGTTTGCAATGTGCTACCGCCAGGACTTGTGCGTCGACGGCACGCCTATTGGCTCCTGCTCTAAAACAAAGCCTTTGTACTGCAATTCCAATAAACAGCTTTCGGCAGATGTTGTTTCCTGCCCGTGCGCACCCGGCCAAGTCACTTACCCACAAAACGGCTTTAGGCCTGGCTTGTGCGTTAGCACTGATTCAAACGCGTTGCTCACTTACGCGTACTCGCGCGTTATAAGCTCGCCTTTCTTCCTGTCGCTTTCTCCCTCATCTGGCTTGTCTTCGGAAGGGTGGACTGGGTCTAATACCGCAAACACTACTTTTGGGCAGGTCTTGCGCGCCGCGCCTACGCGCAACGAAACGATTTTGCTTGCAATGAGTGCAGGGTATCTTGTGGCACAAGTGTGGAATGGAACCGGCTGGGGCGACTCCTTATCTCCACTTTCGGCGGCTCCCTTCGTCTCCGCCAGTTCGTTATACTACCGTTCGTTTGACGCTGCGTACGAAAACTTGGCTGGAGATGCAGTTTTTGCCTACCGCACGACTTCAAGCCAGGCTATAGTTTACTACCAGCTGTGGAACGGCAACTCTTGGGGGTCACAGAGTTCCGTAAGCGTCGGGGGCGCTGGTTCGATAGAGCAAATAAAGCTCGTTTCAAAGCCCGCGTCTGACGAAATAATGATGCTGGTGCGGCGCTCCGATGGCACGGTTTACGCTTCTGTTTGGAGCGGCAGTTCCTGGGGTGCTTCTGCAAACGTGGCAAGCATTGCCGGCTGCCCTGGAATTGACAACGCCGAGTGCTTTGACTTTGCTTATGAGCAGTCAACAGGCCGGGGGCTGCTGGTTTACCAGCCGACTCTTACTGCCACTGCACCGTTTGCAAAAACTTTTGTTGGCGGCGCATGGACTAATGCAACCGTACAGGACGTGGGCGGCGCTTCTGCTTGGATAAAGCTTGCAAGCAAGCCAAACAACGACAACATCTTCCTGCTAACATTAGACACTAATTCCGACCTTAACGCGCAGTTGTGGACTGGCTCATCATTCTCGCCTTCAACTTCCTCAAGGCTCGAGCTTGAAACCGACGTTTCATCTTACACTACGCGTGCGTTTGACGCAGTTTACCAGTCAAATGGCAACTTGCGGGTAGTTTACGGCCAGAAAGGAGTCAACGCGCCCCGCGAGTACGCGTATACTAATGTTTGGAGCGCCAAAGGTACTACGCTGCCGAACGTTGGAGGAGAGCCCGCTTGGGTTGCGCTTTCCGCCAACCCGCAGTCGCCAGGCCTTTACGCGCTAGTGGAAGAGAACAAGACAAACAGCCTTCATTTGCTAAAGCACGACGGCAGCGTTTGGTCGCACTTGTACCAAGTAGACTCGAATGCCTGCACGCCTTACCAGCAGTTTGGGCAATATATTGCCTACACGCCGTACGAAGGGTTTGCAGTTGCGCACAGGAGGGACTGCAACGGAGTTGCCTGCCCGGCGCAAGCACTGCCTTCTTCGGCAGACGTTGTGGCAACCTATTATGATTCGACTAATGTAAGCAACGTTGCCTTCCGATACTTGAACTTGAGCTCTTCGGGATGGAATGCGCAGTCAAACGCGTATGCATTGTCGGGCTTTAGCCGGTATCCGCGCGTACTTCGTTCTTCACCCACCCGAAACGAAATGCTGATGGTTACCGGCGACGACAGCCCTGGTTTGCTTGCGCAAGTGTGGAAGGGCAGCACTACAAGTTGGAATAGCCCAATGCCCTTGCCAATCAATGGGCTGTCGTTTGACAACCGGCCATATGATGTTGCCTACGAGGAGTCTTCCGGCGATGCAATGGCTGTTTACGCAAAAGAGTTCCCATCTTCCTCCTCCAACCTTTACTACCGGAAATGGAATGGAGGCAGCTGGGGTCTTGAGGGTTCGCTTGTGTTAGGAATACCTGCATGCATTTTGTCGCATCTTAAGCTCACGCCAAAGCGCGGCGGCAATCAAGTGATGGTGCTGTTTATGTGCGGCTCCACGCTTTACGCAACAGTCTGGAATGGTGGTGCGTTCACTCCTGTAGTCGCGCTTTCCACTGACGCCGCTGCCAGCACGGAGTTCGAGTTCGACTTTGCGTTTGAAAGCCTTAGCGGCGACGGGCTTGCAGTGTTTAGGGAATTCCCCTCGCTTTCTCCAAAGTACAAGAAGTTCAGTTTTAGCGGAACTTCTTGGGATGCCACTGCCACCAGCACAGGAAGCGTGGGCCATGACCAGGTTTGGATAAAGCTTGCAAGCAACCCGTTAAGCGACGAAATAATGATTGCAGCGCTTGACGCCGGCAACGACTTGAGTGTGCAGCCCTGGACCGGTTCTGCCTTGGGTACGCTTACCACGCTTGAAACAAACGTGGAGTACATTCCAACCGGCTCGGTGCCCGGAACCAGGGCTTTTGACATGGACTACCAGGCAAACGGGACGTTGGTAATTGCTTACGGCGAGGCAAGCTCTTCCCTTCCCAGGTACCGCCTCTACACTTCTTCCACTTGGAGTGCCGAGCAAAGCATGCCTTCAATTGGCGCGCCAACCAGTTGGGTGTACCTTGCCGCAAACACTACCGGCAGTGAGGTTTACGCGCTTACTGTAGACAACGTTTCGCGCAACCTTACTGCGTTTAGGTGGGATGGCGTTTCTTGGAGCACGCCCACGCTTTTGAGCAACTCTACAACCGACACTTACGGCCGCGCAGTTTTAGCAGTTCGAAGAAAATAGTGGTTTGAAAAGTTTGCGGCGCGCGCTATGTGGTGCAAGAAAAACACTTTTTTCCCCTCATTTTGCCAGGCTAGCCTGTTTGTAGCTTCAAGTGCTGCTTTTTTATACTATTTCAGGCACGAATTTGCTCATAGGCGTTGTGTATTACACGCCTGGGGTTTATTCAAATGGGCATTGTTCGTTACTTGGGCCATTCTTCCTTCCAGCTTGAAATGGGCGGGGGGAGGCACATTCTATTCGACCCGTGGTTTGACGCAGCGCCTGCAGGCCGCAACCGGCTGATTGCGCCAGCTCTCTCCCGCTCTACGCTTCCACGCTACTGCGACCTAGTGTGCATTTCCAACGAGTCCTTTGACCACTGCTCGCCCGAAGACGTCAAGGCAATCGTGCAGAGAACAAATGCGTACGTTGTTGCCCCCAGCGACTGCCTTGCCCGCCTTGACATCCCTCCCCGCTCCAAGGTGAGCGCGCAAGTGGGTGACCGGTTTACTCTATTGGGCGTGGACGTCGAGGTATTGCCTGCCAACCACCCTCCAAGCGCATCGCCGGTTGGATACATAGTGCGCGCGGGCGGCCAAGCGGCTTACTTTGCGGGCTTGACTTACGAGTTTGGCGAGATGCGCGGCATTGCAGTCGACTTGGCAATGCTTCCAATAGGCGGTTCGTTTTCAATGGATTCGATTAGTGCAGTCAATGCGCTAAAGCAGATGCGCGCAAAATTCGTTGTTCCAATGCATTACAATACTTTCGAGAAAATAAGGGTGGACGAGCGGGAGTTCTTTGAAAGGGTGCGAAGGAGCACGCGCTCGACTCCCTTGGCGCTGCAAGTCGGGCAGGCTGCCGAGTTCTAGTTGCCAAAAGAAGTAACTTCCTGCTAGCGGAAAGCCTCAGCTAGCTAATTTGTTCTGCAACTGCTTTGTGGCTGCTCTTTGGAAATAATTAGGTTGCCTGGCGGCTACTTGTTGTAGTCGTCGATGGTGTTGGACACTCTCACAGTGCCGGGAGCCGGCTGTGCAGTGTACTCAATTGGTTTTACCGTCGCCCGCGGGTAAAGTGTGGGCTGGGGCGAGGCTGCAATGAAGTTTGCGTCTGCCTGCTGTTCGCTTGACGGCTGCGCGCTTGCCTGCGCCGCTGCAGTTGGCTGCTGTTCATTAGTTTGCACCAGAGTTCCCTTTGACGCGGTTACCTTGGATATTCCTGGAGGGTGTGGCACTAGAACCAAATCCTTTAGCAGCAGGCCTGCCAAGGCTAGGATTATCAGTATGCCTATGATTGTGGTGGTGTCGGGCATCTTGAGTTCCATTGCAGTGCACTTCCGTTGTTTACTAGTGTTGTTGCGTTAACCGCTTTTTCTATATTTTACTTTCGTGAGGGCTTCCACGCCGAGTAGCCGGCAACGAGCAGCGCGACCACCAAAATAGCGCCTACAAGCGCGGTGGTGGGTATGCTGCTGGCTCGCGCAGGCGCAAGGCCAGTTCCGCCTGCAACTTTGATTGCAAACTGCTTTGTGGTGTTGTAGTTGGGGTTGGGTATTGCAGTGTCGCCTATTGAGACGTTCAACGTGTAGGTGTTGTCGTCGAGGTTGGCGGGAATGGTTAGTGGGGTTGACTGGTAGCGCGCGTTGTCGCTCAAAGGCGTTCCAGAATAGAGCGCCGTCACATCCGTTGCCGAGAGCGCCTTGCTCCAAACTTGCAAGTCATCAACTGTTCCAGCAAACCCGTTAGCTAGGGCGTCTATTGAGCCTACGGTCATTGCACGTGTGCTAAATGCGCCGCCAGCAAGGCCAGCTGAACTGCCCAATGATGCGCCGTTTAGGTACGTCTGCAAGGTAGTGCCGCTTCTAGTAACTACCAAGTGGTACCACTTGCCTATTGCAGGCATGTTTGCTCCCGACAGGGTTACGTTGAACGTCTGGATGCTGCTGCCTAGCCCCATTTGGGCTACTATCTGGTGGTTGCCTTCAAGGAAGACTAGCAGCCCGTATTGAGTTGGCTTGGCAGCCGAAGAGCTGTAGTCGTATATTGCCGTGAGGTTTTGCCTGTCTGCAAGGCTTGCGGGGTTGAACCAGATTGAGACGGAGTACGCGTTTGCGCTTGACATTCCGTTGGGCGTGTTTGCCAACGCTATTTGCTGGTTGGATCCAAGCGTTATGCCTGAAGCGAATTTTCCGCGTGCATTGACTACTGGGCCCAGTATTAGTGTTCCGGGGTTGTTGTATCCGCTGAAGTCTGGTGTACTGCCTGCTGAAACTCTATCCATTCTAAGCCAGACTGCCCTTTCTCCAGCAATTTTCGAAAATGTTATTGACGGGAGTGATGGGAGCGTAGTGCTCAGTGGTGTCACTGAAGATACTCCAAAGCCGTCTTGCACGCTGAAAAGCTTTAGTGTCACGTTTTCTCCAGGTGCGGCGTCGGTCTTGGTGTAAGTCCCGCCGTATGCGTCAACTCCAGTCGGGTAGTTGACTTGAACAGATCCACCCGTTGGTGCCACTGCATCTACGAGCACTGAAACGGGCGTGCCTGCTTCCACGTTCCTTGAAATGTCGGTTGCATTCGAGCGAAGCTGCACTTGGTTTGACAGCCCTGCAGTTGAGAATGAAATGCTCGGGTCAGTTGTGTTTGCAAAGCCCGTTGCGGTCAAGTTATTCCACGTAGTGAATGGAGTTGCGTTGGACTGCTCGTACTGCACTCTCGATACGCCCCAGCCGGCGTTGTCGCTTGCCGAAATGTTAAGGGTCACTGCGCCGTTGAGCACAGTGTCGAGCCCAAGTATGTATGATGAGGGTGGCAGCGTGTCTGCAACGCAGGAGCTTGTGCCGAAGTTTTGCTGGTATGCAGGGCAGCCGCACACCGTCGCGTTGTCAACAAGGCTGATTTGCCCGTTGCAGTATTTGGGCTTGCTTGTCGAGCAGGTCCAAATTGCGGTCCCGTCGCTGCAAGTGGGTTCTACAGTGTCGACTATGAATGAGTGGTCTATGTTTGTCAAGTTAGCCCAGGTTGCGCCCGAGTCGGTTGATGAGCGGACTGCGCTTGAAGTGCCTGCGAAAGTCTTTTCTAAAAGCGGGTTTGAGCCGACTAGGTTGGTTTGCAGCGCAAGCCACCTGTAAAATGTTGTTGAGTTTGAAGAAGGTGAGCTAAGCACTATTTGATAAGTTCCTGCAACGAGAAACAGCCCGCTGGAATAGGTGCCGGTCCTGTAAGCATATGAGTCGTTGAGTGTTCCCTTTAAAGCTACTTTGAGCTGCGCTCCAACTGCAGTGCCGGAAGTGTCGGTGATTTGTGCGTACAAGTCGTCGAATGGAGTCATGCCTATGGTGGCGTTTACTTTCCTTGCCAATACGCTAAGCGAGTTGACTGTAAGCGCGCGTGGCAGCGAAAAAGTCTGTGCCACCCACTTGCCTCCATAAATTTGCCCGGAAGTGATCGTGTCGTATGGGTTGCCGTCGCCTTGGCCGTTGTAGTTTCCAGACGCGTCGGCGTAGTAGAGTGCAAAACCTGGCGATCCATATAGCCTGGTGCTAGTGGATATTGTGATGTTTCCTTCCGCTAGGGTGGATTGCCACAGCGTGCTTGGCTGGCCGAGGCCGTTTATGTAATCAAATACGATTCCCTCTCCAGATGCTTGGGCGCTTGCGGGCATGTTAAGTATGACGTGGTATTTGGTTCCTGCAACCAAAGTGGGCTGGCTTGCGGCTGCAATCGTGAAGGTTTTCCACAGCTTTCCAATTTCGTCCGTGCCAGTAATCGGGTCTGATGTTGCTAGTAGCGTCCCTGGCTTGCCTGCGTTGTCGGCGCGGATTTCTATGCTGTAAGTGTTTGAGTCATCGCTTGGCGAAGTCTTGTAAAGAAGCAGGCCTACTGAATTTATCCTGGCGTTTTCGCGCGCAACGAAAGTAATGTTGTTAGTGAATATGCTCGAGGTCGGTACGGAGTAAGTAAAACCAGTTCCTGAATAAGTGTTTCCAAATTGGCTGGCTAGCGCAAGGCCTGAGGCAAGCATCAGCACGAAGAATGCGCAAATCGGGACGAGTTTTTTGAAAGCCATTTTATACCAACCTCACTTGTTGTAATCGTTTTCTCCATTAGAAACGCGAATAGTGCCTGGGGCGGGTGCATACCCTTGCTGTGAAATTGAATCAAGCTTTGCCGGCTGGCTTGGCGGGAACAGAATTGCCTGGCTTCCGGCGGGGGTGAATTCCTGTTGATGGCCCGCATCTTGAGGCACGGGCACCGTGCCCTGGCCGATAACTTGTGGGGGTGTGAGCAAATCCTTCACTATCAATGCGGCTAAAAATAGTATTACTATCATTCCTGCAAGGATAACTGGGTCGGGAGAGTTTTTTTTCAACCTGTTGCACCAAATGTTCTTTACTGGATTGAGCAAATAGCCTATAAATAGTTTTCCATAAACTTGGCGCGAAAATTTCGGTGCGGTTGCCTCGCTATTTTACGGGTTTCGCCTTCATTGGTTTGGAAGGCTGGCGTATTTCGACGTGCTTTCTTATCAGCGCAATAACCTGCCCTGCTGTAAGCAGTGTGTCGAGCTCGCGGCAAGTGCCTCCCGCGTTTTCCCTTCCGCCCGGAGAGTCCTCCATCAGCGGCTTGAGTGGTTTTCCTTCAGCCAGCCAGTTGGCCGCTTCCTGCTGCCGCAGCGCTTGCCAGAAAGCGGGTGGGAAAAACACTTTCCTCCCGTTTTGGTTCAGCCCCGCGCCTATTTCGATGAGGCGGTGCCCGTCACTGGATTCGCCTAGCACGATGTGCGGCGTTTCCCCGGCTTCAAGCAGGCGCGCGTGAGTGGAGTAATAGCGTGGTGAGGAAAAATGCGTTACGTTTACTTCCGTGCCATTTTCCAACTGCACCGTGTGGTCTGTTCTAACTGCGTTCTGGCGCATGTGCTCTTGTTTTCTCGCCAGGGTGGCCTTGCGTTTTTCGGCGTACCTTTTGTAAGAAGGGTCGTCAAACAGCTTTTCAAGCTCTTTGCAAGCCCTTCCGTCAACGAGCTCTTCAACGAGTTTTCGCACGCCATCGGCGTCGCCTTCCCGTTGGAATTTTCCAGACAATTCTGTTATCAGCTGGTTTATCGCGTGGTGCAAGTTTTCTGCCTGCTCCTTCTCCGGCGTCCCTTCCGGCAGGTAGAGGTTTTCCGAGTAAATTGATGCGTTGCGCAGCAAGTTTTTCTTGCGCTGCGTCCACCTGTCGGCTTGCGGGTGCTCTAGAATATAGAGGGCCATTACCGTGTTTGTGTTGGGGTGGGTAAAGCCGGCTGCGTGCTCTGATGCGTCGTAATGCCTGTCCTTTATCACTTCAAAAGCCTTGCTTGCTGCAGATTCAAGTGGCAGGTTGCTTGGCGAGTGGTATAAGTCGGTGTTGGGCAGCGCGTTTTTTGGAAGCTCGCGGCCGTAGTGGACAAAAAGCATCCTTCGGTTGTTTTGCAGCCTGCCGCTGGTGTCCAGCTTTATTTCGCCCATTGTAGAGCCGGGCTTGTGGAGCAGCTGCAGGTCCATTGAGAGATGAGCAGCAGGGTGGCTAAAAAAAGGTTGCATCTGGCCTTTGAGTGGGCTGCTAGAGAGTTGGAACTAGGTGGCTTGAAAAGAAAATGAAAAAACTTGCTTGAAAAAGTGGTTTAGCCTGCCTGGCCTTTCGGGGCTGGCACTTGGCCCGGTTGTGGCGCGCTTCCAGCGGGCGGCGCGACCAACTTGGTTTTTGGTACGTTTATTGGCGCAGTTATGTTGAGCGCGAATGCCGC
>Ga0209515_10010909_pt1 | contig 10015 bp, 6 predicted proteins | sample Subgroupgradi54m_FD_187454 | JGI IMG/M metagenome (GOLD analysis project Ga0209515, IMG submission 187454) | Subsurface groundwater microbial communities from S. Glens Falls, New York, USA - GMW60B uncontaminated upgradient, 5.4 m (SPAdes)... ...
GTCGGGCCGGCCCGGCCCGGGCCCGGCGTCGGCGCAGTCGGGCACCGGCATGGTCACGCAGCCCTCGCCCGGATCGCAGCCCACGATGGTGCACGAGTCGCTCGCGCCGCAGTCGCGCGGCGCTCCGCCCTGGCAGGTGCCGCCCATGCAGGCCTCGCCGACGTTGCACTCGTCGCCGTCGTTGCAGGCGCTGCCGTTGGGCGCGGGCGTGCTGCCGCTACACACGCCGGCGCTGCATGTGCCGCCGGTAAGGCAGCCGCCGCCGGCGCTGCACGCGGTCGAATCGGGCACCGGGGTGCCCGCGCAGGTCATGTCAGCGGCGCAGCGATCGCCGGTGGTGCACGCGTTGGCGTCGTCGCACAGCGCGCCCGGGTCGGCGGTGTGCACGCAGGTGTCGTTGTTCTCGTCGCAGCTGTCGATGGTGCAGACGTTGACGTCGAGGCAGTTGAGCGTGCCGATGCAGGCGCCCTGGCCGTCGCAGTGATCGGCGAGGGTGCAGAAGAGCGCATCGTCGCACACGGTGGTGACCGGCTCGGGCTTGTAGTTGCAGCCGGCCAGCGGGTCGCAGGCATCGCTGGTGCAGGCGTTGCCGTCGTCGGCGCAGACCGTGGTCTCGGGATGGCTGCAGGTGTTGGTGTCCTCGTCGCAGACGTCGCTGGAGCACATGTCGTGATCGTCGCAGGTCGGCTTGCCGCCGCCGCACACGCCCGAGTTGCAGGTCTCGCCGTCGGTACAGAAGAGGCCGTCGAAGCAGACCGTGCCCTCGGGCAGCGCGGTGTGCCGGCACATGGCGGCGCTGCAGGCATCGATGGTGCACGGTTCGCTGTCCGATTCGCACGCGGTGCCGGGCGGGGCGTTGCCGGTCGCGCGGCACTCCACGCTGGCGCCGACCATGACGCAGCGCTCCTGCGTGCACACGGTGTTGTCGGTGTCGCACGGCTGGCCCACCGTCATGGCGTTGCACTCGATGATGGGCACCGCGGCCGTGGCCACGCCCGGCCACACCAGCGCCGTCGCCAGCGCGAGGGTGGCAACGGCCAGCGCCGTCCCACCCCTAGGGTAATGAATACTAGGCACAGACTCCTCCAGCACCGATCATTCGGCCGGAATGGGAGGAAGTAAAGTTCTGAGGCGGGGATGCTGGGTCGGACGGACCCGTACGTGCACCTACAGGTAAAGACGCTGCGGGTCGAGCTTCTCGCGCAGGAGCGAGACGGTGGACACGTCAGGCACGCGTGAATCGGTCACCTGGGGCGATATCTCGAGATCCCAGCCGCAGGCGGCCTTGACCTGCTCCACGGTCACGCCGGGGTAGGTCTCGATGAGCACGGCCTCGCCGTTGCCGGCGGCGAAGTCGAGCACGCCCAGATCCGTGATGACCCGTGTCGGACCGCCGCCGGGCAGACCGAGCTCGGCGCGGGTCTTCGTTCCGCTGGGGCCCTCGAAGCGATGCCCCGGGCTGGTCACGAAGTCGCACTTCTCGACGAACGTGCGCTTCGACATGCGCATGATGACCAGCAGCCGGCGCGCGTGCACCGCGATCTCGCACGCGCCGCCCGAGCCGGGCAGGCGCACCTTGGGGTTCTCGTACGGGCCGATGACGGTGGTGTTGATGTTGCCCCACCGGTCGATCTGCGCGCCGCCCAGGAAGCCCACCTCGATGAGCCCGCGCTGCAGGAAGCACTGGAAGATGTCAGCCTGCGAGACCACCTGCAGCGAGTCGGTGACCAGCGACGGATCGCCGATCGAGACCGGGAGTCTTTCCGGAATCGCACCCACGGCGCCCGACTCGTAGATCATGAACAGGTCGGGCGCGTGCGTGGCCCGCGCCAGGTTGCAGGCCAGGTTGGGCAGGCCGATGCCGACGAAGACGACGTCGCGCGCGCCCAGCTCGGCGGCGGCGCGGTAGGCCATCTTCTCCGACGCGGTCGGCACGCCGGGGACGAGCGCCTCAGTAGCCATAGTCGACCCCCTCGCACATGCGCGACTTCGCGCGCAGCCGATCCATGAGCTCGCCGCCCATCTTCTTCATGTACTCGGCGCGATCCTTGACCCCGTGGACGAACTCCTCCAGATACGCCGCGTACGTGGCCGGATCGCGCGAGATGTCCTCCCACTTGACGTAGAAGTCGTTGTCGCGGTCGTAGAAGCCCTGCACGAAGCTGGGGTGGCAGCCCCACGGCTCGTGCACCACGTGCGAGACGATCATGCCGGGCACGAGCGTGCGGTTGGGATCGCGACGGATCACGTCGGTGCCGACGATCTGCTCGGCGACCACGATGACGCGCCGGGCCGCGAACGCGACCTCCTTCTGCGAGCCGTACAGGCCCCAGACCTGCGCGTTGCCTTCCTGGTCGGCGCGCTGGCAGTGGACCACGGCCACGTCGGGACGCAGCGCCGGCACGGTGGCGATCTTCTTGCCCGTGTACGGGCACTCGACGCTGCGGATGCTCGCGTTCACGCCCGGGATGGACGAGCCGGCGTAGTTGTCGAGCGGCCAGAAGGGCAGGCCGGCCGAGCCGGCCATGAGCCGGGCCAGCAGGCCGAAGTGCGAGTACTCCTCGAGCGCGATGCGCGTCTTCGACGACGCCTCCGAGACGCGGCGCAGGCCGTGCAGGCTGCCCACGCCCGGGTTGCCCGCCCAGGAGAAGATCAGCTTCTCGACGCAGCCCGCCTCGATGAGCTGGTCGTAGACCAGGTCGGGCGTCAGCCGGATCGCGGTCAGACGGCGCTTCTTCTGCCGGATGATCTCGTGCCCGGCGGCGAAGCAGATGAGGTGCGTGAAGCCGTCGATGACCAGCGAGTCGCCGTCGTGCACCGACTCGGCGATGGCCTCGCGCATGGAGCAGAGCTTCGCGGCGGACATCGCTCCTCCTACAGCTTCTCGTCGAGCGGGGCGCCCGCCCGGTTGCCCACGTTGTGCTTCTTGTCGAGCTCGACCATGCACTCGTCGAGGATCTTCAGGCCGACCTCGACCTCGTGCTGCCCGATGATGAGCGGCGGTGCGAAGCGGATGGTCGACTTGCCGCACGAGAGCAGCAAGAGCCCCTTCCTGAACGCCAGCTGCTCGAGGTCGCCCACGTACTCGGCGGCGGGTGCGCCGGTCTTGGGATCCAGGTACTCGGCGCCGATCATGAGGCCCACGCCGCGCAGGTCGGCGATGATGGCGTGCTTCTTCTGCAGCGTGCGCAGGCCTTCCATCATCATGGCGCCGGTCTTCTGGATCTCGGGCAGGAGCGGCTCGATCACGTCGAGCGTGGCCAGGGCCGCGGCGCAGCACACCGGGTTGCCGCCGTAGGTCGAGCCGTGCGACCCGCGCTGCCAGGTCATGGCCTTGTCGCGCGCGATGATGGCGCCGATGGGCATGCCCGAGGCGATGCCCTTGGCCACGCAGATCACGTCGGGCATGACGCCGAAGTGGTCGGCCGCGAACATGGTGCCGGTGCGCCCGATGCCCGACTGCACCTCGTCGAAGACGAGCAGGATGCCGTGCTGGTCGCAGATGCGGCGCAGGTCCTCGAGGAACGACCGGGGCGGCACCACGTAGCCGCCCTCGCCCAGGATGGGCTCGACGAACACCGCGGCGACCTCCTTGGGGTCGACGTGGTTGACGAACCAGTCCTTCTCGAGCAGCTTGGCCACGCTGTAGTCCGGGCCGGCCTCGCGCGTCGGGTAGGGCAGGTGGATCACGCCCGGCACCAGCGGACCGAAGAAGGCGCGCTGGCCCACCTTCGACGAGTTGAGCGAGATCGCGCCGTACGTGCGGCCGTGGAAGCCGCCCTTGAACGCGATCACGTACTGCCGGCGCGTGTTCCAGCGCACCAGCTTGAGCGCACCTTCGACCGCCTCGGTGCCCGAGTTGGACAGGAAGACCTTCTTCGGCCCCATGCCCGGCAGGTAGCCGGCCAGGCGCTCGCACAGGCGCGCGAACGACTCGTAATAGAAGTCGGTGCCGCAGATGTGGAGGAACTTGTCGGCAGCGTCCTTGATGGCCTTGACCACGTGCGGGTGCGAGTGGCCCGTCGACGTGACCGCGATGCCCGCCATGTAGTCGAGGAAGCGGTTACCGTCGACGTCGTAGACCCAGGGGCCCTCGCCGCGCTCGACCACGAGCGGGTACTCCTTGATGTACGAGGGCGACGAGTACTTGCGGTCGAGCTCGATGATCGCCTGCGCCTTGGGGCCGGGCGGGGGAACCTTGATCTCGGGGAGTAGCTTCTGGCTCATGGCGTTCTCTCTCTCTCGGAGGCTGGGAGTCTCAGAGCATCCGGGTCTGCGACTGCTCGCGCGCGAACTGCGACACGTAGTAGGGCCCGCAGCCGCCCTTGCCGGTCGAGCCCGACGCCTTCCAGCCGCAGAAGGACTGCACGCCCGGCCACGCGCCGGTGGTCGCGCCGGTCTTGCGGTTGGCGTACAGCACGCCCGACTGCGCGTGCTGCATGAAGTAGTCGACGCGGGCCGGGTCGGTCGAGAAGATGCCCGCGGTCAGGCCATAGTCGACGTCGTTGGCGAGCGCGACGGCCTCCTCGATGGTCTCGAACGGCTCGACCGTCACGAAGGGCAGGAACAGCTCGTCGCGCACCAGGCGGTGCCCGCGCGGCACCGCCGCGATGGTGGGCGCGACGAAGTGACCGTGGGCCAGCTCGCCCGCGCTGAGCCGCTGCCCGCCCGCGAGCACGTGGCCGTCCTTCTTCGCGTCGGCGACGGCGCGCTCGTAGCGGGTGACCGCGGCGGCGTTGATGACCGGGCCCAGGTACACGTCGGCGCGCGTGGGGTCGCCGATGGTGATCTCGGCGGCCCGCGAGACCAGGCGCGAGATGAACTCGTCCTTGATGCCGTGCTGCACGTAGATGCGCGACAGCGCGCTGCACTTCTGCCCCGACAGGCCGAAGGCCGAGCGCGCGCAGCCTTCCACCGCCGCGGCGATGTCGGCGTCGTCGCAGACGACGGCGGGGTTCTTGCCGCCCAGCTCGAGCAGCGCCGGGCGCGCGCGCCCCGTCGACGACATGACCTGGTGGATCTCCATGCCTACCTTGGCGCTGCCCGTGAACGCGACGCCGTCGATGCCGGGATGGCGCACCAGCGCCTTGCCGATCGACTCGCCGTCGCCGTGCAGGACCTGGAACAGTCCCTCGGGCAGGCCGGCGTCGGCGAGCGCGTGGTACAGGCCCTCGGCGCACCAGGGCGTATCCTCGCTCGGCTTCAAGATGACCGCGTTGCCGGCGACCAGCGCAGCGCCCGACATGCCCGCCGCCAGCGCGGTGGGGAAGTTGAACGGCGAGATGACCGCGAACACGCCGTACGGGCGCAGGATGCTGCGCGTGTCCTCGTTGGGCGACAGCTTGCCGAGCGGCCTGGTGAAGCCATTCGACTCCTCCACCTGGCCGGCGTAGTAGCGCAGGAGATCCGCCGACTCCTCGATGTCGCCCAGGCTCTCCAGGCGGTTCTTGCCCACTTCCATGGACATGACCGCAGCGAGCGGCAGGCGCCGCTGCGAGATGAGATCCGCGGCGTGGCGGATGATGCGCACGCGGTCCTTCCAGGTCATGCCCGCCCACACGCGCTGCGCGGCCTGCGCGCTGGCCACGGCGCGATCCAGCACGCCGGCGGGCGCCTTGTGGAAGCGCGCCAGCACCACGCGCGTGTCGGCGGGCGCGCGCGACTCGAGCAGCTCGCCGCTCTCGAGCGGCTTGCCGCCCAGCCACGACGGATAGGTCGTGCCCAGGCCGGCGCGCACGCTGGCCAGCGCGGCGTCGAATTGCTTGTGGATCTCCGCCATGTCGGCGTCGAGGACCGAATAGGTGATGCGGAAGGACATCGCTATGCCTCCACCTTGGCAATGTAGGTCGTGATCACGCGTGCCAGCGTGTCGCAGAGCTCGTCCACCTGGGTCTCGTCGATGACGAGAGGCGGACCGATCATGATCAGGTCGCCGTCGGTGCCGTTGGCCTGGCCCACGTTGGGCCAGGTGATGACGCCCTCGGCGAAGAGGGCGGCGATGAGGCCTTCGACCAGCTTCTTGCCGCGCGGGTACGGCGCGCGCGTGGCCTTGTCGGCGACGAATTCCACGCCCGCGAGCAGCCCGAGCCCCTGCACGCTGCCCACGCCCGGCAGGGGCAGGAGCCGCTCGCGCAGCCGCTTCAGCATGTGCTCACCCACGCGCGCCGCGCGCGCCACCAGAGCGTGACGCTCGAAGTAGTCGAGTACCGCAACTCCTGCCGCGGTCATCATGGGCGCCTGCAAGTACGTCTGTGCGTGCTGGAAGTAGCCCGAGCCGCGCTTCATCTCGTCGAGGTGCTCCTGCCGGCACATGAGCACCGAGAGCGGCGCGCAGCCGCCGCCGATGCCCTTGCCGAGCACGAGCAGATCGGGCGAGAAGCCGGTGCGCGTGCAGGCGTAGAAGCTGCCCACGCGCCCGGCGCCGCACAGGATCTCGTCGGCGATGGTCAGGATGCCATGCTTGCGACAGATCTCGCCCACGCGCTCGAAGTAGCCGCGCGGTGGCACCGCCGCGCCCGCCGAGGAGCCGATGACCGGCTCGGCGATGAACGCTGCGATCGTCTCCGGCCCCTCGCGCTCGATGACCTCTTCCAGCAGGCGGCCGTAGTGGTCGGCGCCGTCGCGCTCGTAGTCGGCCAGGCCGGAGCGGTAGGGGTAGGGCGACGCGGTGGTCACCACCTCCGACAGCATGGGGCCGTAGAGCTTCTTGTAGTGCGGCCGGCCCGACATGGACAGCGCGTAGAGCGTGTTGCCGTGGTAGCTGGGCACGCGCGCCAGCATCTTGGTCCGTTTGGGCTGGCCGCGCTCCATCCACAGCTGGCGGACGAACTTCACCGCCGCCTCGACGACCTCCGAGCCGGAGGACAGGAAGGCGGCGCGGGTCAGCCTGGCGGCGGGGATCTCGGCCGCAGCCAGCGTCGCCAGGCGCGTGGCCAGGTCCTCGGTGACCTCCGACGTGAAGTGGGTGCCGTTCACGTAGCCGACCGCGCACAGCTGCGCGTGGATCCGATCGGCGACCTCGCGGTTGCCGTGTCCGACCGAGACCACCAGCGCACCCGACGACGCGTCGACGTAGCGCTTGCCGCTGCGATCGTAGAGGTAGATGCCGTCGCCGCGCGCGATCACCGGCATGTCGCGGGCGAGGTTGCGCAGGAGCACGTTGCCGTCGGGGTATCGGATCATGTTCTTCATGACGTGGTTCGTCCTGGCGACCGCTCCCAACCCACTAACATGGTGGGGAAAACGTCAGTAGGGCCGCACCCGGAAACGGGATTGGACCACCTTGGTCCATGCCCGCGAAGCGAATGGGCTCAGTGCTCGTCGAGTGTGGTCCGGCCCTGGATCTCCAGCTGCGCTGCGTGGATTCCGGCGCCCACGCAGACCGCGTGCTCGGGTGGCACTCCCGTCTTGATGGGCACCTGGAAGTGCCGCTGCAGCGCGCTGCGCACCGCGGGGATGTAGGTCGTGCCGCCCGACAGGTAGATGGCAGACAGCTCGCTCGGCTTCATGTCGAGCAGGGCGAGCGCGTCGCTGCAGGTGGCCAGCGAGCGATCGATGACGCCCGCGCACACGCGCTCGAGGATGCCGCGGTCGACACGGAAGCGCAGATCCATGGGCCCTTGCGCCGAGCGGAGCAGCTCGGGCACGTGGATCTCGGCGCTCTGCTCGTTGGTCAGCTGGCGCTTGGTCTTCTCGCAGGCGTAGAGCACGCGCTGCCAGTCGACCACCTGCTTGCGCAGGTCCATGCCGTGCATCTTGTAGATCTGGTTGGCCACCGCCTCGGCCAGGGCCAGGTCGAAGTCGTCGCCGCCCAGCCAGCTGTCACCCGCGGTGGCCAGGACCTTGAAGTCGCCGCCCGACACGTCGACGATGGTGAAGTCGAAGGTGCCGCCGCCGAAGTCGTACACGCCCACGATGCCGCCGAAGCCGGGCTGGAAGCGGTTGGCCAGCGCCGCCGCCGACGGCTCGTCGATGGTGGCCACGACCTCGAGCCGGGCCAGCTGCGCGGCGCGGCGCAGCAGGCGCACGCGCGCCTCGTCGAAGCTGACCGGCACGGTGATGACCGCGCGATCGACGGCCGACTTGAGCGCGCGCTCGGCGGCGTCGCGCGCTTCGGCCAGGATGTAGGCGCAGAGCTGGGGGATGGCGTACTTCTCGCCCCACATCTCGATGAGCACGCTGTCGTCGGGGGCGCGCTCCGAGGTCCACGCCGACTGGACCAGGAAGGCCTCGATCACGCGGTCGTCGAAGTTGCGGCCGAGCAGGCGCTTGGGCGAGTGGATGGTGTGCTTGGGATCGCTGGCCACGCGATCCTTGGCCGCCGAGCCGACGATGATCTCGCCCCGCTGGGGGAAGGCGATGACCGAGGGCGCCTGCCGTTCACCGTCGGGGAAGGGCAGGATGGCCACGCGGTTCTTGACCGCCGCGGAGATCGACGTGTAGGTCGTGCCCAGGTCGATGCCGATGATGCGACCGCGCCGCGGCCTGGCCTGGGTGAGCGCGACACGCGCCGAGGGCGTGGCGGGCGGGGGCGGCGCGGCCGATGGCAGCGTCGAGGCCGGCTCCTGCATGTGCTCGGGCCGCGCGCCGCGCGTGCCGGGCACGTGGCCCGGGCCGGTCTCGAGGTCGATGTCGAAGTCGTTCTCCTCCGGCTCGGGCTGCTGCTGGCGCGCCGCCGCGATGAGCGCGTCGAACTTCTTCTGCAGCTCGGGGCTGAAGTCGTCCAGCTGCACGCCCAGGCCGGGCGCCTTGCCGGCGCGTGCGGCCAGCTCGCCGGCGATGACCGCGACCACATGGCCGGTGATGGGCACCACCTGGCCGTCGGGCAGGGTCAGCTTGAGCTCGATCTTCTCGCCCACCTTGGCCTGGTGGTCGGTGGGCACGTACATGCCGTGCGCACTGACGTCGCCGGTGAACAGACGCTCGAAGCTGGGCCACGAGCCGCACTTGGCCTCGATGCTGGCCTGGTAGAGGTAGCGCACCTCGGCGCGGCGGCGCGGCCCGAGGACGCCCTCGTCCCGGGAACGACGCGATAGCTTGTCGACGAACACCTGCCACCAACGCACGCGGTCGCCTCCTTGGACTCGAGCCGCCAGGACATGCGGCGGGTCATGAATCTTCGCATGGTCTAGCGAGGTAACGCTAGACTGCGCGCGCCTTGCCTGCGCCGACCTCCGAATGCTTCGTGTGGGCCGTGGCCCAGCTGGGCGCCGAGCCGGCGCTCAAGGCCGAGGTCGCCCGCCTGCACCCGACCTGGCGCTTCGCCTTCTCGCGCCCCGGTCTGGTCACCTGGAAGACGGGCGCGCCCATCGCCGCCGACGTGGCACTCGGGGCCGTGTTCGCGCGCGCTCATGGCGTATCGCTGGGCAAGGCGACCGACGACGCGGAGGTCATCGACGCAGCGCGTCGTCTCGCTGGCGCCGCCCCGGTGCTCCTGCACGTCTTCGAGCGCGACCGCGCGCGCCCCGGCGAGGAGGACGAGAACGACCCGTATGGACCGCTCGCCGCCGCGGTACGCGCGCGCCTGCTGGCCAGCGCGCCGTCCGGGACGTTCGTCGCCGAGACGCGTCCGCCGCGCGCGGGCGAGCTCGTCCTCGACGTGGTCGCGGCGCCCGACGAGCCGCTCTGGCTGGGCTTCCACGCGCACGGGCCGGGGCACTCGCCCCATCCGGGTGGACGCGTGCCGCTAGTGCTGCCCGCCGAGGCGCCCTCGCGCGCCTGGCTCAAGCTGGAGGAAGCGCTGGCCTGGTCGGCGCTGCCGCTGCGGGCGCGCCAGGTCGCGGTCGAGATCGGCAGCGCGCCCGGCGGCGCCAGCTGGGCGCTCCTTGCGCGCGGTCTGACCGTGGTCGGCGTCGACCCGGGCGACATGGACGCGCGCGTGCTGGCGGCGCCCGGCTTCGCGCACCTCAAGCTGGCGCTCGGCGACCTGCGCCGCGAGCAGCTGCCCGCGCGCGTCGACTGGCTGCTCATGGACGTGAACCTGGCCCCGCAGGTGGCCGTGCACGGCGTCCGCCAC
>Ga0209515_10010910_pt1 | contig 10014 bp, 11 predicted proteins | sample Subgroupgradi54m_FD_187454 | JGI IMG/M metagenome (GOLD analysis project Ga0209515, IMG submission 187454) | Subsurface groundwater microbial communities from S. Glens Falls, New York, USA - GMW60B uncontaminated upgradient, 5.4 m (SPAdes)... ...
GATGTGCGCATCCTTCACGCCTTCATGCTCGTTCTTGAGCGTCACGAACAGATCGCGCATCTCCGGCAACAGCGCCAGGCGCTCGTTCTCGACCAGCACGCTCACGAAGTTTTTCTGTGCGTCGCTGACCTTGCCGGTTACGTCGAGGAACAGTTGCGCCAGCTGCGACGACAACAACTTCGGATTGGCGATCAGTCTCTGCATGTCCGGGTCGGCAGCAATGCTCGCCATGCGATCGAGCACGTCCTCCCAGGACGCGAGATCATTTCCCTTGCCCTTGCCGTCGCGCGCCAACTTGAACGCAGCTTCAGCGTACGGACGCGCGAGGGTGACGTTCTCGGCCATTTATTGCAGCTCCGACTTCAGCGCACCGAGCAGATCGGCATGCTTCTTGGCGTCGATCTCTTTGCGCAGAATGCGCTCGGCACCGGCAACCGCGAGGTCGGCGACGCGTTCACGCAGCGCTTCTTTCGCGCGTTGCGAAGCGGTCGCGGCTTCCTTCTCGGCGGCCTCACGCGCGGCAGCGATAATGCGTGTCGCCTCCTGACGCGCCTCGTCGAGCAGTTGCGCAGTCTGCTTCTCGGCACCGGCACGCAGCTCGGCGCCCGACTCGCGCGCCTTGCGCAGCTCTTCGGCCGACTTCTTCTCGGCGGTGGCGAGGTGGACGTTGGCCTTCTCGGCCGCCGCCAAGCCATCGGCGATCTTCTTCGTGCGCTCGTCCAGTATTCCCGTAAAGTACGGCCACACGAACTTCATCGCGATCCACGAAAAAATGAGGAAAACGACAAGCTGAGCCAACAGCGTTGCGTTAATGTTCACGGCTCGACTCCTGCTGAAACCAGTGCGGTTTCGCGATTACTTGGCGAGAACGAACGGATTGGCGAACGCGAACATCATCGCGATACCGACGCCGATCAGGAACGCCGCATCGATGAGGCCGGCGAGCAGGAACATCTTCGTCTGCAGCGCGTTCATCAGTTCCGGCTGGCGCGCCGAGGCTTCGAGATACTTCGAACCCATGATGCCGATACCGATGCAAGCGCCGATCGCGCCGAGACCGATGATGAGACCAGCAGCCAGGGCAACAAAACCAAGTACGTGTTCCATGATGACTCCTCTAAAAATTTAATTAAGTATTAAACGTTGGAAACAAATCAAAAATTTAAATCAGTGGCTCTCATGCGCTTGGCCGATGTACACCAGCGTCAGCATCATGAAAATGAACGCTTGCAGTAAAACAATCAAAATGTGGAAGAGGGCCCAACCCAAACCGGCGGCGACTTGGACGAGCCACAGCGATATGGCGCCGGCGGTGAAGTGACCGGCCCACGTTGCGCCTAACAAGGCGATGAGCATAAACAGCAACTCGCCGGCGTACATGTTGCCGAACAGTCGCATACCGTGACTGATGGTCTTGGCGGCGAACTCGATCAGCTGCATCGCGAAATTCACCGGATACAACAGCGGGTGGCTACCGAACGGCGCGGTGAAGAGTTCGTGTATCCAGCCACCGAAACCCTTGATCTTGACGTTGTAGTACAGACACACGAGCAACACACCGAGTGACATGCCCAGCGTGCCGTTCAGGTCCGCGGTCGGTACCACGCGCAAATGATGTGCACCGATCGCGTCGCCAGCCTTCGGCAACAGGTCGACCGGCAGGAAGTCCATCGAGTTCATGAGGAGAATCCACACGAACACGGTGAGCGCGAGCGGTGCGACGAATTTGCGCGACTCGGGATGATGGATAATGTTCTTGGCCTGGTCGTTTACCATTTCGATCACGTACTCGACCACTCCCTGAAAGCGTCCAGGAACACCGGCGGTTGCCTTGCGGGCGGCACGATGGAACACGTACAGGAAGATCACGCCGAGCGTGATCGAGAAGATCAGGGTATCAAGATGGAACGTCCAGAATCCGTGGCCGACCGTGAGGTTGCCGAGATGATGGACGATATATTCGGTGGCATTCGCCGGGGCGTGGGCAATGCTTTCAGCGGCGCTCATGAACGGCCTCCGACCACAGTCCAGAAGCGCGGCGATAATGCGAGCCAGAACACCAGCAGCGTCGCCACGAACGTCACGAACAGCGGCAGGAATGACAGCTTGAGCACGCCAAGCGCCAGCGCCAGCAGCGCGACAGTAAGAAACAGTTTCACGACTTCAGCCACGTAAAACCCCAGAACCCTTTGTGTTGGAGACTCAGCCCCATACGTGGCAAACCAGCTACGAAGAAACATCAGGTTTGCCGCCACGTTAATCAGTCCGCCGGCGAGCGCCGATTTGCCGGCACTCAATCCGGAGAACATCCAAAATCCTAAGGAAACTAAAATCGTCACGCCCAGTTGTGCCCACACGACCCGACCGGCATTACGCCGGGCCTGGGTTCGGGCGCGCCGGAGCGACGAACTCCGGTCAGATTCATCACCGGGTGCAGCACCGGATCGATCACGCATAAGCCCTCCGAAACCAGCGCCGAAACCGGATCAACAATCCCGTAGTTCGAACGCCAGAAGACGGGCCCAATCCAATCAGGTCGCCGTATCCATTCATTAAATCAGCAGGTTGCACGACACACCGCGATGCATCCAATCGGTATTCACGTGCCAGCGACAGTACGAGGGGGACCGCGCTTTTTGCGGCGCGCAGTATAAATATCTAGGCCACGAGGGTCAACGAATATTGTGGTTTCGACCTATTTCTATCGTGAATTGTACGAATTCGCGCACTCTCGCAATCGCGATCGAATCGGTTAGCGATCGACGGACGCGGGAGCGGATGTGTCCTTAACCGGTTCGCCTGCCGGCGTCAGCAACGTCCCCGGCATGGCGGCCGGTGTTACCGGTACGCCTGGGCCCGACTTCTTTACTGTCAGCGTGTATTCGGCGTATAGCTTGTTGGCCTCATCGAGATCCTTGGCCGCGGCCTTTGCGCGCAACGCCTCGTGACGCGCATTGGCTTTTGCATTACCCGCGTCGGTGGCCATGCGGTACCAGGCGAGTGCCGGCGCGTTGTGGTCCTGCATGCGATAACCGAACTCGTAGAGGATGCCCAGTTCAAGCATGGCCTCGCCATCGCCGCCTTCGGCGCCCTTGCGCAGCTGTTCCAGACCAGCCGGGTCTTCAACGGCGGTCGCGGCGATCGGCAGGCACAGTGCCGCACAGGTCCATACCGCACATGCCAATAGTGTGATCCGCTTCATCCTGCTTCTCCCTCTTACACTCGCTTGATCAAAAGGTTAGTCGCGATTTGCCGTGCTTTCCAGCGGCCGCGTGGCTCACCGTAACACTATTCGCTATTTCGCCACTATCCAGCGGGCAATCTCGTGCACAACCTGTGGTTCAGCCATGATACGTGCGTGCCTCGCACGGATCGCCTTCGCAGACACCGCCGTCGAACGTCAGCAGCTCCTGTTCGGTAGTAAATGAATTGCGCGGCCGACGCACTCGGCTTGCCTCCTTCCCTCTGTCAGGGGGTGAGGATGGGGTGCGATGTTGCGACGTGGATCAGTGCAAGACTGTAACGTCCCACCCCACCCCTTGCCCTCCCCCTAAGAGGGGGAGGGGGAGTTGGTAAGAATCTCTAATTTTTATCGGATGCGACCCAGAATCCCGTCGAGCACATCGAGGTTGTCGAACTCGATGACGAGCTGGCCCTTGCCCTTTTTCGAATGGCTGATGCGCACCTTGGTGCCGAGCTTGTCGGAAAGTTTTTGCTGTAACGCGCGCACGTCCGGGTCCGCGTGATGGCCCTTCGCGCTTTTGCGCGCCGCTGGTTTTTCCAGCAGCCGGCGCACCAGGTTTTCGGTTTCGCGCACCGACAGGCCGCGCTCGACCACCTGGCGCGCGGTCTGGCTCTGTTGCTTGCCTTCAAGCGCGAGCAGGGCGCGTGCGTGGCCCATGTCCATCTTGCCGTTCTCAAGCAGCTCGCGCACATCGCCTTGCAGCGTGAGCAGGCGCAGCAGGTTCGTCACCGCCGCGCGCGAGCGGCCGACCGCTTCGGCGACGTTCTGGTGCGTCATGCTGAATTCATCGATCAGGCGCTGCAGCGCGTTCGCCTCTTCGACCGGGTTTAAATCCTCGCGCTGGATGTTTTCGATCAGCGCGATTGCGATCGCCGCTTCGTCCGGAATTTTCCGTACGACGGCCGGAATGGTTTCGAGGCCGGCGAGCTGCGAGGCACGCCAGCGGCGTTCGCCGGCGACGATTTCATAATTGCCGTTGCTGATCGGGCGCACCACGATCGGTTGTACGACGCCCTGCGCCTTGATCGAGGCCGCCAGCTCTTCGAGCGCGGTCTTGTCCATGTGCGTGCGCGGCTGGTACTTGCCGCGCTGCAGCACATCGATCGGCAGGTGTTTCAGCTCGTCTTTGGCATGCCCGGAATCGTACGAGCCGAGCAGGGCATCCAGACCGCGCCCGAGGCGCGGCTTCTTGGTCGTGGTCATCATACGGGTACGGCCTCCTCTTGCCGCCGCAGCATCTCGCCCGCGAGCGCCAGGTAGGCCTGTGCGCCTTTCGACTGCATGTCGTAAGCAATCACCGGTTTGCCGTGCGAGGGTGCCTCGGCCAAACGGATGTTGCGCGGGATGACGGTGCGGTACAGCTTGTCGCCAAAATGATCTTTCAACTGCGCCGAGACTTCGTTGTCGAGGTTGTTGCGCGGATCGAACATGGTGCGCAACAAGCCTTCGATCTGCAGCCCGGGATTCAATGTCTCACGCACTTTGCGGATCGTGTTCACGAGTGCGGTCAGACCTTCGAGTGCGTAGTACTCGCACTGCATCGGGATCAACACCGCCTCGGCCGCCACCAGTGCGTTCAGCGTAAGCAGGTTCAACGCCGGCGGACAGTCCATCAGGATGAAATCATATTCGTTACGCACGCTCTCGAGCGCCGTGCGCAGCCGGCGCTCGCGGCGTTCGAGTTCGATCAGCTCGATCTCGGCGCCCGAGAGCCGCGAGTTCGACGGCAGCAGATCGTAACCACCCTCGGTGGTGATGCGCGCGGCCTCGACGGTGTCGGTACCGATCAGGACTTCATAGATGCTGAGCGCGCACGCTTCCTTATTAATGCCGCTGCCCATGGTGGCGTTGCCCTGCGGATCGAGGTCGACCAGCAAGACACGCCGCTTCGTCGCCACCAGCGAGGCGGCGAGATTGATACTGGTCGTGGTCTTGCCGACCCCGCCCTTCTGATTGGTGATTGCCAGGACTTTACCCATGGGGGGTGGAATTCTGCCTCAATGCGCTTCGAGTATCACGAGGTGCCGTTCCGCATTCAGCCCCGGCACCGAAAGGGCTTTGATATCTATATGGTAATTTCCGCCGAGCGCCGCCAGCTCATCGGTGGGAAACACGCCTTTGAGCGCCAGCAGCCGTGCGCCGGGGGCAAACAAGTGCGCGCTCACGGAAACAATCTCGGCCAGCGAGGCAAACGCGCGTGCCATGAGCGTATCGAATTTTTCCGGCGGCTGGAATTTTTCCGCGCGTGCCTGCACCACTGAAACATTGCCGATCTGGAGCTCGTGCAGCGCCTGGCGCACGAAGGTCAGTTTCTTGGCGTTGCTGTCGAGCAGGGTGAAGTGCAGATCGGGGCGCGCGAGCGCGAGCGGAATGCCGGGCAAGCCCGCACCGGTACCGATGTCGAGCACACGTGTACCTTTGAGGAACGGCAACACGGACAAGCTGTCGAGCAGATGGCGCGGAATCATTTGTTCGGGATCGCGCACCGCGGTGAGGTTGTACTGACGATTCCACTTTTCGAGCAAACGGATGAAGGCCACCAGACGCGCGCAGGTCGGCGCCGGCAGGTCGAGACCCATTGCCTTCAAACCTCGACCCAGTAAGTTATCCAGTTTCATCCGCCCTTCACTCGCCCGTCGCGCCGTCGCCAGTACGCGGCGGGCAGGGCGCCATCTTATCGTACATCCCGGGGGCGACGGTCGATGTGTTTCATCGCCCGCCACCCGCCTTTCATCCGTACGTCATGGGCGTAAAGTGGCTTTCGGCAATAAGCTGATGCGCCCTGACCAAAAACGAACGGCACGGAGGAATTATGAAAGTCATTGCGTTGCTGTTCGCATCGGCCAACCTCCCGAGGCTCGACACCGCAGCAGAAATGCCTGCGCCCACATCGGTACCCACTGCGGAGCCGATACCCGCGCCCACACCGGGGGCGACGGAAACCGCGGGGCACACCCGGTTCGCCGGCGGCGCACCAGACTCCACGCACGCCGTCGCACCGTGATACAGACGGAACGCCCGGCAGATTGAAAAGACAAACGGCTCTTCCTGAACAAGGAAGAGCCGTTTTTGCTTAAACGTTTCTCTATTACAGCAGTAGCAGCCCGCGCGCCGACCAAACGATCATCGCCAACGTATAGAGCGAGAGTAGCGTAATGACGCCACCCCATACTTGCGGATTGACGCCGACCAACCGGTCGATACCGTAGTAGGGTCGCGACACCGGCTTAACCGCCTTGCGCGTAGAGACCCAGCGGTTGGTGAAACTCGAGAGGCTCTTCAGCGTTTGCACGCGAACCAGGGCGAGTATACCAAGCAGCGTTGCGAGCACTGCGCCGAGCAGGATCAGCACCAATACCGTGACCCAAAACGATTCCCACAGCGTCGCGCTGAACGCAGCGCCCGGAAACAGTTGCTTGAGTATACGCCCACCTTCGACGGTGCTGAGCGGTACAATAAACACCAACCACTTCAGCAGCACGAACACCCCGCCGGCCACCAGGATGCCACCCAACACACGCGGGTAGCGCAGCATCACGCGATCGCCGTCGCGCAGTCGCTCGAACGGCTTGGTAAGCAATCGAACGGTGAGCGGGTGCGCCGCGCGCAGGCCGAGCCATTTGGCGATCCGCTTCGGTGCCAACAGCAGAGACAGGCCGGCGACCAGCGCCAGAACATTACCGAGAATCAGGGCGACGACGAAAAGACGCATCAGTTCGGTGGTACCGGACATGGACTCCTCCTGGGCGACGTTGTCCCAAAAGTGTAGCAGCTGCGAAGCGGGAATCCGTTGCGGGAAAGAACAATCCGGTGCCGGGACTTTGGCTTTCCGATCAAGACACTAACTCTAAACTAAGGGCACTCAGCCGGCACGGCGCTTGAGATGCACCAGCAACAACGAGATGGCGGCGGGCGTGATGCCCGAGATACGGGAGGCTTCGCCGAGCGTGGTCGGGCGGTGGCGCGCGAGTTTCTGGCGCACCTCATTCGACAAGCCGTGGACATTGGCGTAGTCGAGGTCGTTCGGCAGGCGCGTTTGTTCGTGGCGGCGGCTGCGTTCGATTTCGTCGGCCTGGCGTTCGATATAGCCGGCGTATTTGATCTGAATTTCGAGCTGTTGCGCGACCTCGGCATCCATCACCGCGCGACCGGCACCGGGCAACGTCATCAACGTTTCGTATGTGGCTTCGGGACGGCGCAGCAGTTCGAGTAATGTTGCCTCGCGCGTCAACGGCTGGCCGAGCACGCGCACCGCATCGGCCTCGGGCACGGCATCGGCGCGCAACCACGTGCGTTCGAGGCGCGCGCGTTCGCGTTCGACCGCTTCGCATTTTTCCGAGTAGCGCTGCCAGCGCGCCTCGTTCACGAGGCCGAGGTGGCGTCCGGTTTCCGTCAGACGCAGATCGGCATTGTCTTCGCGCAGCGACAACCGATACTCCGCGCGCGAGGTGAACATGCGATACGGCTCGGTCACACCGCGCGTGATGAGGTCATCGAGCATCACGCCGAGGTAGGCCTCCTGGCGCCGCGGCCACCACGGTTCGCGCTCGAGCGTCTGGCGCGCGGCGTTGATGCCGGCGAGCAGGCCTTGGGCGCCGGCCTCTTCGTAACCGGTGGTGCCGTTGATCTGGCCGGCGAAGAACAGGCCGTGGATCGCCTTGGTCTCGAACGTCGGCTGCAGGTCGCGCGGATCGAAGTAATCGTATTCGATCGCGTAACCCGGGCGCGTGATGACGGCGTTCTCGAAACCCTTGATCGAGCGCACCAGATTCCACTGCACATCGAACGGCAGGCTGGTGGAAATTCCGTTCGGATATACCTCGTACGTGCTCAGGCCCTCGGGCTCGACGAAGATCTGGTGCCGGTCCTTGTCGGCGAAGCGCACGATCTTGTCTTCCACCGACGGACAGTAACGCGGGCCTACGCCTTCGATCACACCGGTGTACATCGGCGAGCGATCGAGCCCGCCGCGAATGACATCGTGCGTCGCCAGATTGGTATACGTAATAAAGCAGTTCACCTGGCGCGGGTGTTCCTCGCGCGTACCCATGAACGAGAACACCGGTGTGGGCGTATCGCCCGGCTGCGGTTCCATCACCGAGTAATCGAGCGTGCGCCCGTCGAGGCGCGGCGGCGTGCCGGTCTTCAGTCGCCCGACGCGAAACGGGAGTTCACGCAGGCGTTTGGCCAGGGCATTCGACGGCGCATCGCCGGCGCGGCCGCCTTGATAATTTTCCAATCCGATATGAATCAATCCGCCGAGGAAGGTGCCGGTGGTGAGCACCACCGTGCGGGCGCGAAATTTCAGCCCCATCGCCGTCACCACGCCGGTGACGCGCTCACCTTCAACAATTAAATCTTCCACCGTCTGCTGGAACAGCGTCAGGTTCGGCTGGTTTTCCAGAATCGTGCGCACGGCCTGGCGATAGAGCGCGCGATCGGCTTGCGCGCGCGTTGCGCGCACCGCGGGACCTTTGCGCGCGTTGAGAATCCGGAACTGGATACCGGCGCGGTCGGTGGCGCGCGCCATGACACCGCCCAGGGCGTCGATTTCCTTGACCAGATGACCCTTGCCGATGCCGCCGACCGCCGGATTGCACGACATCTGCCCGATAGTCTCGATGTTCTGCGTCAGCAGCAACGTGCGACAACCCATGCGCGCGCTTGCGGCCGCAGCCTCAGTACCGGCGTGGCCGCCGCCGATGACAATGACGTCGTATTCGACTGGATGCTGCATGGTTTAAGAAACTATAGAACGATAAATAACGGCTACCGGGGCCGGCCATTTTATGGAAGCGGCGGTCAAATAGCTAACGCGAAGCCTTGGCGTCACGCGGGAACGGCTTTTTTCCAGCACCCACGGTATCCGGTTCGCCCGTTCGGCACGGAGGCGCGCCGCCTTGGGCTATAACTCATTTAAGAAATTTAAGAAGTTCTCTATACATTTAAGAATCATTCCAAACCAGGCACTGCACCCGATCACGCCCATGGCTCTCGCCCGACAACCGCAATCGAAGGACCGCGCGCCATTGCTGATCGCCGCCGCGCAAGCGGTTGGCAGCATCGTTCTGGGCAAGGACCGCGAAGTGCGCCTGGCGCTCGCCTGCCTGCTGGCACGCGGCCATCTGCTGATCGAAGACCTGCCGGGCGTCGGCAAGACCACGCTCGCGCACACACTGGCGCGCGTGCTCGGACTGCAGTTCACGCGCATCCAGTTCACCGCCGATCTGCTGCCGGCCGATATCCTGGGCGTTTCCATTTTTGAACCAAAGAGTTCCGGTTTCGTGTTTCATCCTGGACCGATTTTTTCGCAGCTGGTGCTGGCGGATGAAATCAACCGCGCCACACCGAAATCGCAGAGCGCGCTGCTCGAGGCGATGGAAGAACGCCAGGTGAGCACCGAGGGCCAGACGCGCAAACTGCCGCAGCCGTTCTTTGTTATTGCGACGCAGAATCCGCATCACCTGGTCGGCACCTTTCCGCTGCCGGAGTCGCAGCTCGATCGCTTCCTGATGTGCGTGACACTTGGTTATCCCGATCGCAATGCCGAACGCGCGTTGCTCAAAGGCCGCGACCGGCGCGAGCTGCTCGAATCACTCGCTCCGGTGATGGACGCCACGCAGCTCGCGGCGCTGCAGCGCGAGGTCGCGCACGTGCATGCCGCCGATGCGCTGCTCGATTATCTGCAAAGCCTGGTCGAGGCCACGCGCACCTCGGGCGAATTTGCCGAGGGTCTGTCGCCGCGCGCCGGCCTGTCGTGGCTGGCCGCC
>Ga0209515_10010911_pt1 | contig 10013 bp, 7 predicted proteins | sample Subgroupgradi54m_FD_187454 | JGI IMG/M metagenome (GOLD analysis project Ga0209515, IMG submission 187454) | Subsurface groundwater microbial communities from S. Glens Falls, New York, USA - GMW60B uncontaminated upgradient, 5.4 m (SPAdes)... ...
CCCACACCGTCGGAGACGAAGGGCGGCTGGCCGCACAGCATCTCGAACAGGATGCAGCCCAGCGAGTAGATGTCGCAGCGCGAGTCGACGTGGCTGGCGCCGTGGCACTGCTCGGGCGCCATGTACGTGGGCGTGCCCAGGATGTTGCCCGTGCGCGTGGTGATGGCGTTCTGCATGCCGTCGCCGTAGAGCTTGGCGATGCCGAAATCCAGCACCTTGGCGCGCCAGCCGAGCGGGATCTGCGCGTCGGGCACGAGGAACAGGTTCTCTGGCTTGAGGTCGCGGTGCACGATGCCGTGCTCGTGCGCGGCGCTCATCGCCTCGGCGACCTGACGCGCGACGCCCACGGCGAGCGCGGGTGGCAGCTGCTTCTGCCGCGTCAGCAGGTCGCGCAGGCTGACGCCCTCGAGCAGCTCCATGACGATGAAGGCGTTGCCCTGGTCGTCGCGGCCGAAGTCGTAGACGTCGATCAGGCCAGGGTGGTGCAGGGAGGCGCTGGCGCGCGCCTCGTTGAAGAAGCGCCCCAGCGACTCGGTCTCGCGGCACAGCTCCGGATGGAGCACCTTGATGGCCGCGCGCCGGCCCAGCACCATGTGCTCGGCAAGGAAGACCTGGCCCATCCCTCCCGCGCCCAACGGGCGCAGGAGTCGGTAGTTCCCCAGGATCTGATCCGGCACGCTCCATAAATAGCGCGCAGCCTGGCCGGGTGGAAGCCCTTCGGGCCTCGCATCGGGCGTGCAGACGAAAATGTGTTAGCCCGGTGCGCGGCGATACGAAAGATGTGGCCGCATCTTCTCAGAGTCATGCCCGACGAGATTGGGAGTTGCCAAGAGGTGGCGCGCCGGGCGAGAACGCTTGGTGATGCCGGCGTGGTTCGTGCGATGTGTCGTCGCCGTGATGCTGCTGGCCGCGGCCGGGTGCTATCGACCCGCCTTCGAGGACTGTGCGCTCACCTGCGGTCCGGGCGCGCTCTGCCCCGACAATCTGCAGTGCGCGAGCGGCTACTGCCGCATCGACCCGGGCGCCACGACGTCGTGCCCGGCGCTGCTCGATGGCAGCCTGCCGCCCGAGATCGACGCGAGCAAGATCGACGCCGATCCCGCGCAGCCCGACGCTGGCGCTTGCACCTGCGATCCACACTCGCAGAGCTGCTGCGCGCTCGACCAGGCCTGCGATCTGAACGGTTCGGGTGCGACCTACTGCCGCGCGGTCGCGGCCATGCCTGGCCAGCAGTCGCTGCCGTGCAGTGCCGCCAGCGCGTGCGCGCGCCGCTTCTCCTGCGTGGGGCCCGACGGCACGGTGACCGCGGGCGCGACCACCTGCCACCAGTTCTGCCTCTCCGACTTCGACTGCGGCGGCGGCGGCGGCCTGTGTGACGTGACCGTGGCCGGATCGTCGGTCAAGGTCTGCACGACCAACTGCAACCCGATCACCCACTCGCCCTGCGCGGGCAACTTTGCCTGCACGCCGCAGCTGGGCGATCACTGGCACACTGACTGCCGGCCGGTGCCGGCGGCTGCGTTCCCGCAGGGCCACGACTGCACGCGCGACGACGAGTGCCGGCGCAACCTCATCTGCACCGGCACGCCCGGCCGCTGCGCCAAGGTCTGCAGCATGTCGGCGCCGGGCGGCAGCGGCTGCCCGGGCATGACGACCTGCACCCGGCTGGGCACGGGCGCGATCTTCAGCGGCGTCGAGTACGGCGCCTGCCTCTGAGGCGCGGGCTCAGAACTTGCCGCGTACGACCAGGCCGGCGCGCTCGGGATCGACGGTCGGGCGCGCCTGCACACCACCGTCGTCGTCGCTGCCGAACCACCACAGGGCCGCGCCGGCCAGGATGAGCGCGCTGCCGCCGCCGGCCAGGTAGTAGAAGCGCCGCTCGTCAGCGCGTGCGCGTTCCTCGCGGTCGGCCAGGGCCTGGGTCCAGAAGCCGCTGCTGTTGTCGATCTCGTCGGCGGTCTGGGCGGCGCGCCAGCCGAACAGCGCGCCCGTGCCGACCAGGGTGGCGCCTGCGACCACGCCGGTGACACCGGCCCACTTCATGGAACGGGTGCGGTCGCTGGGGTGACGCGCGGGCGCGGGGTCGGCGACGATGGCCAGGTCGGGCGGTCGCGCCGGCTGCGTCTGCACCACCGTCCGGGGCGTGGTCGGCGCCGGCGCGGGCCACTCCTGCTTGCGCACCACCGGGGCCTGCGAGGACGCGGGCGCCCGGGGCGCGGGCGGTGCCGGCGCGGGCGTCGCTGCCGCCGGGCCGGGCGCGTGCAGCGGCAGCTGCGCGGCCATCTGCTGGCGCAAGCTCGCGACGTGGCCGCGCGCCTCGTCGGCGGCGGGATCGTCGGGCGCCGAGTCGAGGAAGCGCTGGTAGTACTCGATGGCGTCGCCCGCATGCCCGGCCAGGCGGTGGCACTGCGCGATGTTGAACAGCAGCTCCGGCCGGGGCGCCAGCCGGTAGGCGTGCTTGTACTCGTCGATGGCCTCGTCGTAGGCGCCGGCGTGCTGCAGCTCGCGACCCTTCTTGAAGTGCGCCTTGGCCTTGTTCATGGCCACGACGCTGGGCCTGGCCGCCTGCACCGGCGCCGCCACGCTCGCCGAGAGCAGGGCGAACGCGAACATGCTGGCGAGCCAGGGCGAGCGCATTCAGTCTCCGTAGGGATCGAGCGCGCCGTCGGCGACCGGCTCGGTGCGACGTGGCCGGTCGGCCGGCGCCGGGGCAGGATCGGCTTCCGCGGGCTCGGCCTCGTCGTTGCTCGCGCTCACCCTCGGGCTCGCGCTGCCCGACGCCGACGACCTGCGCGCCAGCTCGACGATGGCGCTGGCGTCACGATCCAGGGGCAGATCCGTGCGCGTGCGGCGGTAGCCCGGCTTGTCCACGATGATGCCCATGCGTCCGCGCGTCGACGGCACGCGCAGCTCGAGCGGCGTCCTGCCCAGCTCCGCGCCGTCGCTCTCGCGCACGACCCGCGCACCCGAGGGATTGGTCTCGATGTGCCAGACCACCTGCGCCGGCCCGGTGTCGCTGAGCGGCGTGACCTCGACCGCGTTCGCGGGCGATGCGTCGGCGGCGGCGCTGGCGAGCGTGGTCACCGCGGTCTGTGCCGGTCGCGCGTCGAGCGCGGGCGCTGCCAGCGGCTTTGCCGCCACCGCGAGCGCTGCGGTCGGCAGCGCCGCGGCCTCGACATCGCGGCCTGGCCCATCGAAGGACTGCCCGGCCAGGATGAGCAGCGAGCCCGCCGCGGCGGCGAGGCCGAGCCCGCCCATGAGCAAGCGCCGACCGCGCCCCGGCTTCTTGACGCTCATCGTGTCGTAGAGCGGCGCGGCCATGAGCACCGGCGGCGTGGGCAGCCTTCGCTCCGGCGCGGCCACGGCCGGCGGCGTGTGCGTGCCGAGTGGCGGCGTGGGCATGCCTTGCGGTCCCTTGGGCAGATGCGCCGGCCCCGAGCCCATGGCCAGCGTGGTCGCCCAGGGCAAGAGCTCGGGCTGCGGCGCCGGCTCGCCCGTCGACAGCCCGTGGATGAGCGCGACCAGCTCGGCCATGCTGGCGACGCGCGACTCCGCGGTCTTGGTCAGGAGCGAGAGCACGAGCGCGTCGATCTCGGGCGGCACGTCGGGGTTGAACAGCGACGGCGCGGGCGGCCGCTCCATCAGGTGCGACGCGATGATGGCGCCCACGCCGTCCGAGACGAAGGGCGGCCGCCCGCACAGCATCTCGAACAGGATGCAACCCAGCGAGTAGATGTCGGCGCGCTCGTCGACATGGCCGGCGCCGTGGCACTGCTCGGGCGCCATGTACGCGGGCGTGCCCAGGATGTTGCCCGTGCGCGTGACCACCTCGTTCTGCGACCAGCGCCCGAACAGCTTGGCGATGCCGAAGTCGAGCACCTTGACCCGGCAGCCCATCGGCACCAGCGGATCGGGCACCAGGAACAGGTTCTCCGGCTTGAGATCGCGGTGCACGATGCCGTGCGCGTGCGCCAGCTGCATGGCCTCGGCCACCTGGCGGATCACGGCGATGGCGAAGGGGATGGGGATGCTGTGCCGCTCGATGAGGTCGCGCAGGCTCGAGCCCTCGACCAGCTCCATCACGATGTAGGCCTGGCCGCTGCTGTCCCAGCCGAAATCGAAGACGTCGATGAGCCCGGGGTGGCGCAGCTGTGCGCTCGCGCGCGCCTCGTTGAAGAAGCGCGCCAGCGCCTCGTGCTGGCGTGATAGCTCGGGGTGCAGGACCTTGACCGCGGCCAGCCGACCGAGCACCACGTGCTCGGCGAGGAAGACCTGACCCATGCCGCCGACGCCGAGCAAGCGGACGAGACGGTAGTGGCCCATGACGCGCCCGAGTGCGGCGATGTCGTGGGTGGTGGTACCGGGCTGTGGCCGGGGCGACTTCATGGGGCGGTCTCCCGTTTGCAAGAGCCGGCCGCATGCACTCGACGGAAGCAGGTGTGCTCGCGAAGTGGCTGGCCGTCCTGGTGGCGGCAGCCGCGGTCGGCGAAGCCAGTTGTTATCGGCCTAGTTTTCATGACTGCCAGCTCCAGTGCACCGAGTCGGCGGGTTGCCCGCTGGAACTCGTCTGCCTGGGTGGTTACTGCCGGGTCGATGTGCTGCCCGACTCGGTCTGCCCGGCCCACGATGGCGGCCTCGGCCTGGCCGACGCCGACGACGATGGCGCCGATGCGCCCTTCCTCATCGACGCGTCCGACGTGGCGGATTCGCACACCGTCGCAGATGCGCACATCATCGATGCGCGCGTGCCTGACGCGCGCGTCCTGGCGGACGCCCGGATTCCCGACGCCGCCACGCCCGACGCCGCCTGCACCTGCAACCCGACCACGCAGAGTTGCTGCGCCAGCGGCGACGCCTGCGACCTCAACGCCAGCAGCCAGCCCGAGTGCCGCGACGTCAGCGTCGCCGGCCAGCAGGCCGCGGTCTGCACGTCGCCGCAAGAGTGCGCGCGCAGCTACACGTGCATCGTGGCCGCCTCGTCCACCCTGGGCACGTGCCACGAGTTCTGCTCCTCCGACGCTCAGTGCGTGGGCGGCAGCGCGCTCTGCGATCTGCGCGTGGGCAGCTCCTCGCTGATGGCGTGCACGTCTCTCTGTGATCCGCTCAGCGGCAGCGGCTGCGAGCAGGGCTGGGCGTGCGAGCTGGCGCGCAGCCCGGCCACCGGTCGCTGGCACAGCGACTGCCGTCCCGCCGGCAACGTCCCCGCCGGCAACGCGTGCACGAGGAACAGCCAGTGCGGACGCGGTTATGTCTGCGCGGGCAGCCCGGGTCGCTGCGCGCCCTACTGCAACTCGCAGCAGGACGAGAACGGTTGCCCGGGCACGCCGACCTGCCAGATTGGCAGCGATCCGCCGACGCTGAGCGGAGTCTCGTGGGGCGCCTGCCTGTGAGCCCGAGCGGTTGTGTACAGGGTGTGTCACGTTGCTGCACCCAGAGGCTGCAACAACCGGGCCCGTGCAGGAGCGCGAGATGGCTCGAGTCGCACGTGGTGGCGTGTGACCCCCTCGCTCGGTGTGCGATTGAGTCACGAGCAATCCGGCGGCGTAGATCCTGAGCTTTGTGGGCGCGTTACAACGGGGTATGCCACGTCGAAGTCTGCCCCTCCTGGCCCTTGTCACCTCGCTCGTCCTCGCCTCACATTCCGCCTCGGCGCGCGTGATCTCGCCGCGGCCGCGCCCGGCTCCCGATCCCGGCCTCGCGGTCGCCCAGGGCGTGAACGGCCTCGGCGTCGCTCTCTACGCCAAGGTGCGCGGCGAGCCCGGCAACCTGGTCTTCTCGCCCGCGAGCATCGCCTTCGCGCTAGGCATGGTCCACGGCGGCGCCGCGGGTGACACCGCGCGCGAGCTCGAGCGCGTGCTCGGCATCGCCGCCGATCCCGGTTCGGCGCAGGCGGGCTTCGCCGCGCTCATGAAGAGCGGACGCGCCGCCAAGGGCATCAAGCTGCGCATCGCCAACCGCCTGTGGGCGCAGAAGGGCTTCGCCTTCGCCGCGCCCTTCGTGGCCCTGACCCGCGATGGCTACGGCGCGCCGCTGGCGCTGGCCGACTTCGTCAAGAACGCGGAGAAGACGCGCGTGGCCATCAACCACTGGGTCGAGTCGGTCACCAACCAGCGCATCAAGGACCTCCTGCCCGCCGGCAGCGTCCAGGACGCCGCGCTGGTCATCGTCAACGCCATCTGGTTCAAGGGTGAGTGGGCCAAGAAGTTCGACGCGCGGGCGACGCGCGACCTGCCGTTCACCCTGCTGTCGGGCGACAAGCCGGCGGTCAAGACCATGGCGCTCATGACTCCGGCCGGTTTCGCCCACGTGGACGGCGTGAGCCTGGTCGAGCTCGACTACAAGGGCGGCGAGATGTCCATGGTCTGCATCCTGCCCGACGACGCCGCCGGCCTGGCCAGGATGGAAGAGCGGCTGACCGCCGACCAACTGAGCACCTGGCTGGGCGCGCTGCAACGCCATGCGGAGGTCGACGTGCAGCTGCCGCGCTGGAAGGCACAAGCGTCACTGCCGCTGGGCCAGCTGCTGCAGCAGCTGGGCGTGGTGCAGCTGTTCTCCGAGCAGACCGCGGACCTGTCGGGCATGCTGGCCAGCGGCGAGAAGTCGCTGCACGTGAGCGGCGCCTTCCACAAGGCCTTCGTCGCGGTGGACGAGGAGGGCGCCGAGGCCGCGGCGGCCACCGGCATGGTCATGACCACCGAGTCGGTGGAGCCGCCGCCGCCGGTCTTCCACGCCGATCATCCCTTCGTGTGGCTGATCCGCGACAAGCGCAGCGGTCTCGTCTACTTCATGGGCCGGGTGGTCGATCCGCGCTGAGACATCCTGTGTCGCGCGTGTGCGAACGCGGACTTGCGCGTGCGCACCTGTAGGACTTCACCTCCGATGGAGGCAGGCGCAGGCCCGAGCCGCTCAAGTTCGCCGACTTCCGGTCGTATTCACCCACTCGATGAGTCTCCTGGCGACCCTGCGCGAGCGGCGCAGCATCGGGCAGCTGGCCGGCGAGCTGGAGGACACGCGCGAACGCACGCTCCTGCTCCAGGACGCGGCGGCCGTGCTGATCTCCTGCATCAAGGCCCTGGCGCTCGACATCGCCGAGCTGGGCACGCCCGAGCTGCGCGCGTCGCTCGACGCCACGCTGGCACGGCTGCGCGCCGAGGCACCCACGGCCGAGCTGGCCGAGGAGCTACGCAAGCGCCAGCGCGACACCCTGGTGTTCGCCGAGAAGGAGCGTCGCTACCTCGACGATCGCGACGCCGAGCTGCGCCACATCATCGGCGTGCTCTCCGACGGGCTGGCCGAGGTGGGCGAGGGCAACGCCAGCCACGACCGCGGCATCCTGGACAAGGGCTCGCGCCTCGAGGCGGCCTCGCAGCTGGGCGACATCGTCAAGATCCGCCAGGTCATCGCCAAGGAGGTGCGCGAGCTGCGCCGCTCGGTCGCCGACAAGCAGGCGCGCGACGCCGCCCACACCGCCGCCCTCACGCGCGAGGTCGAAGGCCTGCGCAAGGACGTCGAGCGCGCACGCACCGCCGCGGCCACCGATCCGCTCACGGGCGCGGCCAACCGGGGCGCCTTCGACGGCGAGGTCGGCCGCCTGTGCGACCTGGCCGCCGCCGGTGGCGAGGGCTTCGCCCTGCTCATGATCGACGTCGACAACTTCAAGAACATCAACGACGCCCACGGCCACCCCGTGGGCGACCGCGTGCTCATGGCCCTGGTCGGCTTCTGCCGCGAGCACGTCCGTCGCGGCGACATGGTGGCGCGCTGGGGCGGCGAGGAATTCGCGGTCCTGCTGCCCTCGGCGAGCGAGAGAGCGGGCGTGGGCAAGGCGCGGAAGATGGTCAAGGAGCTGGCCAAGCGCAAGTGGAGCATCGATGCCAAGGGCCTGGTGGCGTTCACCGTGAGCGTGGGCGCGACCGCCTGGCAAACCGGGGACACGGCGCAGACGCTGCTCGGGAGAGCGGACGCGGCGCTGTACAAGGCGAAGAAGACGGGCCGGAACAAGGTCGTGAAGGCGGCGTAGGCGCACTGCGGCGGCTGACCTGTCTTGAGGCGCAGAGGGCGCAGAGGCGGAGCCCGCTCGCAAAGTACGGAACAGCAGGGGCATTCCGGAGGTGGGTTGGTGCCGCCGGTGGCGTTGGGAGCGGACGGCGCACTCGTTGGCGCGCTCCGCTTACCCACCAAACCCAAAAACTGTCTCTGCGCCTCTGCGCCTCTGCGCCTCTGCGTCGAAGCGATCCGCTCGCCGCTTACTTCTTCTTGGGCGCCTTCGCCGGGGCCTTCGCTTCGGCCTTGGGTGGGGTCTTCTTGGCCGAGGCCTTCTCGAGCAGCGCGTCGCCGGGGAGCGGGCGGAGGTTGGGCTCGAGGATGATCTCGATGCGGCGGTTGCGCTGGCGGCCGGTGCCGGTGGAGTTGGAGGCGATGGGATCGTAGGGGCCGTAGCCGGCCGCGACGAGGTTGGGCGCGGGCACGCCCTTGTCGATGAGGAGCTCGGTCACCTTGACGGCGCGCTGGGCGGAGAGCTCCCAGTTGTTGTCGAACTTGCCCGAGCCGACCGGGATGTTGTCGGTGTGGCCGGCGACGGTGAAGCGGCGGCCGCCCATCTGGCGCAGGATGGCAGCGACCTCGGCGATGGCGCTCTTGCCGTCGTTGGACAGGTCGGCGCTGCCCGAGGGGAAGAGGATGGACTCGGGCAGCTTGACCACCATCTTGCCGCGGCGGAAGACCACGTCGAGCTTGCCCGAGTCGATCATGCGCTGGAACTTGCCGGTGAGGCCCTTGAACTCGGCGAGGAGCGCGGCTTGCTCGCGGCTCTGCACCTTGAGGTCCTTGACCGAGGACTGACAGACGGCCAGGTCGGCCTCGAGCACGGTGCGGCGCTTGTCGACGTCGTCGAAGGTGGCAGTCTGGGTGGTCAGTTCGTCCTTGCAGGTGGTGAGCTTCGAGCCGAGATCGCCGCTCGACGTGCGCAGGAGCTCGAGCGCATCGTTGAGCGACTTGTTCTCGTCGCCGAGCTTGGCGGCGCGTGCGAGCGCCACCTCGCGGCCTTCACGAATGGTCCATGCGTAGTAGCCGGCGCCACCGGCGAGGATCACGGCAATCACCGCAATCGCCGGGGCGACACGCTTGGTTTTTCGCGGGGGCATGACGAGCTCCGACTGATAGTCCTCGGTCATGAGTCCTCCATTGAAGCTCCAAGAGTACAGCCGCGAGCCGAGAGGCTCAACGGTGGCGTGGTAGCATGGGCAACGACATGGCTGTGAAGGATGACGATCCGAGGGTAGGTACTATCCTCGTGGATCGCTACCAGATCCACGAGCGGCTCTCCGCCGGGGCCATGGGCGTGGTCTACAAGGCGGAGCGGCTCAAGCTCGGGCGCGTGGTCGCGATCAAGTTCCTGCACTCGGCGTTCGCGTTCTCGAGCGACTTCACCAAGCGCTTCGATCTCGAGGCGCGCACCATGAGCCGCCTGGATCATCCGCACTGCGTGTCGGTGATCGACTTCGGTATGGCCGATGCGCCGTTCATCGTGATGGACTTCGTCACCGGCACGACGCTCAAGGATCTGCTCGTCAACGGGCCGCTGCCGCCCGTGCGCGCGCTCGCCATCGTGCGCCAGATCCTGGCCGGCCTGGCCCACGCGCACGAGAAAGGCATCGTGCACCGCGACGTCAAGCCGGCCAACATCATGCTGACCCAGGCCACCGGCACCGGCGATCACGTGCGCATCCTCGACTTCGGCCTGGCCAAGCTGGTCGACGCCGAGGCGTCGATGTCGTCGGTGGTGGTGGGCACGCCCAGCTACATGTCGCCCGAGCAGGCGGGCGCCAGGAAGGTCGACGCGCGCAGCGACATCTACGCCACCGCGGTGGTGCTGTTCGAGCTGCTGACCGGCGACAAGCCCTTCCATTCGGAGCAGGCGCTGCAGCTCATCCGCATGCACATGGAGAAGGAACCGCCCACGCTGCGCGAGCGTCGCCCGCAGGCCGGCTTCTCCGACGAGCTCGAGGCGGCGG
>Ga0209515_10010912_pt1 | contig 10013 bp, 7 predicted proteins | sample Subgroupgradi54m_FD_187454 | JGI IMG/M metagenome (GOLD analysis project Ga0209515, IMG submission 187454) | Subsurface groundwater microbial communities from S. Glens Falls, New York, USA - GMW60B uncontaminated upgradient, 5.4 m (SPAdes)... ...
GCCGCGGTTGGCCATCACCGCCAACCGCGGCAGATAGCCCACATCCTCCAACAATCCGAAACACAAAAAGAACATCGTCACAATCGGCAAAATAATGGCAAACGCATACGGGATGGCCATGGTGAATATCCCATACTCGCCGATGAAGAGGCCTTGCACACCAGCCCATGGAATCAACGCGCGCACCACTGCGGACACCGCCGGCGTGACGTAGCGCCCGAAGACGACTTTCTCAAAAAAATCCACGCCGCGCTGGGCCGCGAGATCGCCGACGAGGAAATACATCACCGCGAGCACACCGGCGAGAATCGGCACACCCCACACCGGATGCATCGCCCAATCCCCCAACCGCCGCAACCGCGGCAACCGCTGGAGCGGCTCCTGCGTGGCGACGCGCGAGAGCAACCGCTGCGCCTGGCGCATCCGCGCGTGCGCGATCACCACCCCCAGGGACACCGCCGACTGTTCTTGCGCCTGCGCGGTGATGCGCTGCAGCACCTCGACGGTGGCGGGCGAGAGACGATCTTTCACGGCTGTTGTGAGGGCGCGATCGCCGGCCAGCCACAACAGCGCGACCGCCTTGCGCGAGAGCAGATCTTCCGGCAGCGCCTGCAACATCTGGCGCAACGCGTCATCGATGAAGCGGGGATATAACACGGCCAACTGAGCAACCTGGGCCTTCGGGATGGCGCGGCGCAATCGATCCACACCCCAGCGCTGGGTGGCAATCGTGGGCACCACGGGAATACCCAGCAGCGCGGACAGATGCGCGTGATCAATCTGCATGCGCCGCTCGCGGGCTTCGTCGATCATGTTGAGTGCTAGCACGGTCGGCGCCGCCGCCTCGGCCAACTCCAACGTCAGGGTGAGCGCGCGCAAGAGGTTCTTGGCGTCGGCGACTTGCAGGACGGTGGCGCTGCGTGAGAGGAGTTGGTCACGGGCCACCAACTCGTCTTCCGACAACGCAGCCAACGTGTTGATGCCGGGCGTGTCAAACACCTGATACGCGCGCCCGTCGAGCCGAGCGGTACTGTGGGACACCGCCACCGTGGTACCGGGATAGTTGGAGACGGTCGCGTAACGGCCGGTGAGCAGTTGAAACAGGACGCTTTTGCCGACGTTGGGATTGCCGGTGACGAGGATGGTCGGCTCATCCGCGCGCGGCGGCGGAACGGGCTCGACGCCGTGGCATGCGCCCGCAACGGTGGGCTCGGAAAGAGAGGTCGCCGTATGGCTCATGCAATGCACTGTAGCCGCGCGGCGACGGAGGGTCTATGACTTAGATCATACGGCCGCGGACTACGCAGGCCGTTTGGAACGAAGGGCCGCGGCGCCCACAATGGCCAGGAAGGTCACTTCCGCGATCACGTAGCCGATTAACAGCGCCGGCAAGGGCTTGGCATGGCCTCCCGCGTAACTGTGCAGCCCCACCAGATAAAAACTGACGCCGTAGTAGGTCATCAACAAGAGGAAAAATCCGCCGATGGTGCTAAGGGCGACGCCGATGCCGGTGATCCAGCCGGCGAAGCGTCCATGCAACACCGCCAGAAACCACAACAATGTGATCAGCGCCCAGGTTTCCTTGGGATCCCAGCCCCAGTACCGTCCCCACGACGCGTTGGCCCACACCGCGCCCAACATGATGCCGGCCGCCAACAACACCACGCCCACCTGCAGCGTCCGGTACAAAAACAGTTCCAACGACTCAAACGAATCCCGCGTGCCGCGGCGAGCCAGATACAATCCGGCATACACATGGGCCAGCACCGTCGCCAGGGCCAGGGCGCCGTAGCTGGCGACAATCGTGAGCACGTGGATCGTCAGCCATAAGTTGCTGCGCAAGACCGCCACGACCGGCGTGATGCTGGAATCCAGTGGCACATGATCCGCCAGCAGCAACGTGATACCCGCCAGCACCGACGCGGCAAATCCAAAATAGCCGACCCGATACACGCCTTCGAAAATCATTGCCACCACCACTCCCACAAACGGCAGCCACAACATCGTTTCATAGAAATTGGAGACCGGCGGCCGCCCGCCCAACACCACACGCGTGAGAATGCCGGCCGCATGAATCGCGCATGCGCCAGCCAAAACCCCCATGCCCAATTGCCAGGCGCGTCGATCGGTCTTGGCCACCATCACGCCCAGCAACAGACACGCCAGCGCATAGATCCACCGCGCGATGTGAAACGGGGCAGCGTGGTTATAGAAGACTTCCAACTCCAGCCGCCAGGCCGGCGGAGCCGCGGCAGGATTCGCCGACCGAAGCGTCTGCACTAATTGCTGGGCCGCGGAGATACTCGCCGCTGACTGCCCGTCGCGCACCGCCGTGGCCAAGGCCGTCCACGCGCTGCGGAAGGCTTGCTGACGCTCCTGCGGGTAATCCTTGGTCTCGGCAATGGTCACCCAGACCTGCTCAGTGCTGGAGGCCGGCGGCACCACATGCAACTTGTGCTCGAAGACACTGCTGAGCGCGGCAAACCGCTCGAAGGCATCCATCGTTTCCTGCTCGAGCATCGAGAGTTTTTCTTCGCGCTGCTGCTTTTGCACGATGGCAGGAAGCATCCGCATCAATTTGCGGGTACCGACTAAATCGTTGTAGGACACATGGCTCGTTTTCGGTCCCAGACCCAAGGCCTCCCGCAGCGGACGGAACGGCACCGCGATCAGCGGTTCGGCCTGCCAGTGATCCGGATCCGCCAGCATCGAGAGCACCGTTTCCACGGGATCTTGGCGGCCCCATTGCGCCGCGCCGGTAATCGATTGCAGCGTTTCCCAAGCAAAACTGTCAAACGGTTTCACGCGTCCTTGATGTTGCACAGGCATTCGGCGGATGATGTCCAGCGTCTCCCGCGCCACCGCCGCGTGAGCGGACGGACCCAACCCCATCAACGCGACTCCCACCACCACTCCCCACAGCCGTCGATGTCGAGTCATCGTCGCGCGCTCCTTTTCCCTGTTCGGCGTTTCGGCGTCATCACCGGCTGCCGTCCTACAAACATCGCCACGACGCCCAGAATCACAATGATAAATCCGGCGTAGACCAGCGGCGTGCCCGGATCGTTGCGCACCGAGAGCACCGTCGTTTGCGTCGGTCCCTCAATATAGCTGGACTGATAAAATGTGAACCCCCGGTACGCTAGCGGATGATTCATTTTAATCGTCCGCATCAAGATGAGGCCGCGCTGCTGATCGGTCAGTTCCACGTCGCTCTCAAATCCGGCGGCCAGTTCCATCCCGGGGTACGTGATCTTGCGAAAGTCGAGCAGTTTGATCGTGTAGGGCACCTCTCGCTGCGCCGGCCGATACTCAACCAGAATCGGCTCCTTGCCGATTGGAAATTCCTCCGATTCTCGCAAACCCAGCCATGCCGCGTGCGTCTGGCTGCCTTCCCGGGCCGTAACGTGCACCATCTCGGCTTTAATTTCATTGCTGCGGTTGCTCACCCGCTGAGTCACCCGCGCATGCCGATACACCTGATCCACCGTCCATTCATAGCCGAGCCACGGATGAGTGTAGGCCGTGTTCACCGCGACCGCATTCACCAGCTGCCGCTGTCCCGGCTGGCCCGTCATCACGGCCACCAGCTGTCCATTCGGCGCCCGCAGCACCGCAATGGCGTTGGGCGGCAGCAGCGATGAGGCCAAGTGTTGATAGCGCGCCTGGGCCGGAATCACATGCTTCCAGCCGTGCATGCTGGCGATATCCGGATGCAGCGCGAATAAGAGATAGGCGTCGGTCCCCTCGGGACCGTTGAGCACAAATGCCACGGCGGGGTTGTTGGGCTGATCCGACCGCGTGGCGGGACCCTTCTCCGTGATGACAAAATCCGGGAAATATTCTTTAAAGGTCACGCGATACGGCGTGCCCGCAATCGCCACCGGCTGATTCATCTGGTCCGGAACCGGAATGTCATGGGGCCGCGACGACCCGGGAAGCGCAAGCGACACCAGGCCCCGCGAGGGCCCGCTTACGGCGGCGGTGGTTAGTTGCGCAAACTCCTCGGCGGATGTAGGCGCCATCGCCAGGATGTGGGCGTCGCCCCATCCCGCGCCAAACCGTTCCGGATCGCCGGCCACTAACCAGAAGGCGTCGGTTTGCTCGTGGTTCTTGAGCTGGACATGCACGGCCAGCTGTTCCTGCTCGCCGCCGTCGGCCACCTCCTCCTCCGTCACGGCGTCCGGGAAATACTGATCCACTATCAGTTGGATCGACCGGCCGTCAATCACCACCGGGAACACCGTATGCGGCTCGTGAAGCCAGGCCCGCGTCTCAAAATCCGTGGGGAGAATCTGATGCAAACCCGGGTTGGGTTGATGCACGACGAGCACGTTTTCAGGAATTTGGAGGGTGTGCTCGGCCTTGCCTTCCGGGATGATCATCTGGCCGTCGATGCCCACAAGGCCGCCCACAATACCGCCCAGCAAAATGCAGATGATCCCCAAATGGGCCAGCAGAAACGGCAGATGGGGACGGTGCCACGGCCATCGCTCCAACGCCGCTAACGCCAGGTTCACGGCGAGAAATCCCAGCAAGGTTTGAAACCACCAGGAGTGATAGATGAACCGCTGGACGGCCGCGGTGCCAAACGACGCTTCGTACATCGTGCCCCACGCCAAGACCACAGCAATGGCGATCAGCAACGGCACAGCAATGGTGATGGATCCGAGTAATCGGAGGATGCGGGCCATCAGAGATGTCGACGGTATCATAGCATACTCGCTGCGCGCCGGCACACGGATTTCACCGTCGCCGGGTAGACGATTAGAGACCGCTGGTGCCGTTGTGACATTGGCTGCACTTCATCTCCGTCACATCCATCCCCAGATCGACCGGATGGCGGAGAGGAAAACGGCTACCTGAACATGAGGACTCGGTTAGACAATCCGGCTGGTGCGCCGGATATCGGTGGGAGGGGATAAGTTACCGTGAAGCCGCAGGGACGTAGCGAGATTTACGGAGGAGGACGGTGATCCAATCACGCACATGAATGCTCCCTCAGTCACGAGATGGGTGACCAACAGGAGTGGAAGTGGCGTGGTATGACCACCAGCGTAACTGTGCTGGCCCATGAGATGAGGCAAGCCTTTCATCACTTGCGTCTGAGACTGGCTAAATATCGCGCAAGATCCTCGAGCTGGGTCTCAGTGAGTTGACCTGTAAAGCTGGGCATGGAGGCATCCGGATTGGTGAGGGAGGGATTCTGGATATACGATCTGAGGTAGGCTTTGCTGCGGACTGTCCCGATCAGCGACAGATCGGGTCCGATCTCTCCTCCCTCTTGGCCGATTCTGTGGCAGGCGGCACAGCGGTTGGCAAAGAGCTTTGGCGCCTCCTCCGTGAACGGCTCAGGGGCTAGGGACTGCATATAGACCACGAGGGCGCGGATTTCGTCATCAAGCAGACCAAATTTCGGCATCACAGAACCAGGGTTGACGGCCTGGGGATCGTGGAAGTGGTCCACCAGCCACTGCTCGGTCTTGGTACCCGCCACCTTATCCAGTTCGGGCCCCACCATCCCGCCCTTGCCGCTGATCATATGGCAGTAGGCACACCTGAGATCTCGATAGAGTCGCTGTCCAGCCAACACCAGGGGATCTTGTTTCACAATCGGACTGACCAGCGGACTACGCGCACCTAACCAGGTCAGCCATGCCATGCCGCTGAGGGCCACCAAACAGAGTGCGACCCATACAGGTCGATCCAGCGGGTGACGCGCAGGCCCCCGATCGAGCAGAGGCACGAGGAGCCACCCCAGAATCGTTATCGCCGGCAATAAGACGGCCGCCACGGCCTCCAAGCGGCCAGGGAAAAACTTCAGTGCCTGGAAGAGAAACAGGAAATACCATTCAGGACGAGGGTTATAGGCGGTATCGGTCGGATCGGCGAGCCCCTCCAGCGGTGCCCCAATACGATAGGCCAGGACGAGGAGCACGCAAAGAATCACAAACGCGACGACGACGTCCTTAAAGACCGTGTATGGAAAAAAGGGCTTTCCCGTCTCTTTTAAGCGGGCGTAGCGCTGTCGGTACTCCTCATGCCAGTCGCTCATGCCAAGGCTCAGTCCTGGCGTGTGACACGACGGCGCTTAGGCGGTTCGGAAATCCCATGCCAGATCACCAAGAAGAGATGCCCAAGAATCAGCAACGCCATGATAATCGGCAGGATCAGGACATGGAGGGCGTAGAATCGGGTCAGGGTCGCCGCGCCCATGTCCTCTCCACCTTTGAGCAGCTTGACGAGTAACGGTCCAAGTCCCGGCATCTGACCGGCGATATTAGTTCCTACGGCCGTCGCCCAATAGGCCTTCTGATCCCATGGGAGGAGATAGCCGGTAAAGCCAAACGCCAACACCAGGAGAAGCAACAACACTCCCACCATCCACGTGACTTCCCGGGGATATTTATACGCGCCCATCACGTAGACTCGGAGCATATGCAGGACTACCAACACCACCAGGAAACTGGCGCCCCAATGGTGGCACCCCCGGATCACTCGACCAAACGTCACCTGCGCATCAATGAACCTGACAGAATCGTAGGCGTGGTCCGGTGAGGGCACATAGTTCATGGCTAAGAGGATCCCGGTCACGACTTGGATCACCAAGATAAACAACGCCGCGCTCCCGAGCGTGTAGAGCCAAGCGACCGGGCCCTTAATCTCCGGCACATGGCGCCCGAAGAGAACCCGCCAGACCTGATCCAACCCGGTCCGCTCGGTGAGCCACGTCAAGAGCTTCATGCGGCTGCCGGCGTGGGATTCGGCAGGATGAGCAGCTGTCCCCCGCGCACGGTGTGGGGATACCGATCAAGCGGCCGCGGCGGCGGACCCGACACCACCCCACCATCGATATTGAAGATGCCGGCGTGACAGGGACAGAGAAACTGCTTCCGCTCATCATCCCATCGATAGGGACAGCCGAGATGGGTGCACCGTGGATCAAACACGACAAAGTCCTTGCCGTTCGGGGTCAGGACCCACGCAGAAGCGCGTCGCTCCGTCGTCATCCACGCATCGTGCCTGCGTTGCACAAATTCGACCTTCATCGGGCTCCCAGGCTTGATGTCGGCGATGGGCCCCAGATCCACCCAGTCCTCCCGTCTGCGTTGGAACAATGGAAAGAGGACATAGCGCCCCCCGATGCCGCCCAGCATTGCAACGATCAGGGTACCCAAAACCCCAATGCAGCGTCCGAGAAAGGCCCGACGGTTCAACAATTCATCCATTCGAACATTCTAACATAGCTATTTACGTCCGTACGGGCGTGGTGCTCAACACCATTCAAGCTGCGCTGACCTTCCCCCTTGGTTTAAAAGTTAAACTGGAGTTCGGCCAGCAGTTGATTCAGCTCATCCTTGGATGTCGTCGAGGCGTGGTCTTGAAACGTGTACTCCAGCGACAACCGGGTGTACTCCTTCCACGGAAAGATCAGACTGGCCGTCATCCCATGGATGGCATCCTTGCCTTGTCGATTGCTCGGGTCGAGCTGATCGTATCGCAGGGCCGTCCACAAATCACCCCCATGCCAATTTCTCAGCAACCGCTTGTCCGCCTCGAGAAAAAGCCCGACGGATTCGGAGGGTGAAAGGATGGTCGTCCCGAACACGCTGTCCCGCCGGAGCATCCCACCTGCCAACAAATTGAGATGCCAATCGGCGTAGTAGTAGTTGCCAAAGAACTCCCCGAGGTTATAGGTCGTATCCTTATTGCCGTCTGAGGTGCGCGGGATCTCCCCATGCACCCAGTACCCGGAGACTCCGCTGCCGGAATCGCCAAACAGATGCTCGAGGCCTATGGTGAAGTCCTTCTTGTTATTTTCATCCTGGCGGCCCGTGCTGCTATCTTCTGGCGCATCGTCTCCGCTTGAGGTGACCCCGTTAAACACCTGCCCTAACAGGGTCGTGTCGTGCCATCGGCCTCCAAGTTCGACGCCCCGTCCGTTCTGGTTAAAGGCCACCTTGTTAATCGCGGTAGCTCGGATGAGCGGGTTACTAATGGTGATGGGCCGGTCAATCGCGCCAAACCCCACCCGATCAATCAGGTGCATCTGGCCAGCCCGTACAAACGCGCCGCGCTCGGCATCGCCGAAGTTGTACTGCACTTGCGCCACTTCCACCGATGAGGGACCGCCACTTTCCACCAGGTTGGCCTCAACGAAGTACGAAAGATCTTCCAGGGCGTTGCCCGTATAGAACATCGTCACGTCGTGGAGGTTGAACTCGTTGTCGGTCTTGCGATCGGCCCGGCTGACATACTTATACCGAAACCGCGAGCGCAAACTAATCGTATCGCCCAAGTCGGCGAAAAAGTAGCGCTGCCGTCGCTCCGCTTCCGGCGCGGCGCCAGACTGTTGGTTGACCTCGGCGACGATCTCCTGCTTCAGCGACTCCTTGAGCTTGCCCAGCGCCTGAGTGGTGTCAGCGTTTGAAGTCGCTGGCTGCCCTTGCAGCTCAGCTTTGATCTCGTCCTTCAGGTCCTTCGCCAGCGCTTGCAGCCAGACCTGTGTGTCAGGCGAGGCGGCCGAGCTGGATTGCGCTGTTGAAGCAGCGGGAACGCGTGAACTTTGAGGCTGATGATGCAACGCGTTGTCTTCTGTTGACGGTGGCTGAGCGGCGGGGGCGCCTTTGTTGACTTCATCCGGCAGGCGATAGCCATTCCGACGGAATTGGTGACCGTAGGCGTTCAGCTGCGGATAGACGGTATGGCAGGTGGTGCAGCTTAATTGGTATTTCCTGGCATAGGCCGGCAGCGCCCATGCGGAGGGCGTAAGGAGACCGACGCCAACCAACAGGCTTGTACTCACCACGCCTACACCCTTGAGAATGCCCCGCCGTAACGACCTATTCACCACGGTCATGGCTTGGCCTCCTTCTGTTGAGCTGCACCAGTGTCATGAGTTGCCGATGACGCGGGCTGGCCGGCAGGCACTGCAGTTGGATCGCCCGGTGCCGTCCCCGCGTTGATCTCATCGAGATTAGACACCCCATCGCCATCCGCATCCTGCTTCTCGATGGCGCGGATGTCTTGCTTGGTGAGTTCCTTCGCATCCGCCGGCGCTTTGGATTTTTGCAGCGCAAGCCCATACGCGTTGAGCTCGCCTTTGCGGCCCACCGCATTCAGATGGCACGTCTTGCAGGAAACCTTCGCGGCGGGATAGGCCTGCTTGTAACTTTTGAAATTCTCCATGGTGGCTTCGGCCGACCAACTGCCGGCCAGCCACACGATTACGCCAACACTGACGAGCACGCCTCGACGAACCGGCATGAGCGCACCTCCGTATCATTCCGCGATTGCCACCACCGCCACACATAGTCAACCTGGTCTTGGATCAGAGCTTCGCACTGCGCCTGTTCCTCCTGGCGCGTGGCGAGCGTCCGCTGGGTCAGCATCTGCAACTCATCAATGTTGTAGAGCTCAACGCCCGGCTCCTGCGCGACCCGCGGATCGATATTGCGCGGCACCGCCAGATCAATCAACACCAGCGGGCGGCTCCCGCGGCTGGCGCGAACTGCTTCTACATCCGACGCATCCAGCACATAGTGCGGTGCTTGCGTGCACACAATCGCCAGATCAACATGCGCCACATGCGCGCGCGCCTGTTCCCAGGACACCCATCCCCCTCGACAGACCGACGCCAAATCCTGGGCTTTCGTTTCAGTGCGATTGACGATCCATAATCCGCCGATGCCGGCTTTGGTCAGATGGCGCGCCGTGGTCTCCGCGGCTTTGCCCGCTCCCCAGAGCAACACTTCGCGCGAGTCCAGCCGATCGCCGAATCGCCGCTTGGCCAGGGCGACCACAACGGAGCCGATGGAGGCCTGCCCTTCAGCCAGACGCGTGCGCGAGCGGATCAGCTTGGCGCTGTGGAGAGCTTTTTGGAAGAGCCGATGCAGGGTGGGACCGGTGGTGCCGGCCGCTTGGGCGGACACATACGCGTGTTTGACCTGCGCGGTGATCTCCGACTCTCCGAGGATCATCGACTCCAATCCCACCGCGACGCGAAACAGATG